>Ga0315298_1005618_pt1 | contig 17664 bp, 16 predicted proteins | sample WHS_1_MG_FD_203077 | JGI IMG/M metagenome (GOLD analysis project Ga0315298, IMG submission 203077) | Extremophilic microbial mat communities from Washburn Hot Springs, YNP, Wyoming, USA - WHS_1_MG | ecosystem: Environmental > Aquatic > Thermal springs > Hot (42-90C) | place: USA: Wyoming...
AGTATCCCAAGGTGCTCGGCGACCTGCGTTTACGGCAGGCCATTGCCGACTGGGCCACCCGGCGCTTTGCCCTGCCCGCTGGTTTTCTCGATCCGGAGCGGCATGTCATCCCCGCCAACGGCAGCCGCGAAGCTTTGTTCAGCGTCGCGCAGGCGGCTCTGCCGCCTTGTCAGACCCTCAAGCCTTTGGTCTTGTTGCCTAATCCCTTCTATCAGATTTATGAGGGTGCTGCCTTGCTCGCCGGGGCAGAGCCCTATTATCTGAATTGTGATGCCAGCGGGCAGCCGGACTTTCTCGCGGTGGAGGAATCGGTCTGGGCACGCTGCGCGTTACTCTACATCAACTCACCCCATAATCCGACGGGCGCGACCCTGTCTCTGGAAACCCTGGGCTGGTTGATTGACAAAGCCCGGCAACACGGCTTCGTGCTCGCTGCCGACGAGTGCTACAGCGAACTCTACCCCGAGGGAGATGCGCCCGCGGGCATTCTGGAGGCCGCCGCAGCGACAGGCAGTCTGGCGCAGGTGCTGGCTTTTCATAGCCTCTCCAAGCGCTCCAGCATTCCCGGTGCGCGCAGTGGTTTTGTCGCGGGTGACGCGGATATCCTCAAGGCTTTTGTCCGTTACCGGACCTATCTGGGTGCCGCCACCCCGCCCTTCATTCAGGCCGCCGCTATCGCCGCCTGGCAGGATGAGCAGCATGTGCAGCATACCCGTGCCGATTATGCCCGGAAGTTTGCCGCCGCCCATGATATTCTCGGTGCGGTGCTGCCGGTAGAAACGCCCGCCGGCGGCTTTTATCTCTGGCCACGGGTGAGGGATGGCGAAGCCTTCGTTCGCGCCCTCTACGAGGCAGAGCACGTACGCTGCCTGCCCGGTGCTTATCTGGCGCGGGATGCCCACGGCGTCCACCCCGGTAAGGATCGGGTCCGCATCGCGCTGGTCGGCAGCCTGGAAGATTGCGTCGAGGGCCTGCAGCGCATGCGTCACTTTATGGAACAATATACCATTTCGACCATTAACAAACCTTAATCAAGGAGTTCGTGTGAGCCAGAGTCTTGCCACCATTATCGACGCCGCCTGGGAAAACCGGGCGGAGATTTCCCCCAAGCAGGCATCGGCTGAACTGCGGGAAGCCGTGCATCAGACCATCGAAGGGCTGGACAAGGGCGTCCTGCGAGTGGCTGAAAAGCGCGATGGCCAGTGGGTCACCCATCAGTGGATCAAGAAGGCGGTGCTGCTCTCCTTCCGTTTGCAGGATAATGCCCGTATTCCGGGGGCCGAGACCAATTTTTACGACAAGGTGCCGGGCAAGTTTGCCGACTATAACAGCAACGATTTTCGCACCGGCGGTTTTCGGGTAGTGCCACCCGCCACGGCGCGGCGCGGGGCCTTTATCGGCCGTAACTGCGTGCTGATGCCCTCTTTCGTCAACATCGGTGCTTATGTGGATGAAGGCACCATGGTGGATACCTGGGCTACCGTCGGCTCCTGTGCCCAGATCGGCAAGAATGTGCATCTCTCCGGCGGTGTTGGCATCGGTGGCGTGCTGGAGCCCCTGCAGGCCAACCCCACCATCATCGAGGACAACTGCTTCATCGGTGCCCGCTCGGAAGTGGTGGAAGGCGTGATTGTTGAGGAGGGCTCGGTCATCTCTATGGGCGTCTTCATCGGCTCCAGCACGCGCATTTATGATCGTGCAACCGGTGAGATTACCTACGGACGGGTGCCCGCAGGTTCAGTGGTGGTTTCCGGCAGCTTGCCTTCCAAAGACGGCAGCTACAGCCTCTACTGCGCAGTCATCGTCAAGCAGGTGGATGCCAAAACCCTGGGCAAAGTCGGCATCAACGCCATTCTCCGTGACATCTGAGGGGGCGCCCCATGGGCAAAAGTGTCGTACTGGAGCTGGCTGAGGACCTGATTTCCCGCCCTTCGGTGACCCCGAAGGATGCAGGCTGTCAGGATCTGATGATCGCCCGGCTGGAGGCTGTCGGTTTCCGGGTGACACGCCTGCCCGCCGGGGGAGTGGAGAACTTTTGGGCGGAGCGGGGCGACGCCGGTCCGTGTCTTTGTTTTGCGGGACATACGGATGTGGTCCCCAGCGGCCCGCTCGCAGAATGGCAGAGCGACCCCTTTCAGCCGACCATCCGCGACGGCCTGCTCTACGGACGTGGCGCCGCCGATATGAAGGGCAGTCTTGCTGCCATGGTGGTGGCGGCAGAGCGTTTTGTCGCCCTGCATCCGGGGCATTCCGGGCGCCTGGCCTTTCTGATCACTTCCGATGAAGAAGGCATCGCCACCCATGGCACACGGCATGTGGTGGACTGGTTACGGGAACATGGGGAGACCATCGACTGGTGCGTGGTGGGCGAACCCTCTTCCGAAAACATGCTGGGCGATGTCATCAAAAATGGCCGGCGCGGCTCGCTGAATGGACGTCTGACCGTGCAGGGTATACAGGGTCATGTAGCCTACCCCGACAAGGCCGATAATCCCATCCATCGCGCTTTTCGCCCACTCGCGGATCTCGTGGATCAGACTTGGGATGCGGGGAATGGTTTTTTCCCGCCCACCCGTCTGCAGTTCTCCAATATCCATGCGGGTACCGGGGCTAACAATGTCATTCCCGGCCAGTTGCAGGCGGATTTTAATTTCCGTTTTTCCACGGAGTCCACGCCGGAATCTTTGCAGGCGGGGGTCCACAAAATTCTTGACGCCTCCGCCATGCGCTATACTATTGAGTGGCAGTTGTCCGGTCCGCCCTTCTTTACTGCACCCGGTCCCCTGGTAGCCGCCATCCAAAAGGCCTTACAAGCCGTAGAACAGCACGAGGCCCGGCTTTCTACCGGCGGCGGCACCTCGGACGGACGCTTCATCGCCCAGTTGGGCGGGCAAGTCGTGGAACTCGGACCCATCAATGCCACCATCCACAAAATCAACGAGTGCGTCGCCGTTACCGATCTGGAGCATCTGTCCCAGATCTATACGGAGATCATGGTGCATCTGCTGGGGTCGGCGGATGGCCACTAGGCGCGTACGGCATACCGTCTACGCGTTGGCAGGCATGGGGACTCTGGCACTGAGCGAAGGAACCGCATAATGTCACAACGTATATGGCCCAATTTCTATATCGTTGGTGCGGTAAAGAGCGGCACGACTTCGCTCTATGCCTACTTGCGGCAACATCCCCAGGTTTTTTTGCCGACGATGAAAGAACCGCATTTCTTTACCCGGCCCCATCCGTCTCCCGAACAGACCCATCTGATTCAGTACGTAGCCAACGTCGAGCAATATCAGCATCTCTACCGGGGTGCCAATCAGTTTCCCCGTATCGGGGATGCCAGTCCTTCTTATCTCTGGTGTGAAGAGGCCCCGGAGCGTATCCATGCCGTGCAGCCCGATGCACGCATCATTATCATCCTGCGCGACCCGGTACAACGGGCCTATGCGCAATACCTCATGGATTTCAATGAAGGGGTCCTCGACCTGCCGTTCATGGAGGCGTTGCAGCGAGACTGGACCCGTTCTGACAAAGGCTGGGGCATCTCCCAACTCTATGTGGAACTCGGGCGCTATACGGCGCAGATCATCCGTTATCAGCAGCGTTTTGGTGCCGACCATGTGCATGTTTGCCTCCTGGAAGATCTCAAAAAAACCCCGCTGGCGGTGCTGGAAGGCATTGCCGATTTTCTGGACATTGATCGTGCAGCCATGCGCGCCATTGATTTGGAAACGGCCCACAACGCGCACCGTCTGCCGCGTGGGAACTGGGCCCGGCGCCTTGCCAGCGGACGTATGAGCCGTTTTATCGGCGAGCATCTTTTCCCCCATAGCTGGGGCGAATATATCTGGCGTCACATTTTCCTGCGCGAAGGCCGTAAGCCGCCCATGGACAGCACCGCGCGCCGTTTTCTGCAGGAACTTTATGCCCCGGAAATCGAGCGCCTGGAACATTTGCTGGGTCGGCCGCTGCCAGATTTGCGGGTATCGTGGAAGGCCTTCGAGGCGATAAAAGATACCAAGCCGTCCGCTCTGCCCCAGAAACCATCCGGCAATATCTGAGTCCTCGCTCAGGTGCCGCCAAGGCTTGCCGGACCCCGACGCGTCTACTATGTTTAATTGAGAGATGGCAATCGGATTTATAGTAGAGGAGAGGGTCATGTCTGGGCGTTATATCCGTTTTTTCAAAGACATCCGCATAGAAGACGTGCCTCTGGTAGGCGGAAAAAATGCCTCCTTGGGGGAAATGTACCGGGAACTGAGTCCACAGGGCGTGAAGGTCCCCAATGGTTTTGCCATCACCGGTGCGGCCTATCGTTACCTGCTGGATCAGGCTGGCGCCTGGCCGGCGCTGCATGATGCGCTGGACGGATTAGACCCGACCGACGTCACCGATCTGGCCAGGCGCGGCGCGCGGGCACGCGAAATCGTCTACAGCGCCCCGCTGCCGGCGGATTTGCAAGCCGAGGTACTGGCGGGCTATGCCGAACTGCGTAAGGAATATGGCGAAGCACTGTCGGTAGCGGTCCGTTCCTCAGCGACCGCCGAAGACTTGCCCACCGCCAGTTTCGCCGGTCAGCAGGATACCTACCTCAACATTTCCGGCGAAGCCGCCCTGCTGGACGCCTGCCGCCGCTGTTTTGCCAGTCTGTTTACCGACCGTGCCATTCACTATCGAGTTGATCAGGGCTTTGATCATTTCAAGGTCGCCCTGTCCATCGGTGTCATGAAGATGGTGCGGTCGGACAAGGCGACCAGCGGCGTGATGTTTTCGCTGGATACCGAGACGGGCTTCCGCGACGTGGTCTTCATCACCGCATCCTGGGGGCTGGGTGAGAATGTGGTGCAGGGTGCCGTGGACCCCGACGAATTCTACGTCTTCAAGCCCGCGTTTCTGCGTGGCAAAAGGGCGGTTTTGCGGCGGGTATTGGGCAGCAAGAAAATCAAGATGATTTATACCGAAGGGGATACCCGGCACAGCACCCGCAATGTCGCCACCCACCGCCATGAACAGGACAGCTTCTGCCTCAGCGATGCGGACGTGCTGACTCTCGCCGATTACGCCATCAAGGTCGAACAGCATTACAGCCGGAAAATGCAGGAAAGCCGACCCATGGACATGGAGTGGGCAAAAGATGGCACCGACGGCCAGCTTTACATGGTCCAGGCGCGGCCGGAGACCGTGGCCTCGCAGAAAAAGGGACAGGTGCTCGAAGAGTACATCCTTGCCGGTCAGGGCACCGTACTGGTGCAGGGACGCGCCATCGGCAGCAAGATCGCATCCGGCCCGGTACATATTATCCGGGATGTGAAACATCTGGCGGCGTTCAGGCCCGGCGAGATTCTGGTGGCGGATACCACTACCCCGGACTGGGAGCCCATCATGAAAGAGGCGGCCGCCATCGTCACCAATCGCGGCGGACGCACCTGCCATGCCGCCATTATCGCCCGGGAACTGGGCATCCCTGCCGTCGTCGGCAGCGATCACGCGACCACCACGTTAAAGGATGGCGACAGTGTGACCATATCCTGCGCCAGTGGCGATATCGGCAATGTCTACGCAGGTGCGCTGCCCTTCACGGTCCGCCATACCGATCTGGCCACCCTGCCCCGTCCGCAGACGCAGATCATGATCAACCTCGGCAATCCGGAAATCGCTTTTCAGACGTGCATGCTACCCAACGATGGCATCGGCCTGGCGCGGATGGAGTTCATTATCAACAGCGCCATCAAGGCCCATCCCATGGCGCTGCTGCATCCGGAAAAGGTCGAGGATGCCCTTGAGCGCAAAGCATTGGCAGCACTGACCCAGGGCTACGCCCAGCCCGCTGATTTTTTTGTGGAACGCTTGTCGGAAGGCATCGGGACTATCGCTGCCGCCTTCTATCCGAAGCCGGTGGTCGTACGCATGTCCGACTTCAAAACCAACGAATATGCCGCCCTATTGGGGGGACGCTGGTTTGAGCCGGAGGAGGATAACCCGATGCTCGGCTTCCGCGGCGCCTCGCGCTACGCACACCCGGCCTATACCGAGGGGTTCCGTCTGGAATGTCTGGCCATGAAACGGGTCCGTGAAGAGATGGGGCTGGATAATGTCATCCTCATGCTGCCCTTTGTACGCCGGGTGAAAGAAGCGGACGACGTGCTGGCGAAGATGGCGGAGTTTGGCCTGCGCCGCGGCGAAAATGGCTTGCAGGTCTATGCCATGTGCGAAATTCCCAATAATGTCATCCTGATCGATCAGTTCGCCAAACGCTTTGACGGTTTTTCCATTGGCAGCAATGACCTGACCCAGCTCACCCTGGGCGTCGACCGCGACTCGGCCATCGTCGCTTTCGACTATGATGAACGGGACGATGGCGTCAAAGAGATGATCCGCCTCGCGGTGGAGGGCTGCGCCCGTAACGGCATCCACTCCGGGCTTTGTGGACAGGCCCCTTCGGACTATCCGGAGATGGCCGAGTTTCTGGTGCAAATCGGCATTCAGTCCATGAGCCTGAATCCGGATACGGTACTGGCGACGACCTTGCATGTGCTCGACGTGGAAAAAAAGCGGAGCGGAGGGGCATGAAGGTCAACCCGGTATTACTGGTGATTTTTGACGGCTTCGGTCTCAATCCCAATCGCGCTTTTAATGGCTGGGCACAGGCGCACACGCCGCATATTGATCACTATTTCGCCAGTTTCCCCCATACCGCCCTGCAGGCTTCGGGACGGGCAGTGGGCCTGCCGGACGGACAATTCGGCAATTCGGAGGTGGGTCACCTCACCCTGGGCTCGGGGCGGATTCTCCTGCAGGATCTGGTGCGCATTTCCGATAGCCTGGCGAACAACAGTTTTGCGCGGATTCCGGCCTGGCAGGATATGCTCAGAGACGCCAAACGCCTGCATCTGGTAGGCATGGTCTCCGATGGTGGCGTGCACTCCCATATCGAGCATTTGCTGGGTATCCTGCCGCTGGTGGTGGCAGGGGGTGTGGAACCGCTTATCCACATGATTACTGACGGTCGTGATACGGCGCCGCAGTGCGCCGACCTTTACGCCCGTCAGGTGGAGGAAACCCTGCACAAGCTGGGGAAGGGCCGCATTGCCACCGTCTGCGGGCGCTATACGGCCATGGACCGCGCCGGATACTGGGACAGGACGGAAAAGGCCTGGGCCGCTCTGTTGCGCGGGGAAGGACTCACTGCGGACAGTGCTGAGGCCGCCATCCATGCGGCCTGGAAGCGCGGTGAGGGGGATGAGTTCATTCCGCCCACCATCATCGGCGATCCGCAACAAAACCGCATAGCCGCCGATGAGCCGGTCTTCTTCTTTAACTTCCGTTCGGATCGCATGCGTCAGTTGAGTGCGGCCGTCGCCATGCCCGACTTCAAGCACTTCGACCGGCAGGGCGAGGCCGCCAGACGTGCCCTGTGCATGACCTCCTACAACGACGAGTATCCCTTTCCAGTCCTTTTCCCCCCCGAAATTCCCGACAGGGTCCTGGCCGAAGTAATCAGCGACGCCGGTCTGAAGCAGTTCCACTGCGCCGAGACCGAGAAATACGCCCACGTGACCTATTTTTTTAATGGCGGGCGGGAAGACCCCTTTCCGGGGGAAGATCGCGAGATCATCCCCTCACCGCAGGTGGCCACCTATGACCTGAAGCCAGAGATGAGCGCGCCTCAGGTGGCGGACCGGATTATCGCGGCACTGGAGAGTGGTGATTACGCCTTTGTACTGGTGAACTTTGCCAATGGTGACATGGTCGGCCATACCGCCAAAATCCCCGCCATCCTGCGCGCGGTGGAGACCCTCGACCTGCAGTTTCACCGGGTGCTGCAAGTGGCCCGACAGCAAAACTTCAAGGTCATCCTCACCGCCGATCATGGCAATTGCGACGAGATGGTGGACCCGGTCACCGGCGAGCCACACACCCAGCACACGGTGTATCCGGTGCCCATGCTGCTGATCGGGGAACCGGGCGCGCGCCTGGGTATCGGCCGCGGCATTGCCGACATCGCCCCCACCATCCTGGAGCTCATGGGTCTGCCGCAGCCCAAAGAAATGACGGGACATAGCATCCTCATCAAAAACCGGCTCGTCTGAAAGCACTTTCCTATCAGAACTAAGGAGAACACGTTATGCGTGCCAATGATCGCGTCAACGAAATCGCTCAGCTCACCGAACGTCTCAAAGACAAGTATCCTGCCGAAATCAATGCCTTCCTCGGTTTTATGGGGAAGACCGAGGGTAATCCGGCCCTGGGCAAGGCGCAGAAGGAACTGATCAATGTAGCACTATCCGTTGCCGCCCAATGTGAATGGTGTATTGCCCTCCATGTCAAAGGCGCCGTTGCCGCCGGAGCCACCCGCGATGAAATCATGAGTGCAGGCTTTTTAGCGGTGCTCATGCATGGTGGCCCGGCGCTCATGTATCTGGTGCGCCTGACCGAGGCCGTCGATGCGTTTTTGCCGGAAGAAAGCCATGGATAAGGCACAAATGGCGGCCATGCTCCGCGACATGTTGCGCGCAAGGGCCTTTGAAGAGGCGGCGGCACAGGGCTACGCCCAGGGCAACATCGCCGGCTTTCTGCACCTGTACCCCGGTGAAGAGGCCGTGGCGGTCGGTGTGCTGCATGCGGCTGAGCCGGGCGACTACGTGGTCAGCACCTATCGCGAGCACGTCCATGCCCTGGTGCGCGGCATTCCGGCACGGCAGATCATGGCCGAACTGTACGGCAAGAAAACCGGGGTCAGCGGCGGTATGGGCGGCTCCATGCATCTTTTCGATAAGGACCGGCGCTTTCTGGGCGGTTACGCCATCGTCGGTGAGACCTTCCCCATTGCTTTGGGCGCGGGCTACGCGGTGGCCTATCGTAAACTGCCCGAAGCCGTGCTCTGCTTCTTCGGTGATGGTGCGGTAAACCAGGGTACGTTTCACGAATCCCTGAACATGGCCGCCCTGTGGAAACTGCCCATTTTCTTTGTCTGTGAGAACAACCATTATCAGATCGGCACCGAGATTCACCGGCACTCCGCCGTCACCGAGGTCTACAAGCGCGCCTGCGGTTATGGCATCCCCGCCGAAAAGGTGGATGGCATGGATGTCGTCGCGGTGCATAAGGCGGCCAAAAGGGCACTGGACCGGGTCCGCGCCGGGGACGGGCCGCAGTTCCTGGAACTGGAAACCTACCGTTACCGGGGACACTCCATGGCCGACCCCGGCAGCTATCGCCCGGCCGCTGAGCTCAATGCCTATCAGGCCAATGACCCCATCGCCGCGGCCGTCCATGTGGCGGAGCACCCATACCCCAGCGCCGATGCCATTGCCTTAGCCGGTGCCGACTGTGTGACCCGCTTCACCGACCACTGCTGCGAGGGGGGACATCTCGACGATGCGGCCGTCGAGCGTATGCGCCGGGAGATTCAGGAGGAAGTGGCGGATGCGGTGGCTTTTGCCGAACAGAGTGACGCACCGAACATGGACGATGCCTGGAAGGCCTTCCACCGCAATCGGCGTTTCGAAACCCTCATGGAGACCGCGCAATGAGCGAGATGCTTTACTGGCAGGCACTGAACCGCGCCATGGATGCCGAGATGGCCGCCGATGAGACCGTACTGACCCTGGGCGAGGATGTGGGTCTCTATGGGGGCACCTACCGGGTGACCGAGGGCCTCATGGCCAAATACGGCGAATGGCGGGTTCGCGACACGCCCATCTCTGAGAACAGCTTTACCGGCCTCGGGGTGGGCGCGGCGATGCTGGGCTTGCGCCCGGTGGTGGAGATCATGACCATCAACTTCGCCCTCTTCGCCATGGACGCCATCGTCAACATGGCGGCGAAGATTCCCTTCATGTCCGGCGGCCAGTTTCCCATGCCCCTCACCATCCGCATGCCCGGTGGCGTCGCCAAACAGTTAGGTGCCCAGCATTCGCAGCGGCTGGAGCACATGCTGATGAATGTGCCCGGCCTGCGCATCGTGGTCCCCGCCACCCCGCAGGATGCCTACTGGCAGTTACGCCAGGCTATTCGCAGCGATGACCCCATTCTTGTGCTGGAACATGAGTTGCTCTATTTCAGTAAAGGCGACGTAGACGAGGCGACGCTGGCTCCGCCCATCCATCAGGCGGTAGCACGACGGCGGGGGCGAGACATCACCTGCATCGCCTACTCGCGGATGTTGCCGCTGGCCTTGCAGGCCGCGGAGACGCTGGCGGCAGAAGGCATCGAACTCACAGTGATTGATCCGCGCAGCCTTTCGCCCATTGACTGGGACACCTGCGTGCGCGCGGTGGAGCAGACCCACCGCTGCCTGATCGTCGAAGAGGACTGCCGCTTTGCCGGTGCCGGTGCGGAGTTCGCCGCCACCTTGCAGGAGCGTTGCTTTTACTTGCTGGACGCCCCCATCCAGCGGGTAGCGGGGATGGATATCCCTACCCCCTTCAATGGTACGCTTGAGGCCGCCAGCATTCCCCGCGGGGAACACATTGTACAGGCGGCCCGGCAGATGATGGCCCAGCAGTAGGAGGAGAGGTTGATGAAAGCAGAAATCACCATGCCGGTACTGTCCGACACCATGCAGACCGGACGCCTCACCCGCTGGAACAAGGCCGTCGGTGAAGTGATCAAGAAGGGCGAAGCCGTTGCCGAGGTCGAAACGGATAAAGCGATTCTGGATGTGGAGGCCTTTGCCGACGGTTTTCTGGCAGGCCCTTTGGCCGCGGTGGACACGGACATCCCGGTGCGGCAGGTCATCGGTTACATTGCCGATACGCCGGAAGCGACAAAGACCGATTCAGGCGGTGCGGCCAGAGTTGCCGCGACAACCGCACCGCCCGCCCCACCATCAGCAGCACCCGGAGCGGTTCCAGAGAAAAAGACCGCGCCACCGGACACCCTGCAGCCGACCGCCCCTGCGGCCGCCGCAACGCCACCCGATACGGCGCCTTCGGAGAAACCTGCCTCTCCCCTGCCGCCGCACACCCCGACAGCCGCCGCTGCTGCGCTGCAACCTCCGCACGCCGGTGGTCTCCAGGCTTCTCCGTATGCCCGCGCCCTCGCCCGTGATCTGGAACTGGACCTCAGCCAGGTAAAGCCCGGTCCCGATGGAATCATTCATGCGGCCCAGGTACTGGCCAGCGCTTTAGCGCCAGAAGATGCGGACCTGCGCCGCGGCCCGCCCTACACCATCGAGCGACCCAGCATGCTCCGCGCAGCGGTGGCCCGCAATATGTCGGCGACCCTCGATACCCCCACCTTTCTCATCAGCAGCCGCTTTGCCACGGCGCCCCTGCATGCTGCCGCCAAACAGGCGGGCCTCAGCCTGACCCTCGCCCTGACCCGCGCCTGTGCCCTGACCGTCGCTGAAGATCCCTGGTTTAACCAGGTCTGGACCCGTCAGGGATTGGCCAAGCGCAGCCGGGTGGATGTAGGCATCGCCGTGGACACCGGCGACGGGCTGATCACACCGGTGCTGCGCGATGCGGCCAGCCGCCCGCTCAAGGAACTGGTGGAGGACTGGCGGATCCTGCTCGGCAAAGTCAAAAAAGGGCGGATTTATCCGGAAGATTACCAGGGGGCCAGCTTCTATCTTTCCAATCTCGGGGTTTTCCCGGAAGTAGAGCGCTTCAATGCCATCGTGCCGGTGGGCGCCTCCGCCATACTGGCCGTGGCTGCGGTGGGCAGTGATGGGCGGGCGGACTTTACCCTGAGCTGCGATCACCGGGTGATTTTCGGCGCTGACGCGGCGCGCTTTCTACAGCGGCTGGGCAAGCGGCTAGAGGACCTGTCCTGGTTAGCCACTGGCGAGGGAGGCCTGTGAGCATAGCGGCAACGCGACATGTCCTCTGCCTCAACAGCGGTTCATCCTCCATCAAGTTCGCGGTTTTTGCACTGGGGGCTGCAGGGGAAGAGAAACTCGCGGAAGGCGCCGCCGAGCGCATTGGGCAGAGCGTCGGGCGTTTATGGCTGCAACGCGGAGAAGAGCAGGCCATTGACCGGCAGTTGGCCCTGCCGCAACAGCAGGAGGCGTTAAAGGCCGTATTTGCGGCACTGGTGGAGGTACAATGCGCGACGCCGGATGGCGTTGGCCACCGCATTGTCTCCGGCGGACCGCGTCATCAGGCGCATTGCCTGGTGGATAACCAGGTGCTCAGCGATCTGCGCGCCTCCCTGCGTTTTGCCCCTTTACATCTTCCTGCAGAAATCGCCGCCATAGAGGCCGTACAAGCGGTGTGGCCCCATATTCCGCAAGTCGCCTGCTTCGATACGGCTTTTCACCGTAGCATCCCGGAAATGGCCAGCCGCCTGCCCCTGCCGCGCAATCTCTGGCAGGAAGGTGTCCGTAAATACGGTTTCCATGGTCTCTCTTACGAGTACATCGTCGGTCGGCTCCCCAATCACGCCACCGGCAAGACCATCATCGCCCACCTCGGTAATGGTGCAAGCATGGCGGCGGTGCATAACGGGCAGTGCCGCGATACCACGATGGGCCTCACCCCCACCGGCGGCCTGGTGATGGGCACGCGCAGCGGCGATCTCGACCCCGGCGTCCTGCTCTATCTCATGGAAGAAAAGGGCTACAATGCCGGGCAACTCGAGCGGCTCCTCAACCATTTATCCGGCTTACTGGGCATTTCTGCCAGTAGCGGCGACATGCAGACCCTACTGAAGCTGCGCAATGGCGATCCCCATGCAGCGCAGGCCATCGACATATTTGCTTATAGTGCGCGCAAGGCCATCGGCAGCCTGATGGCGGTGCTGGGCGGACTGGACCGCCTCGTCTTTACGGGAGGCATTGGCGAACACGCCGCCGCAATCCGCTGGGCCATTTGCCGGCCCCTGCTGGGGCTGGGGCTGGAGATAGACCCGGTCGCCAATGAAGACCCAGGACTACGCATTTCAGTGCCGCACAGCCCTGTAGAAATCCTCGTCATACCCACCAATGAAGACCTGATGATTGCCCGGCACTGTCACCGGCTCCTGCCTGGGCAGGAGCACCGTCGTTGAAATCCGATAAAACGCATCAGCGTGCGCGGCAGCCCGCGCACCCGGTACACCCCGATCACGCCAGCATGACCCAGATTCTCGACGAAAGCGCCATGCTGCCGATTCATTATCGCATCTGGGCGTTATCCACCGGCGGCACCTTGCTCAGCGGCGTCTCGATGTTTTTGCTAGGTGTCACGCTGCCCCTGGTGATACCCATTTTTGCCCTGCCCGCCACCAGCGTCGGCCTTGCCGCTGCCATGCTCATGGGCGGCACCGTCATTGGCGCGCTGGTCGGCGGGCACCTGGCTGACTACTTCGGGCGCAAACCCGTCATGGTCATGGACATGATCCTGCTCATGATCGCCGCCCTGCTGGCCGCGCTCGCGCCCAATGCTGCGGTGCTCATCGGTGCCGAATTACTGGTCGGCGTGGGTATTGGCATGGATTTTCCGGTAGGTAGCAGTTATCTGGCGGAATTCATGCCCCAGAGGCGGCGCGGACGCATGATGGCGGCCGCCATCGCCGTGCAATCCATCGGCATGCTAGCAGGTGCCGGTTTTGCTCTGGTCCTTTTGCAAAGCGCCCATCCCGGTGACAACACCTGGCGCTGGTTGCTGGCCGCAGAAGCACTGCTGGTGCTCCCCTACCTGCTCGGCCGCCTCACCCTGCCGGAGAGCGTGCGCTGGTGTATGGGGCGTGGTCACAACGCCGAAGCCGCCCGCATTCTCGAACGCATGGCACCTCAACAAACAGAGATGCTCGCCGCCATGGCCCGGCATCTGGGCAAAAAAATCCACCATGTGGCCAAGATCCGACCAGGTCGCCACATGGGTATAGGGACCCTGTTTTCTCCGGAATATCGACGCCGCACCTTGCTGGTGACCCTGCCCTGGTTTTTCATGGACGTGGCCACCTACGGCGTCGGCCTGTTCACCACCATCCTGCTCGGCACCATGCGCAATGGCGGGAACGGCGGCATCATCGGTGTGGTCGGCAGGGACCTTGCCAATGCCCTGGACAGCGGCAAGGTGGATATCTTCCTCCTCCTCGGTTCCGTGCTCTCCCTCTGGGCGGTACCCTGGCTGGGCCGGATTCATATGCAGATGATCGGTTTTGGGGGCATGGCGCTCGGCATGGGATTGCTCTATTTGGCGACAGGCATGGCCGGAGGGGCAGCTGCCCACCTGCAGCTCATTCTGATCGGTTTCATGGTGTTCAATCTGTTCATGACCGCCGGCCCCAACGCCACGACCTTCATCCTGCCAACAGAAATGTACCCCACCCAGGTCCGCGCCTTCAGCGCCGGGTTCGCTGCCGCCATAGCCAAGATCGGCGCCACCATCAGCGTCTTTATGCTGCCGGTAATCCAGTCTGCACTGGGCGTTACCATGGTCTTGCTGCTGATGGGCACGGTCAGCCTGCTGGGTTTAGTGCTCACTTACAGCTTCCGTGTGCAAGGCCGTGGCCTGACGCTAGAAGAGCACCACGGACCGGCCTTGCCCCAATGAAGCATCGAGAGAAGGAGATCAGACATGCCCTATGCCCATTTTGATGCGCTGTTGGCCGCCGTCGCACCCCTGGACGACATCCCGGTGGCCGTGGTCGATGCCGCCGAGGAGCATGTCCTGCGCGGTGCCTGCGAGGCAAAACTGCAAAGCATCGTAGATCCCATCCTCATCGGCGATGAAAACAAAATTCGCAGCCTGCTGCTCAAGCTGGGGCACGATTCCGGCGTCTGTCCCAACTTTCGCATCATCCACGTCGACAGTGCCGAAGCCGCCGCTGAAAAGGGCGTCGAGTTGGTGCTTGCCGGAGAGGCCAAGGCGCTGATGAAGGGACACCTGCATAGCGACGCCTTCCTCCACCCCATTCTCGCCAAACTGCGCACGGATCGTCGTCTTTCTCATGTCTTTGTTGCGGATATCAAGACGTATCCGAAACTCCTGCTCATCACCGATGCCGCCATCAATATTGCACCTGACCTGACCACCAAGGCGGCCATCCTGCAAAACGCCATTGATCTGGCGCGGATTCTGGACGTTGCGCAACCCAAGGCCGCCATTCTCTCGGCAGTGGAAGTGGTCAACCCCGCTATCGTCTCGACCGTAGATGCCGCCTGCCTGTCGAAAATGGCGGAACGCGGGCAGATTACCGGCGCGCTGGTGGACGGCCCCCTCGCCTTCGACAACGCCATCTCCAAAGAGTCGGCAGAGATCAAAGGGATACAGAGTGCCGTGGCCGGAGATGCCGATATTCTGCTGGTGCCCGATCTGGTATCCGGCAATATCCTCGCCAAAGATCTGGAATATCTGGCCGGGGCGACACTGGCGGGGATCGTGATGGGCGCCAGGGTGCCGGTTATCCTCACCTCCCGCGCTGATCCCGCCCGTGCCCGCCTGGTTTCCGCCGGCCTGGCGGCGCTGGTGCACTATCATCGTCTCAAGATGCTGCCATGACCGAAAGCAACACCCGCCGCCCGCCCATCGCCACCCTCACCCTCAACCCGGCGGTAGACATCGCCTACGAGGTGGCGCACCTGATTGCGGATCAGAAAAGTCACGCCACATCCACCCGCTACGATCCCGGCGGTAACGGCATCAATGTCGCCCGCGCCCTCAAGGAGCTGCTGGTCTTCGCCCACAGTTGCTGTGTCGTGGCCGGTAACATCGGCGAACTGCTGCAAAAACTCCTGCAGCATCAACTGGATGATCCGCACTGCGTGCATGTGGAGGGGGAAACCCGCGTTAATGCCACCATTTTGCAGGGTGACCCCGCCGCACAGTTTGAAATCACCGGCATCGGGCCAAGGGTTTCAGAACTCATCCTCGCCGAAGTCCGGGAAACCTTTCTGGAACTGTGCAAAGGCGGTTTTGCGGTTCTCACCGGCTCCGTCCCCCCCGGCGTGGATGACCATTTCTACGGAGATATGGTCGATCGCGTCCGCGCCGGCGGCGGACAATCCATTGTCGATGCCCATGGCGCCCTCCTGCAACACGCCCTTCCCCATCACCCCTTCCTGATCAAACCCAACCGCTATGAGTTGTCCCTGCTGCGCCAGCGCGAGCTCCCCACGCTGGAAGATGTGGCGAAGGAGGCGCGCGCCATACAGCGCGAAGGGGTGCAGTATGTCTGTGTATCCCTGGGGGGCGACGGAGCACTGCTGGCCGGACCCGATGGCAGCTATTTCGCCAAGGCACCTCCCATTCAGGTGAAGTCGACGGTCGGCTCGGGCGACTCCATGGTCGCCGGCCTCGTCGCCGCGCTGGCCCACGGCCAAAGTCCGGCAGAAGCCCTGCGCCTGGCCGTCGCCTGCGGCAGCGGCACGGCCGCCCGACCGGGGACTGAGATATTCTCCCATAATGATCTGGACGAACTGCTTCAGACAACGGAAGCGCATGCGCTTGATATTTAATGGCTATCCGGATTTTTGCATGTTCTCCGTCCGCTGATGCTCGCGTGACACACTGCAGCAAAACCGGATCTTGATGCTGCCTTTCTTGCAGTGTCGCGCTATCATTAAACCGAATCTCATTATGGGGGAATGGGCTTGAAACCTTCCGAAGCATTGCACTCGAACCGGGCCGCGATTCGCCGCGTGGTCGAGTCTCACCGTGCCCGGAATGCTCGGGTGTTCGGTTCAGTCCTGCACGGGCGGGACACCGAGGACAGTGACCTTGACATCCTCATCGACCCGACGACTGAAACGACTCTGATGGACGTGGCCGCCATCCAGGTGGAACTGCAACGTCTTCTTGGCGTGTCGGTCGATGTGCTAACACCCAGGGCTTTGCCCGATGCTTTCCGCCGCCGGGTTCTCTCTGAGGCTGTGTCGGTATGACCAAGGCACTGCGCGTCCCGGACTACCTTGGACACATCCTGAAAGCCATCGAGCGTATCGACCGCTACACGGCAGACATGGATGAGGTTGCGTTTCTAAACAGTGAACTGGTGCAAGACGCAGTGATCCGAAACATCGAGATCATCGGCGAGGCATCGAACAACATCCAGTGCGTGGCCCCGGAATTCGCGGCCCAGCACGACGACATTCCTTGGCTAGTCATGTACACGATGCGCAATCGTGTTTCACACGGCTACGACAAGGTGGACTTGGAGATCGTCTGGAAGACGATTCAGAGCGATCTTCCCAGCCTGTATGCCCAAATTCAGAATTTGCAGAACAGCATTCCCCGTAACCAAGATCATTAAAGAATGGGACCATGACTCACTACCAGCGGCCGGACGGCACTACCCGCCCGATTGACGAGGCCCTGCTGGAGACAGCCTGTCGCAGCGCACAGGAGCATCGTCCTGCTCGGTGCGATGCCCCTCGCCAACGCCGATTGAAGGAAAACAATTTGCAAGCCTTGCTCAAGTCCATTGGACAACGCGGGTGATCGGAACTACGCCTTTAAAAGGCAGGCAGTGATTCATTATATTTTAGGATGTAGGATATTTTATAGTTTCAATCAGCATTATAAATAATAATAACCCCAGATAATACCCGGCAGTCCTGTTTCCGGTATCGGCATGGTTCTGCAGTTGCTGCAAGGCCGCAGGAGAACCTTCGGCCTGGTTTCTGAGGTTCAGCAGGGTCCCTTCGGCCCAGGACAGGACCGGAACCGTGAGACCGAGTGCCAACAGGATCGATGCTGTAAACTTGCCTTTGTACATAACGTGCTCCTCTTCCAA
>Ga0315298_1005621_pt1 | contig 17656 bp, 13 predicted proteins | sample WHS_1_MG_FD_203077 | JGI IMG/M metagenome (GOLD analysis project Ga0315298, IMG submission 203077) | Extremophilic microbial mat communities from Washburn Hot Springs, YNP, Wyoming, USA - WHS_1_MG | ecosystem: Environmental > Aquatic > Thermal springs > Hot (42-90C) | place: USA: Wyoming...
GCGATGTTGCGCACCATGTGATGCAGGAATGCGTTGGCGGTCGCCTCAATGATCAGCCAGTCGCCGCGACGCTCGACGGTGAGCCGCTCGAGGCGGCGGATGGGGGACTTCGCCTGGCACTCCGCGGCCCGAAACGCGCTGAAGTCGTGCTCGCCCTGAAGCATCCCGGCCGCTTGCGCCATCGCCGCGGCATCGAGCGGCCGATGGACCCAGGTGGTCCGGCGCGCGAACAGTGCCGAGCGGGCGCGGCGGTTCAGGATGAGGTAACGGTAGGTGCGTGCCTCGGCCGAATAGCGCGCATGAAAGTGTTCCGGCACCGGCCGCACCCAGGAGACGCTGATGTCGGGCGGCAGCTCGCTGTTGGCGCCGAGCAGCCACGCGCGCAGCGTGCGCACGGCGCGGGTGTCGAAGTGAGCGACCTGGCCTCGGGCGTGCACGCCGGCGTCCGTGCGGCCTGCACAGGTGAGGCTGACCGGCTCATCGGCGATCTTGCCCAGGGCCGCCTCCAGACAGCCCTGCACGCTCGGACTGGACGGCTGGTGTTGCCAGCCGGCGTAGGCGCCCCCCTGGTACTGCAGTCCGAGCGCGACGCGAGGCATCAGCCGGGCAGCGACTCCAGCAGGCGTCCGGCCTCCTGACGCTGGGCATCGGAGCCCTCGTGCATCACTTCCTCCAGGATGCTGCGCGCCCCTTCCGGATCACCCATGTCCATGTAGGCCCGGGCCAGATCGAGCTTGGTGCCCACCTCGCTCATGGTCACAGGCTCGAACTCCCCGAGCGCCGCATTCTCGCCGGTCGGGCCTTCACCCATTGCGCCGACGTCCGTATGGGCGAACGTGGCCGTACCGATGTCGAAATCCAGACCGTTGCCGCCCGTAGGCTTCGGCTCGGGCGACCCGCCGAGGTCGAAGTCCACGTCCGCAGCATCGAGCGCGCTCAGGCGCGATGTCTCAGAGGTATCGCGCGCCGCCGACGGCTCATCGCCGAGCAGACTCTCGAGCTCCCGCTCATCAATCTGCCAGGCGCTGGTGGTGCCGGTGGATTCCGGCGCGGCCGGCGACTCGCCGGGGTCTGCTTCGCCGGCCCGCGCGAGCATCTCGCGTGAATGTTCGTCGAGGCCCGCGACCATCGTCGGTGCGTCCGCGCCCAGCCCCGGCTGGACCGTGGTCTCAAATGCGCCGAGGTCCAGACCCAGATCGTCGATCGCGAGCTCTGCAGTCCGTTCCGAGCCCTGGCTCAGCGCCTCGACCTTCTCGCGCAGCGCGGCCTGGCCGGCCGCATGCAGCGCGGGCTGCTCGACCGTCGGCTCCACCGGCTCGAAGGACGGCTCGGACTCGAACGGATGCTCGGCCATCTCCTGGGTCACGCCGGTTTCCGACCCGGTCGCTTCCAGGTCCGGGAACGAGTCGTTCAGTTCGTCGCCCGCGACCGTATCTCCGGGCAGATCTTCCCCGAGGGCCGCGCCGATATCCAGATCGAAGGCGCCGGTATTGCCGGTGCTGCCCGGGGTCGCAGCACCCGGCACCGCGCCGCCCATCAGATCGAAATCCACCCGGCCCTGGCCCCCTTCGAGGTCCAGATCGACGCCCTGGGCAGCCGCGCCGCTCACCTCGGAGCCTGCAAACAGCGGATCGTCCGGGGCGAGCTGCCGTCCCATGATGACGACCTTGTCCCATTCGCCGGCCGGCGCCTGCTCGCGCGAATCGGCCAGCTCGTGCGCCAGTTCGACGAACTGCTCCTTGTTGCCCCAGACGAAGAAGACTTCGAGGAGCTTGAGTTTCAGATCGTGCCGCTGCGGCTCGCGCTGGATGGCGATGCGGATCAGATCGGCCGCCTGATCGTACAGGCCGTACGCCATGTGGAAATCCGCCTCGGCGAGCGGGTCGCCCTGCTCGAGGTTCAGCGCCGTCTCGCTGCTCATGGTCTGGTCGGCCGCGACATGCGTCGCCACCACCGGAGCCGCGGCATCGTGCATCACCAGGCGCGGCTGCTCGTGCGTCGTCTCGCGCACGTCGATCGCATCATCGTGACGCGCCCCGCCCTGCGGTTCGATCGGACCGACCGCATGGCCCCCGCCAGCGAAGCCGCCGTCGGCCGATTCGCTCAGCAGATCATTGGCGGCCGACTCGCGCCGGCCGCGCAGCACGCGCGCCAGACCGTAGGCGATCAGCAGCGCCACCAGCGCCACGAGCGCCCACCAGTACCGGCGCACCATCTGACCGAGCGCACTCGGGGGCGCCGTGTGCACCGCAGCGGGAATCGGCTGCGGCGGGTGCAACTTCATCGGTCCGTGCAGCGCCGGCGAGCGCACCGGCGCTGCGGTGTGCGGCGGCGCAGCCGGCGGCGCGGCCTTGCCGGCGGCGACCTGCGCCTGCAGTGCCGCGAGCGCCGCACTCTTGACCTGCACCAGGCGCTTCTCCTGCGCCAGCTGTTGCTTCAGCGTCCGCACCTGCGACTGCAGGGCACCGACGGCCGCCGAGGCGCCCGGGCCGGTACCGGCCGCCGCAGGACCGCTCGGCGCGACGAGCCGCAGCCGACCGGCACTGCTGCTCTGTCCGGCACGCCAGGCACTGTCCTGGCGACTCACGGTGCGCCATGCGGCCGACGGGGCCACCTGTTGCGCGGCGCTCGCTGCCGGGATGCGCAGCACCGCACCGGCGCGCAGCACGTTCATGTTGTTCGCGAATGCCTGCGGATTGAGCTGATAGATGGCCACCATCCACTGGCGCGTCGGCGTCGAATCCATGCCGCCACCGCTGAGGCGGCTGGCGATGCCCGAGAGGGTCTCGCCGGGGCGTACGTGCACCGAGCTCGGCAGGCTCACGGACGGGCCGGCCGGGGCGACCACGGGAGCCGGAGCCGGTGCGCTCGCCTGCGGCAGCGCCCCGGTGCGCGGCGCGTTGCCCACCACCGGCGCGGCGATCGCGACGTGGCGCGGCTGCGTCGCACTCGGCACGTACACCGGCGGATTCAGCAGGATCGTGTACTCGCGGAACAGCACGCCGCGATCCCAGCTGGCCTTCACCAGCAGGGTGAGAATCGGGTCGGTGACCGGGAGGTTCGAGGTGAGGTGCAGCACGATGCGCCCGCCGGCAGCGTGCTCGACCTTGATCCGGGCCCCGTCGAGGTAGGACGGCCACGGCAGGTGATACTTGGCGAACGTGGCGCGCGATGCGAGCCGCACCGTGAGGCTCTGCAGCGCCCCCGGGGTGGACTCGAGCAAATCGATGCGCGCGTCCAGCGGCTGGTCGAGATGCGACTTTAAATGAATAGTCCCGAGGCCCAGAGCCAGCGCCGCTTGCGGCAACGCCAGCAGCAGCGCCATCACCAGACTTGAGCGTTTGGCGATCATTGACCACACCCCGAACGGCATCGGTAAGACAAACCCCTTATAAAAACAAGCGGATGGTCGCTTTTCGCGATCGCATCCGGCGCGGGCGGCAATATAACTTAAATCGGTTCGCACCCCCAAGCCGGCTCGCACCGGCGGGGGCGGCTTGCCACCTCGCTTGCCCGGCGATCTTTACTCATTCTGGCCCGGCAAACTGTGTCGTGCTTCGTAGACTCACCGATCCGCCCCGCCCCGCCCCGTCAACCGGGGCTGCCGCGCCGCGCAATGTCCGGGGTCGCACAGCGCACATCGGCATTCTGGGCTCGGTGCCTGAGATAGTGGTCCATCAGGACGATCGCGAGCATGGCCTCCGCGATCGGCGTGGCGCGCAGGCCCACGCACGGATCGTGCCGGCCGGTCGTGACGACCTCGACCGGCCGGCCCTCGAGGTCGATGGTGCGGCCCGGGACCTGAATGCTGGACGTGGGTTTGAGCGTCAGGTGCGCGATCACGTCCTGGCCGGAGGAAATTCCGCCCAGAATCCCGCCCGCGTGGTTGCTGAGGAACCCCTCCGGGGTCAGTTCGTCGCGATGTTCGCTGCCGCGCTGCGCGGCCGCCTGCACGCCCGCGCCGATCTCGACCGCCTTCACGGCGTTGATGCTCATCAACGCCGCGGCGATGTCGGCATCGAGCCGCTCGAACACCGGCTCGCCGAGCCCCGGCGGCACCGCCGAGGCCACCACCGTCACGCGTGCGCCGACCGAGTCGCCTGCCGAACGCAGCGCCCACAGCAGCGCCTCGAGTTCAGCGATGCGCGTCGGGTCGGGACAGAAGAACGGGTTACGGTACGCGAACGGCGGGTCGCGCGGTTCCAGGACGAGCGAGCCGATCTGGCTGAGGTAGCCGTAGATGTGCACCCCGAGACGCTCGGCCAGATATTTGCGCGCGATGGCCCCGGCCGCCACGCGCATCACTGTCTCGCGCGCCGAGGAGCGCCCGCCGCCGCGGTAATCGCGCAGGCCGTATTTGTGCTGATAGGTGTAATCGGCGTGTCCGGGTCGGAACCGGTCTTTGATTTTCTCGTAATCGCGCGAGCGGGCATCGGAGTTCTCGATCAGCAGGCCGATCGGCGTGCCGGTGGTGCGCCCTTCGAACACGCCCGAGAGGATGCGCACCTGATCGTTCTCGCGCCGCTGACTGACGAAGTGCGAGGTGCCGGTGCGCCGCCGGTCGATGTCGCCCTGCAGGTCCGCCTCGGTCAGTTCGAGTCCGGGCGGGCAGCCATCGACGATGCAGCCGAGCGCCGGACCGTGGCTCTCGCCGAACGTGCTCACCGTGAACAGTCTGCCGAAGGTATTACCGGACATCAGAGGCCCCTGCTTGCGCCGCGCGGCACCGCGGCACACGTCCAATCCGTCCGGGCCGGGCGCGGGTGCGCGAAGTGTACTATGCGCCTGCGCGCCGGGGGCGCGCCGCACCGTCGGCCGGCAACTGCTCGGCCCCGAGCAGAAACACCCCGCCGCCACCGCGCTCGAACTGCAGCCACAGGAACGGCAGCTGCGGGAACGCCCGTTCGAGCGCACGCTCGGTATTGCCGACCTCGACGACGAGTGCCCCGCCGGGCCGCAGATGCGCTCGCGCCTCGGCGAGCAGCACCCGCACCGAGTCGAGTCCAGCGCGGCCGGACTGCAGCGCAAGCGCCGGCTCGTGCCGGTACTCCGGCGGAAGCGACGCGAATTCGCGCGCCCCGACATACGGCGGATTCGACACGATCAGGTCGTAGCGCGCCGCGCCGAGGGCGCTGAAGTGATCGGACTGCACCAGATGCACCCGCCGTCCGAGCCGGTGCCGGCGCACATTGCGGGCAGCGACCTCGAGCGCCTCGGCGGAGATGTCCGCGGCGTCCACCTGCGCCCAGGGCAGCGCCTTGGCGCAGGCGATGGCGATGCAACCCGAGCCGCACCCCATGTCGAGCACGCGCCCGATCCGCCGCGCGTCGAGCCACGGCGCGAAGCGCCGCTCGATCAGTTCGGCGATCGGGGAGCGCGGGATGAGCACGCGCGGGTCGACGTAAAACGGCAAGCCGGCGAACCAGGTCTCCCCGGTCAGGTACACCGCCGGGATGCGCTCCTCGATGCGTCGGGTCAGCAGGGCTCGCACCTGCTCCTGCCCGCGCACGCCGACGCGCCGCGCATACACGGCCGGATCGGTGTGTGAGAGCCCGAGCGCATGCAGGACCAGCGCGGCCGATTCGTCCCGGGCGTTGTCGGTGCCGTGCCCGAAGAACACCCGCGCGCGGCGCAGCCGCCGCGCGCCCTGCTCGATCAGCTCACTGACGCTCGCGCGCGCCGCGCGCGGCACGGGACGCCGGCCGCTGTGGGATACTTGCCGCATGTCGTCTCGATACTTCTGGGTTCTGGTGGGACTGGTGTGCCTGGGGGCCGGCTTCGCAGGGTACCGGCTGGCCGCAGTGCGGTACAGCCGCGCGAGCGTGCCGAGCTACGGCACCTGGCTGCCGCAGCCGCGCGCCCTCGGAGACTTTGCGCTCACCGACAGCCGCGGCCGATCCTTCGACCAGAACGATCTCGCCGGCCACCTGACACTGATGTATTTCGGCTACACGCACTGCGCCGATGAATGCCCCGACACCCTCGCGCTGCTGACGCGGGTCGAGCAGCGGGTGGCGCGGCTTCCGCTGCAGGTGCTGTTCGTCTCGGTCGACCCGCGCCACGACACCCCGGCGGTGCTGGCCACGTATCTCGCCCGGTTCAACCCGAGCTTCATCGGTCTGACCGGCGCGCCTCGTCAGGTCGCGCGACTCGGTGCGCGGCTCGGCGTGGCGCGCGGCAAACTCGTGCTGCCCGGCGGCGCCACGACGTTCGAGCACACCGTGGCGCTGTTTCTGCTCGATGGCCGCGGCCGCGAAGTCGCGGTCTTCACCGCGCCGATCAGCGCCCGGCGGCTCGCCGCGCTGCTCAAGAGCCGCGCCGAGCGGCTGCTCATCCACGGCTGAGGACAGGAGAACCCGATGAGCGGCGCAACGCCCTCTGCGAGCCTGCGCGAGCGGCTATTCGTGCTGCTGCAGCACGCGCTGCCGCAGCATTTTCTCTCGCGCCTGGTGCTGCGCCTGACGCGCAGCCGCGCGCCGGCCCTGAAGCGGGCCCTGATCGGAGCGTTCGTGCGCCACTTCCACCCCGACATGAGCGATGCGGTCGAACCCGATCCGCAGGCCTATCCTAGCTTCAACGACTTTTTCACCCGCGCGCTCACCCCCGGCAGCCGGCCGCTCGCGCCCGAGGCACGCCTGATCGCCTCTCCGGTCGACGGCACGATGAGTCAGGCCGGACGCATCGAGGGCGATCGGATCCTGCAGGCCAAGGGCCACGCCTACAGCATCGCGGCGCTGCTCGCCGGGGAGCCTCGGTGGGCGGAGCATTTCACCGGCGGGTCCTTCGCCACGCTGTATCTCGCCCCGTACAACTACCACCGCATCCACATGCCGCTCGCCGCACGGCTGCGGGCCGCGTGGTTCGTACCCGGCCGGCTGTTCAGCGTCAACGCCACGACCGCCGCCGCCGTCCCCGGCCTGTTCGCACGCAACGAACGGGTGGTGCTGCTGTTCGAGGACGGCCCCCTGGTCTGGGGGCTGGTGATGGTCGGGGCGCTGTTCGTCGGCAGCATGAGCACCGTGTGGCACGGAGACGTCGCGCCGCGCACCGAGCGGCGCATCACCGCACTGCCGCTGGAGGCGCCGCTCGCACCGCTTAAGCTCGCCAAGGGCGCGGAACTCGGCCGCTTCAACATGGGCTCGACGGTCATCCTGCTGCTGCCGCCCCAGGCCGCTGAGTGGCGTGCGGACCTCGCTGCCGGTCGCACCCTGCAGGTCGGGGAGACGCTCGGACACCTGCTCGCCGGGACCGGCGGGGAGCGCCCGTAATGCCCGGCGCGGACCCGGCGGACTGGTGCACCGGCGCAACCCCCGCCGTGCTGCGGCACCGGGCTGCCCTGCTCGGCGCGGCGCGAGGATTTTTCGCCGACCGCGGCGTGCTCGAGGTCGACACGCCGATCGTGGTCAACGCGCCGGTGAGCGACGTGCACATCCACTCGGCGCAGGTGACCTTCACCGACGGTGCCGGACAGCCCGTACAGCGCTGTTATCTGCACACCTCGCCCGAGTACGCCATGAAGCGGCTCATCGCCGGGGGACTCGGCGACATCTACCAGATCTGCCACGTCGTGCGCGGGCTCGAGCGCGGACGGCTGCACAACGCCGAGTTCACGCTGATCGAGTGGTATCGCATGGGCTGGAGCCTCGAGGCCCTCATGGATGAGGTCGAGGCGCTGACGCGCACATTGCTCGGGCCGCGCGCCGCCGCGCTGGCGAGCGAACGCCTCTCGTACCGCGAGGCCTTCCGGCAGCATCTGGACATCGACCCGTTCGACGCGCCGCTTCAGACGCTGGCGGCGGCGGCCCGCGCCGCCGGCTTCACCGGCGAGTCCGCCGACCGGGACGAATTGCTCGAGCTGCTGATGAGCGCGCGGATCGGTCCGGCGCTCGGCCGCGGGGCACTCACGTTCGTGCACGGCTACCCGGCGAGCCAGGCGGCACTCGCCCGGGTCGACCCGACCGATCCACGCGCCGCACAGCGCTTCGAGCTGTACTTAAGCGGGATCGAGCTCGCCAACGGCTTTCATGAACTCGCCGATGCGCGCGAACAGCGCGAGCGGTTCGAGCAGGATCAGGGGGTGCGCCAGCGCCACGGCCTGGAGATCGCGCCGCTCGATGAGCGGCTGCTGGCCGCACTCGCCGCCGGACTGCCGGACTGCAGCGGCGTCGCGCTCGGCTTCGACCGGCTGGTCATGCTCGCCGCGGATGCCGCGCGCATCGACGAGGTCATCCCGTTTCCGATCGAACGCGCCTGATGACGGAGAGCGCCATGCAGCACGAGAGTCAGCTTTACGATTTCACGGACAAGCGCGCCGGGTACCGGCAGCTCACCACGGCCCTCGAGGCGCTGCTCAGCGCAGAGCGCGACCCCATTGCCAACCTCGCCAATACCGCCGCGCTGCTGTTCGAGGCGCTGCCCAGGGTGAACTGGGCCGGCTTTTATCTGCTGCGCGGCGCGGAGCTGGTGCTCGGCCCGTTTCAGGGCAAACCGGCCTGCGTGCGCATCGCGCTCGGACGCGGGGTCTGCGGCACGGCGGCCGAACAGCGGCGCACCCAGGTCGTGCCCGACGTGCACGCTTTCCCGGGCCACATTGCCTGCGACGGCGCGTCTCGTTCCGAGGTCGTGGTGCCGCTGCTCGCCGACGGGCGGCTGCTCGGAGTGCTGGATATCGACAGTCCCGAGCCGGGCCGCTTCGATGCGCTCGACGCCGAAGGCCTCGAGCGCATCGCGCAGGTGCTGCTCGCCGCCAGCCGATTCGACGCCGGCGCGCTCTAGGCGCGCCGGCTCCGCTCACTGCTTGGCGCGCGAGACGTACTGAGCGGTCCGGGTGTCGATGCGGATGACTTCGCCCTGGTCGATGAACAGCGGCACCCGCACCACCGCGCCGGTTTCGAGCTTGGCCGGCTTCTGGCCGCCGGTGGCGGTGTCCCCGCGCAGGCCCGGGTCGGTCTCGACAATCTTCAGCTCCACGTGTGCCGGGGGCGTCACCGCCAGCGGCTCACCGTTCCACAGCGTGATGATGCACACCAGGCCGTCCTTGAGCCACTGCGCGTTGTCGCCCACCGCGGCCTTGCCCGCCGTGTACTGCTCGAAGCTGTCCGGCACCATGAAGTGCCAGAAATCCCCGTCCTGGTAGAGATACTGCATCTCGGTGTCGACCACATCGGCCGCCTCGATCGACTCCCCGGAACGGAACGTCTTCTCGATGGTCCGGCCGCTCTTGAGGTTGCGCACCCGGATGCGGTTGAACGCCTGACCCTTGCCGGGCTTGACGAACTCATTCTCGATCACGGCATAGGGTTCACCGTCGAGCAGCAGTTTCATGCCCGAGCGGATTTCGGCGGTGGTATAGCTGGCCATTTCTTTCTCTCAGCCGGAGCGGCACAATGCGCGGCCCCTCCGATTAAAGGGCCGCGTATGATACCGGCATCGGTCCAACCCCGCCAGATTTCCGCCGGCTGGCAGCAGGAGCTCGCCGAGGCCATCACCGATCCCGGGACACTCGCCGCGGCGCTCGGACTGCCGCCCGAGGCCCTGGGGGCGGTCGACTCCGCCTTCCCGCTGCGCGTGCCGCGCAGTTTCGTCGCGCGCATGCGCCCGGGCGATCCGGCCGATCCGCTGCTGCGCCAAGTGCTGCCGACGGCCGCTGAGCTCCTCGAGCAGGCCGGCTACGGCGCCGATCCGCTCGAGGAAGCTGCCGCGCAGCGCGCTCCGGCGCTGCTGCAGAAATACCGCGGCCGGGCGCTGCTGATCGCCACCCAGAGCTGCGCGGTGCATTGCCGCTACTGCTTCCGGCGCGAATTCCCCTACGCGGCGCAGCACAGCGAGGGGGCGCGCTGGAGCAAGGCGCTCGCGGCGATCGCCGCCGATGCCTCGCTCGAGGAAATCATCCTCAGCGGCGGCGATCCGCTCTCCCTCAGCAACGCCCGGCTCAGCGCACTGGGTGGCGAGCTGGCGCGCATCCCGCATCTGCGGCGGCTGCGCATCCACACGCGCCAGCCGGTCGTGCTGCCCTCGCGCGTGGACGCCGGCCTGCTCGAGTGGCTGCGCTTGAGCCCGGTGCCCGTCGTGATCGTGCTGCACGTCAACCACCCGAACGAGCTCGACGCCTCGCTGCGCGAGGCGTGTGCCCGCTTGCGCGCCACCGGCGTCACGCTGCTGAATCAGACCGTGCTGCTGGCCGGCGTCAACGACGATGCAGCGGTGCTCGCCGAGCTGTCACGGGCGCTGTTTCAGGCCGGCGTGCTGCCGTACTACCTGCACGCTCTCGACAAGGTGCGCGGCGCGGCGCATTTTCTCGTCCCCGATGAGCGCGCCCGGCGGCTCGCCGGAGCACTCGCGGCCTGCCTGCCGGGCTACCTCGTGCCGCGGCTGGTGCGGGAGCTGCCCGCCGCCCCCTCCAAAACCGTTCTGACTCCCATCAGCATCGCCTCGTGATGGAGCGTGAGCCTGTGCGTCAGCGCACATAATGGGGGGCGATGGCGCCGCACCGCGCCGCGCACGGCTACAATCACGCGTGTCCCAACGCGTGGGAACCCCGTCGGGAGTCGAGATTGGCCGAGAACACGATTGCGCTGGTGGTTCGCTGCGCGACGCGGAGTGCCGTTGACACGATCAACGACATTCTCAGTAGCGCGGGCCTGGCCGTAGAGTGCACGTGGGTCGCGGCCCTCGAGGCCCTGCACGCCGCACTGCAGCGAGTGCAGCCCGCGCTCGTGATCGACTGCATCGAACCGGGACACGACGCCGCGGCCGTCATGGCGCTGCGCGACCAGGTCGCGCCCTGGCTGCCGATCATTCTGGCGGCCCCGAGCGTCGATGAGCCGGCGATCGCCGCGGCGCTGCGCGCCGGAGCACGCGATGCGGTCGGCTTCGACTCCCCCCAGCGCCTCACGGCGGTCGTCGTGCGCGAACTGCGCTCGGCCCGCCTCGAGCGCGCGCTGCTCTCGACGGTGCAGCCCGCACCCAACGCACAGGAAGCGCTGCTGCCCCTGACGCGCCAACCCGCCGACGCGATCATCCACGTGCAGGAAGGCATCGTCGTCGATGCGAATCCCGCGTGGCTCGAACTGTTCGGCCCGGACGCTCAGGTCATTGGTCAGCCGGTGATGGATCTGTTTGATGAAGCCAGCCGGCCCGCGCTGAAGGGCGCACTGGCCGCGTGCCTGCAGGGGCGATGGCAGCATCACAGTCTGCGCGCCGGCGCGCTGCGCCCCGACGGCAGCAGCCTCAACGCCGAACTCACCTTCACCTTGGGGGAGCACGAAGGCCAGCCGTGCGTACGGTTGCTGCTGCCCGGCCAATCGCGCGATGAAGGCAAACTGCTTAAGGAGCTGCAGCATGCCGTGCAGTGCGACCAGACCACCGGGCTGCTGCATCGGCGCGACCTGATGCCGGCGCTCGCCCAGCGGCTCGGCGCGCCCAGTCCCGGCGGTGTGCGGGCGCTCGCACTGATCAAGCTCGACCGCTTCGCGGACGTCGAACGCAGCGTGGGCGCGAACGCGAGCGAACAAGTGCTCGGCGAATTCGCCGCGCAGCTGCGCGCCACGCTGCATCCGACGGAAGTCGCCGGCCGATTCGGCGGCGTGCGATTCCTCGTGCTGCTCGAGCGCGGCAATGAACGCGACCTGCAGGCATGGGCCACCCAGCTGGTGCAGGAGACCGCCAAGCATCCGGTGCGCTGCGGCGCGAAGCAGGTTTCGCTCTCGTGTACGGTGGGCCTCGCACCGGTCGCGAGCCATACGAAGGACCTCGATACCCTGATCGCCGCGGCGCTCGAGGCCTGCGGCCGCGGCGCGCGCCGCGGCGGCAGCCAGGCGGTCACCGCCGGCGCCGCGGCCGCATCCGCCTCGCCGTACGATGCAGCCTGGGTCCAGCAGATCAAGAGCGCCCTGCTCGAGAACCGCTTTCGCCTCGCGACTCAGCCGGTGGCGAGTCTGCGTGGCGGCGATGCGCGCATGTTCGATGTGCTGCTGCGCATGATCGACAATCAGGGCAAGGAAGTGCTGCCGGGGGAATTCCTGCCGGCCGCCGAACGCAACGATCTGCTGAAGAACATCGACCGCTGGGTGGTCGGGGCATCGCTGTCGTTCGCCGCCCAGCGCCGCCCGGGCTGCCTGTTCGTGCGTCTGTCGAAGGACACCGTGCGCGACGCCACGTTCGTCGCCTGGCTCGACGGGCACCTGCGCTCGGCGCGCGCCGCCCCGGCCAGCGTGTGCTTTCAGATTCCCGAAGCGGTCGCCGTGAGCTACCCGCAGTCGCGCGAACTCGCCGAGAAGCTGCGCAAGTGGGGCTTTCGCTTCGCCATCGAGAGCTTCGGGTCCCCGGCGAGCGCCTTCGGCCTGCTCGAAACCATGCCGCTCGATTACGTGAAGATCGACGGCGCGCTGGTGCAGAGCCTGGCCCGCAACAAGGAACTGCAGCACCACGTGCGCGCGCTCGCCGAGGAGGCCACCAAGCGCGGCATCCAGACCATTGCCGAGCGCGTCGAGGACGCCAACACCATGGCGGTGCTGTGGCAACTCGGCGTGGAGTTCATCCAGGGCTACTTCGTCAACGCGCCCGAGGACGTGGTCCTGCAGGCGAACGAGCTCAGAGCCCCGCGCTGAATCAGCTCTGCGCCGGCGCGAGCGCCTCGAGCCGCTCGATGCCGGTGCGCGGCCAGCCGCGCGGCAGCATCGTTCCCCGGTGCGCACGCTCGCCCCGATACGCCTTCAGGTCCGCCCAGTCGAGCACGCGCTTCTTCTCCGCGGTCCACACCTCGAGCGAACCGCGAGGCGCAACCACCGCCAGCGCGGCCACGAACTCCTCGCGCGCGGCGGCCTTCTTGCCCGGAATGTCGTACAGCTTGTTGCCCTTGCCGCGCGGCATCTGCGGCACCTCGCTCACCGGGAAGACGAGCAGCTTGCCCTCGCTGCTGAGCACCGCCACCAGCGCATCCTCGCCCGGCACCCGCGCCGGCGGCAGCGCCAGTGCGTTCTGTGGCACATTGAGGACGGTCTTGCCCGCGCGCCGGTCGGTGATCAGGTCCTGCAGGCGCGTGACGAACCCGTAGCCGGCATCGCTCGCGATGAGCCACAGGTCCTCCGGCTCCCCGAGCATCACGCCGACGAACTTCGCCCCATCCGGCGGGTTCAGCCGGCCCGAGAGCGGCTCGCCCTGGCCGCGCGCCGACGGCAGGGAATGCGCCGGCAGGCAGTACGTGCGGCCAGTGCTGTCGAGAAAGACCGCCTGCTGCAGGCTGCGCCCGCGGGCGAGCGCCTGATACGCATCGCCGCTCTTGTACGAGAGCGATCGCGGATCGATGTCATGCCCCTTGGCGGCGCGCACCCAGCCGCCGCTCGAGAGCACCACGCTCACCGGTTCGTTCGCGATGAGCGCCGTCTCATCGATCGCCTGGGCCGCTTCGCGCTCGATGATGCGCGTGCGCCGCTCGTCGCCGTGCTTGTCGGCATCGGCGCGGATCTCAGCGGCCACGAGCCGCTTCAGGCGCGCCTCGCTCGCCAGCAGCGCCTCGATCTCGCTGCGCTCCGCGGCGAGCGTTTTCTGCTCCTCGCGGATCTTCATCTCCTCGAGCCGCGCCAGATGGCGCAGCCGGGTGTTGAGGATCTCCTCGGCCTGTTCCTCGGAGAGCGCGAAACGCTTCATCAGCACCGGCTTCGGCTCATCCTCGCGGCGGATGATGCGAATCACCTCATCGAGATTGAGGTAGACCGCGAGCAGGCCCTCGAGGATGTGCAGCCGACGGCTGACCTTCTCGAGGCGATGCTCGAGGCGCCGGCGCACCGTGGCGATCCGGAACGTGAGCCAGTCGGACAGGATCGCCCTCAGGCCGAGCACACGCGGGCGGCCGTCCAGCCCGATGATGTTGAGATTGACCCGATAGTTGCGTTCCAGATCGGTGGTCGCGAACAGGTGGTTCATGACCTCGGTCAGATCGACGCGGTTCGAACGCGGCACCAGCACGAGCCGCACCGGATTCTCGTGGTCGGACTCATCGCGCACGTCCTCGAGCATCGGCAGTTTCTTGGCGCGCATCTGCTCGGCAATCTGCTCCTGCACGCGTGCCGGGGACACCTGGTACGGAAACGCGGTGATCACCACGTTGCCGTCCTCCTCACGGTAGGTGGCGCGCGCCTTGAACGAGCCGGTGCCGCTCTCGTAGATCGCCTTCAGGTCCGCGCGCGGCGAGATGATCTCCGCGCCGGTGGGCAGATCCGGGCCCTTGATGTGCTTCATCAGGACCGCGGTGCTCGCCTCGGGGTCCTCAAGCAGCTGCACGCACGCCGCGGCCACCTCGCGCAGGTTGTGCGGCGGGATGTCCGTGGCCATGCCGACGGCGATGCCGGAAGTTCCGTTGAGCAGCAGGTTCGGCAAGCGTGCCGGCAGGATCAGCGGCTCCTCGAGCGTACCGTCGAAGTTGGCCGTCCAGTCCGCCGTGCCGTGCGCCAGCTCACCGAGCAGCACGTCCGCGTAAGCGGTGAGCTTCGCCTCGGTGTAGCGCATGGCGGCAAAGGACTTCGGGTCGTCCTGCGAGCCCCAGTTGCCCTGGCCGTCGACGATCGGATAGCGGTAGGCGAAAGGCTGAGCCATCAGCACCATCGCCTCGTAGCAGGCGCTGTCGCCGTGCGGATGGAACTTGCCGATCACATCGCCGACGGTGCGGGCGGATTTCTTGTGCTTCGAGGCGGCCGAGAGACCGAGCTCGCTCATCGCGTAGATGATGCGCCGCTGCACGGGCTTCAGGCCGTCGCCGATCGAGGGCAGCGCGCGGTCGAGAATCACGTACATCGAATAATCGAGGTACGCCTTTTCCGTGAAGGCGCGCAGCGGCTGGCGCTCGACGCCTTCGAAATTCAGTTCCTGATCTTGCATGCGCGGCCTCAAACCTGGACTTCGGCGAGATTGCCCTTGCGCTCGAGCCATTCGCGCCGGTCGGCGGCGCGCTTCTTGGCGAGCAGCATGTCCATGAGCTGTTCGGTGTCATCCTCGGCATCGACGGTGAGCTGCACCAGGCGGCGCGTGCGCGGATCGATCGTGGTCTCGCGCAGCTGCGAGGGATTCATCTCGCCGAGCCCCTTGAAGCGGGTGACCGTGGGCCTGGCGCGGGGATTTTCCTGCGCGATACGCCGCAGCACCTGCTCGCGCTCGCCGTCATCGAGGGCGTAGTAGACCTGCTTGCCGGCGTCGATGCGGTACAGCGGCGGCATGGCCACGTACACGTGCCCGTTGGCCACCAGGGGGCGAAAGTGACGCAGGAACAGCGCACAGAGCAGTGTCGCAATGTGCTGTCCGTCCGAGTCGGCGTCCGCCAGGATGCAGACCTTGTGATAGCGCAGCTGGCTCAAGTCGTGCGCGCCGGGCTCGACGCCGAGCGCGACGCTGATGTCGTGCACTTCCTGGGACGCGCCAATCTGTCCGGGCTCGAGCTCCCAGGTGTTCAGGATCTTGCCGCGCAGCGGCATGATGGCCTGGAAGTCCTTGTCGCGGGCCTGCTTGGCCGAGCCGCCGGCCGAGTCGCCCTCGACGAGGAACAGCTCGCCGCGGCGCGGGTCCTGGCTCGCGCAGTCGGCGAGCTTGCCCGGCAGTGCCGGCCCGCCCGCGATGCGCTTGCGAACCACGCGCTGCGCGGCCCGGGCGCGCTCCTGCGCATTGGCAATGGCGAACTGCGCGATGCGCTCGCCGGCATCCGGGTGGCCGTTCAGCCACAGCGCCATCGCATCGCGCGCGAAGCCCTCGACCAGTGCGGCGGCATCGCGCGAGGCGAGCCGCTCCTTCATCTGGCCGGCGAACTGCGGTTCGCGGATTTTCACCGACAGCACGTAGCAGACCTTGTCCCACACGTCCTCGGGCGTCACCTTGATGCCGCGCGGCACCAGCGAGCGGAATTCGCAGAACTCGCGCACCGCCTGGGCGACACCGGCGCGCAATCCGTTGACGTGCGTACCGCCCTCGGGCGTGGGAATGAGGTTGACGTAGCTCTCCCCGAGCGTCGTATCCGCCCCCGGCGCCCAGGCGAGCGCATAGCTCACCATGTCGGTCTCGAGCTCGCGCTGCGCCACGATCGGCTCGTTCGGCAGCCGCTCGCGCTCGCCGAGCTCCTCGAGCAGATACGCCCCGAGGTCGCCGCTGTAGAACCACTCGTCGCGCTCGCCGGTGAGCTCGTTGGCGAAGCTGATGCGCAGCCCCGCGCAGAGCACGGCCTTGGCCTTGAGCGTGTGCTTCAGCTGCTGGACTGAAAATTTGTCCGAATCGAAGAATTGCGGATCCGGCCAGAAGCGCACGCTGGTGCCGGTGTTGCGCTGCCCGACGCTGCCGAGGACCGCGAGCTTCTCGATCAGCTTGCCGTCGGCGAACGCGATGCCGTACTCCTTGCCGCCGCGCCGGATGCGGCACTCGAGCCGCTTCGAGAGCGCGTTCACGACCGAGACGCCGACGCCGTGCAGACCGCCGGAGAACGTATAGGCCTTGTCGGAGAATTTGCCGCCGGCGTGCAGGCGCGTGAGGATCAGCTCGACGCCGCTCACCTTTTCCTTCGGGTGAATGTCCACCGGCATGCCGCGGCCATCGTCGGCGACCATCAGCGAGCCGTCTTTGAACAGCGTCACGTCGATCTGCTTGCAGAAGCCCGCCAGGGCCTCATCGACGCTGTTGTCGATCACCTCGTGGGCCAGGTGGTTCGGCCGCGACGTGTGGGTGTACATGCCCGGCCGGCGGCGCACCGGCTCGAGGCCGCTCAGCACCTCGATATCCGAGGCGGTGTAGGACTGGCTCATCGTGCTGGGTCAGAATCTCGCGCGGGCTAAAAGCCCGGGGCCGCGAATCTTACAGCACACGGCCGCCGAAAACGCGAATTTGGCGCCTCAGGCGAGATCGGCGAGGAGCGCCGCACGCAGCGCATCGGGTACCGGGCTCACGCGGTGGCTGTAGTGCTCGTGATCGACCCCGGCGGCGAGCGGCGCACCGGCGCGCAGCGCGCCGATCATGGCCGCAGTGAGCTCGAAGCGCAGGAAGTGCACTGCGGAGGTCTTCTGAGCGTTCTCGCGCTCGAGGTCCTCATCGGCGAGCGCGTACACGGCCGAGTAGCCGCCGACCTCGACCCAGCAGCGCCGCTCCACACCCTTCAGCTGCGCGAGCTGGCGCTGGCGTTCGGCGACCTCGGGGAACTCGATGAGCAGCGTCGCCTTCCAGTTCGTCCCATCCGGAATCAGCGGATTGTAGGCCCCGAGCTCCTCGGCGATTCCCTCGGGCTCGAAGATCCGCTCGACGCGCAGCATTTCCTGGATCTGATACTGGATGGTCAGGCGATCCTCGAAGCACCAGGTCATGTTCGGGCCGACGGCGAGCTGCCGATGGCGCTTGTGCTCGAGCACGCGGGCACGGAACGCAGTGCGCTCGCGCGCGTAGTGTTCGAGGCCGAGCAGGTCGGCGGCGGTGAGTTTCTGCATGAGGGCCTCTATGCGCGGGTGTTACAGCCCGTAGGCAAGCCGCAGCAGCTTCAGCGGATGCTCGGGCGGGGCGCCGGAGGCGAGCCCGCTCTCGATCTGGTGCCCGGCCATCGGGCAGTCGCTGGCGTAGTGCGCCGCGCCGCTCGCCTCGACACGGCTCATCACCGGCCGGCCGATCTTCATCGACGCGGCCCGGAATTCCTTCTTCA
>Ga0315298_1005623_pt1 | contig 17653 bp, 18 predicted proteins | sample WHS_1_MG_FD_203077 | JGI IMG/M metagenome (GOLD analysis project Ga0315298, IMG submission 203077) | Extremophilic microbial mat communities from Washburn Hot Springs, YNP, Wyoming, USA - WHS_1_MG | ecosystem: Environmental > Aquatic > Thermal springs > Hot (42-90C) | place: USA: Wyoming...
GACCACTACCATAATTTTTGCCGGCGAATCATCAAGAAATGGAGTCCCCTCACCAAACGGGAGGGCCAAACCATCATCATTGGCCTTCTGGCCGTATTAAGACACCGAAGACGCCGTGCCTTGAGCACTCCGTCCACCCAAGAAGAGGGCCCGTCATGAGAAAATATTGGAAGCTTGGCCTCGCCGTCCTACTGTTAAGCTCTCTTGTCCTCATCTGTTTCAGCAAGGAAAAGCCACCCGCCTTTGTCCCCATGGAGATCAAGGGAGTAAGCATCGATCCCGTGGGTCAGAGCCCCGTGGTGATCCTCGTCGATAAGGAAGAGACTCGGATGCTTCCCATCTGGATCGGCCTCCTCGAGGCGAATGCCATCGACAAGGAGATCAACGCCATTCCTACTGCAAGGCCTTTAACCCACGACCTCCTTCATGCCATTCTTTCAAAGATGCACATCGAAGTGAAGGAGGTCCGGATTGTGGAACTCAAAGAGAACATCTACTACGCGAGAATCTTTCTTCGATCGGACAAAGAGACCGTCGAAGTCGATGCCCGGCCGAGCGATGCCATCGCCTTAGCGCTCAAATCGAAGGCCCCGGTCTTCGTCGCATCGAGGATCCTTGCCGAACAAGGTGTCGCCTTGACGAAAAAAGATGCCCGGGGTGAACGGTTCGGGATTCGCATCCAGGAGTTGACCCCGGATCTCGCCGCCCACTTTGATTTCAAGGAAAAAGGCGGAGTGCTCGTAAGCGAGGTCCTTCCGGGAACCTCTGCAGAAAGCGCCGGGATGAAGGCGGGGGATATCATTACGAAGATCGATTCCCGTAGGATCGGTACGGTCGTGGAGTTCGAGAAGGTCTTCGATGAGCTGCAGTCGGCCACCTCGGCACGGATTCAGGTTTTTAGGGACGGGAAAACAAGGGAGATCACACTCCCTCTTGGCCCTTGATGGCCGTGGGATGGACGAAGTGGGGTTTGCCCAGGAACTCACGGATGTTAAAGGTTAGGGGTTGAAGGTAATATAGCCATGGATCTTCATGGCTCGAGGGTACCCCGGGCATAGGACATTAGTTTTCAAATCGCTTCGGGACAGGGATCTTAAGATAGTTTATCCCCTCCTCTTTTAAAAGGGTCTCCTCTTCCGGAGTGGCCGTTCCCTTGATGTTTCGTTCCTCCGACTGACCGTAGTGGATTTTCAAGGCCTCTTTTGCAAAATCCGTCCCCACGTCCTCGAAGTGTTTATCGAGATAGTCGTGGATCATTTTTATGGCCTCTCGGGGATCGATCTTCTGGCCCTCTCTGTTTCCCCTACCCTTACGAATCGCAAACGGCGAAAGTACTTTTTCGATCTGGTCATCGTTGCAGACTGGACAGTTGATCATGCGGCTCTCTTTCTGAACGTCGAAAGAGGCCGCATCACGAAACCAGCACTCAAATTGGTGTCCGTTGGAACAGATCAGGTCGAAGGCGATCATTTCACTCCCACAAGCTTTTTCTATTTAACACTTGAAGGCTTCCTTGACAAGTCTCTTCAAACCGATCTGCTTTCCTGGAATCGAAAGTCCGATCTGAGCCCCACAACCAGCTCAAAGCCCATGGGAAAGATGCAAGCCCCCGATCTTTCCCAAATTCCGATTTTAGAATTGTCATTGCGAGGGAACCGCGGCCATCTCGCCTTTTTGCTGCGAAATGGCCGCGCACCGGGCAGTGGCTCCCCTGACCGAAAGGGAAAAGGCCTTCGGTTTGTAAATCGGAATTTGGATCTTTTCTCGGGACGATTTTTACCCTCTCACCCGAAAGGCCTGATCGAGCCTCTTCATCTTATCGACAATGCCGCCGTATTCGAGCTCGCTATAGGGAAGCATCGCCGCGCCCGAAAACCCCTGTTGTCGGATGTCGGTGGCCTTTTGGGCCACTTTGTTTCTCACCCAATCCCAATAGGGATGATCGAAAGCATCTGCTGGTTCAGTAAACTTACCTTGGTGAACGCAGAAGGCCTGGCAACAGACGACGGGAGGGCCATCGAAATAGGAGATGCTCGAATTCATCCGTACGGGCATCAAGGGCCCATAATGGCTTCCCCGCATGAACCCCGCCACATAATGGCCGATGTTGTACGGGGCCAACACCTCTCCGGTGGCTGGAAAAGCGCCCTGGACCCTCACAAGCATCACGGGATCGTCTTTGCCCGTATACTTGCCGGCGATGTTGTGGAGGCGAGTCGTGCTCACCGAGACCGCAATCTCTCCCGTGTTTCGAGAATAGATTGCTTCGACGACGAACCGTTGATTATCCCGCAAGAGGGCGGCGATATCGTAGAGGTCCTCAGGAGCGTTCAGCTCGATGACCCGGTCGCCCTCGGTATAGCTCACGTCCATGATGACGAACCGAAACCCCTTGTTCATAGACGGGCTCAGAATCAACCCTGAATTGTACATCGGGTCCGCAAAGGCCAGATAAAGGGGAAGATTGTAGGCTCCCGGATCCGTCTTGTCCGCCGCGAAAAAGAGGAAGGGCTCGTTAGGCCTTTCTTCAAATTCCATTTCTGCCACCGCCGGACCCATGCCCTTGACGTTTCCCGAAAAGGAATCCTTCAAAAGGTCTTGTCCAGCTCCGTAAAGCCCCTGCTCCCTTGCCACCTGTGTTCCCGCCACAAAGGCATCCCAAGCCAGTTGGTGGACCTTGGGGTTCCCTTTGCCAAGACTGTGTGAAAAAAGGAGGGCAATGTCATCGCCGGTGAAGCTCGCATGAAAATCCTGGATGATGTCCCGGCCTTTTTCAGAGATGTAACCCTGAACGGCCTTGAGCAACCGTTCGCTTGGACGGATGTGCCCGCCAATGCTTCCGATGTCCGCCTTGATCACCGATAGCGTCGTCTTCATAAGACCTCCTTTCCCCCCTCAAAGGGGATTGCTCAGTCTTGAGCTCATGGTGCCCAGAAATGGACGAGGTTATTATAACCTAAATCGAAGGATTCTGCTGTCGGCGAGGGTGATTCGAAAATTACCGCGCTGTTGACATGGGGGAAAGAGAAGTGCTAAGAATCCTTTAATAAATCACGGAAGGAGGTTGATCTTATGCAGTACGGACCCTATGCAGTGGATTACGAGTATCGGCCCTACAACCCGGAGCGTATGCGCAACGAGCGGGTGGCCAGAGCCCAAGCAGCCCTCAAGAAGCACGGCCTGGGCGCCATGATCCTTTATGACTACGATTACCACCGCTATCTCGGCTACTACTCATTCCACCAGTATGCAAGAAGGCGGCTGGGAACCTTCGTTCTCCTTATTCAAGGGCAGGGGTTTCCCTATGTTCCCATCGATCATCTCAACGGCCAGTGGGAGCGGCCACGCATGCCTTGGTTCGAAGGAAAGATGGTCCTGAAGACTTCGAAAGCTTACCAATTGATCCAAGGGTTGCCCGATCATCCCGAGTTCATGCCGGGTTATTTTGACGAGACCGCGCAGGAAATCAAGGCCCTCCTGAAAAAGCACGATGTTTTAGATATGCCCTGTGGCATCGACATCGCCAGTCCCAACATGCTCGATGCCTGCAAGCGCGCGGGCATTAAGATCGTCGACGGCAACACGTGCATGGCCGATGCCATCCGAGTGAAGACGGAAGACGAGATCCATTGCCTTCGGATGGCAGGGGTGATTGCAGAGAGCGCTCACTGGGAGGTCTGCAAGGCCCTGAGGCCGGGCATCACCGAATGGCAGATCGCTGGCATCGCGGCGAACGCCCTCTACAAGCTCGGAGCAGAGGAATTGGAAGGACCAAGCTTCGTCGTCTGCACGGGCGAGCGGTCCGGCTACGGCGTACCCAACATGCCGACCGATCGAATCGTAAGGCCCGGCGATCTATGCATCATCGATATCAACGGCGTGAGTTTCCAGGGTTATCGCACCTGTTTCTACCGCACCTACTGCATCGGTGATAAGCCAACAGAATTTCAGAAAGAGGTCTATCACATCGCCTACGAGTGTCTCATGGCCCTCACGGAATCGATCAAGCCCGGTATCACCACCACCGAGGCTCAAGAGAACTGGCTTAAGAAAGGAGATGCTCCCGGTCTCTGGGGTCGAATCCCGAAATGGCCCGAACCGGGTCGCTACTTTTACGGCACCACCGCCCACGTGATCGGACTGCGCTCAGGCGATCCTGGACCTACCATTTCAGGCGCAAGCGGCGTGTTCATGGGGGATTTCCCCGGCGAGCGCCTCGAGAAGAACATGACGTTTGCCGTTGAAGCCGCTTGCTTTACGTGGCTGGGAGACCGCTGGGCAAAAGACGGTGTGAAGATCGAGCACTGCGGTGTGATTACCGATAAGGGATTCGAAGTTTTCTATCGGTTCCCGACGAAAGACCTGATCACCTGCGGCCTTCCTGGTGTTTACTGAGAGAACGAGGGGGAGGCCTTCCGTCCTTTGGCGATGATCCCTCGCCACGGTAAAGGCGTCCTGGGGGCCTGATTCTTCACCGGTGGTCGGAAGAGATCAGACCCCCTCCTTCTTCTTCCCTCTATCCCAAAGCGACGAGAGGTTGGGACCAAGGGAGAAGAGGAAGAGGCAAAAAAGAAACCCTGCCTCCGAGACCAGGAGTGTCAAGGTAAAAGACCCCGTGAGATCTTTCAGATATCCCCCCAGGATGGTCCCAAGAAATTGACCCAGGCCGTGGACCAGGGTGACGAGTCCGTAGATCGTCGCCTCTTTTCCCGTCGCTTGATCGCCTACGGCTGCGGCGACGATCGTCACGGTCCCGAGAAAAGTCAGCCCGAAAAGGACGGACGAGAGCCCCAAAGTGAAGAGGGCGTGATGGCAAAGGGGCAGAAGGACCGCGAGTGATATCAAGGCGATGTTGAAAAGAAGGGCATTTCTCCGTCCAGCTCGGTCCGAGAGAAACCCCCAAATCAACCCACTTGCGATGCTCGTCCAGCCGAAAAGAGACCAGATCAAACCAGCCGTTTTCTCCGCCACCCGAAGATCTTCAACCATGAAGGCCACAAAATAAGTCGCATAGATGTGGTAAGCGATCCCGAAGACAAAATAAGCAGGAATGATCACTCGAAAGGAGAGCTTACCGTCTTTGGGCTTTGGTGCTGGGAGCTCTTTCTCTTCTCGCTCGGAGACACGGTCTCGATCCTTATTCCCCGGCCGCTCCCTGAGCAAAACGGCGGCGGCCATTGCGACCCCAAAAGTCGCCAAACCCAAGAGACGCCAACAAGTCCTCCATCCTTCCCCCCTTGAGTCGAGAAGAAAAGGGGGCACAAAAAGGCCTGCTGCAATCACGCCCAACCCCGTGCCACCGGTGACGATTCCAAGGGCCTTCCCAAGGGAGCGACGATCGAACCAAGCCATGGGAAGGGTGGTCATGGCGATGTGTGCCCCCGCTGCTCCAGCCCCCAGCCCGAACGTGAAAAGAAGCAGCAATCCAAACCGGGACGACTGGCTCACGCCAAACATGGAACCTACACTACAGAGAAGGGCAATCACCACCACCCTTTTCGATCCAAACCGAGTGGCGAGGGCGCCGCCGATGAAAGAGAAAAGAAGGTATCCCAAAAGGATGCTTCCACCAAGAAGTCCCATCTCCCCATACTGAAGGCCGAGGGACAACTTCATGCTGGGAATGAGCATGGGGTAGGTGAAGCGGCCAAATCCGAGGGCGGCCATCTTGACCAAAACGCCAACCGCAACGATTACCCAGCCATAGTCCCACTTACGAGGCATGATCCGCTCCGCTCAAACAAGCTTGCTCAGGGCGACCCAGTAGACCCGAACCAGTACGCCACACTACTATACCATAGCCCGCCGTATGCTTCCATGGTGCTGAGCTCGTTGGAGTAAGGACTCACCCCGCCCGTTTCGTTGCGGAGCCCCGAGGAGGACGCCCTCGGGGCCTTGTCAAGGGGGTCTTCCTGACATCTGTACGGCTATTATCGTGGGCTTCACCCTTGACAAAAGGCGGATTTTCTGGTTTTATTGATCGTGTGGTTTTTGTAGAAAACATGGCTTCGTCTTTTTCAGGACGAGACGGTCGAGCAGAATGGTTGGAGGCAAGGAGGTGCATGAACGATGGCGAGTCAAATCAAGATCGGCCAATCCGTCTTGGAAGTCGTTCAAGGAGATATCACGCACGAAGAAACCGAAGCCATCGGCAACGCCGCCAATTCGGCCCTCGCCGGAGGAGGTGGAGTTGACGGAGCCATCCACAGGGCTGGGGGGCCGAAGATCATGGCTGAGCTTCGAGCCCGCTATAAGGGATGCCCTACCGGATCCGCGGTCATCACCGGAGGGGGAAATCTCAAGGCCAAGTACGTGATCCATGCGGTGGGACCGAGATACTCAGGAGCACCCCGGGACGCCGAACTCCTTGCAAGCGCTTATCGGAAGAGCTTAGAGCTTTGCACTGAACATAGGATCCGCTCAATCGCCTTTCCATCGATCAGCACGGGAATCTATGGATATCCTGTTCGCGAGGCCTCACGCATCGCCCTCAAGACGGTCATCGACTACTTGAAAGATCATCCTGAAATCGAGCGGGTCCGTTTTGTCCTCTTCGACTCCGCAACCTTGGCGGCTTATGAAGAGGCCCTTCGGGAATTGAACCCCTTGTTTCGATGAACCCGAATATCGCAAGAATCCTTGCACAAGAGGCCCCTGTCTCGATCCTCGATCCCGTTCCATTCCTTTGTTACGGAAGATCAGGGGCCAAACGGGTTCACTCCAAAATCTTCTTGAGAGCTTCGTCGGTCTTCCGGCTTCGTGGCCCTTCTCCAGGGAGATAAAGCATGGCTCCCCCTTTCAGGGGAACGATTTCAAGCTTTCCCTCCTGGGCCATCTTGTTGGTGAACTCGATGGGGTCCCGATCGTACTCCCTCCTAAATGCTTCATTGAAACCACTAAAGACGCTATGGATTCCTCGGTACGGTTCTTTTCGCAGCCTCGTAATACTTTCCACCACAAATTGCTCCTCGGGAAGGCTTCTCGGATGAGGCCCCCGGATCGTTTCGAGGATCTCCTGGACCGAAGGCCTCTGGGGCGCTTCGCCAGGCAAGAAGAGCATGACGCCTCCTTTGACCGGCCGCGTCACAATCTTTCCCTCTGCTGCCAGCTTGGTTGTGATCTCGGCGGGATTGGTGCCGAAATACCTTCTGAACGCCTCGTTAAAGCCGCTGTAGACGCTGTGAATGCCTCGATAGGGCTCCTTTCGCAAACGTCTGATCGCCTGAACCACAAATTCTTCCTCTGTGAGTCTTCGCTCTTCTTCCATCACCCTTCTCCCTTCACTGTTTAGGATGCTCTTCTCCGATTAGAAAATTCTAACCGTATTTTAATCTTCTTCTAATTTAAGTGTTGTATGCTATAGGCGAATAGAAGATAATCTCTTTCCTCCTCTAACCCAAAGAATCCACCGGAAAGACCCCGTCCGGTGGATTTTTTGTTGGAGCTTCGGCGATCGGGCTGGCCCACTTTGGCTCCGAGCTCGGGGAGAATCAGACCCGACCTCTAAAAAGGTTTCAAGGCGTCGCGCAGTTCCCGGCTGAGCAGATCAACCGTTCCTTTCGTCCCTCCGGCCAGTTTTCTTCGCCACTCCCCTTCCGTTTCGAATCGGGCATCGCCGATCCTCTCCGCCCAGGGCTTAATCGTCTCGCGAATCCCGTAAGCATCGAAGCGATCGCCCTTGATCGCTTCGGCTCCTGCCATCACATCCGGGCTTACCCGGATGAAAGCCCGGAGGGCAGCCCCTGTCTTGATGCTGTATTTCCGCCCTTCCCAAGCCTTCGGGAAGACATTTTGAATCGCCTTGAAGTAATTGAGGAAAAATCGCTTCCCCTCCGCCTCGAATTCTCTGAAGCGGGCCGATCCTCCGATCTTCTCGATATTGGAGAAGAGATCCACCATTTCATCGGCCAACGAGGCCTGGGATACCCGGCCTTTCCCAACGCCCAGGATTTTGATTTCGCCTTGGAGGGGAGAGCCCTCTTCTTCGTTGAGCTTTCGTATGATATCGTGGGCAAGGGCTTCATAAGGATTCGTATAAAGTTTTCGTCCCGCGAGAGAGATCAGATGAGAAGGGTTGAGCTTAGTATGCTTGGCATTGATCGTGACGAAAAGCTCCACGGTCTGCCGGGCATCGAGGGAATCGAAGAGAACGGCCGGAACATCGATCATCGGAACGGTCTCCCCTTTCGCGCTCAACGCAAGAAGCCGATGCTGGCCATCCAGGCATCGCAAAATCCCAGGTTCTTCGGGTATCTGAAGCATCCCGAGGCTGGGGTTCTGGCCTGCAGGCAGGAAGCTGAGCCGTCTCTCCGTGATCATGATGACCGCTCCGGGAATGGCAGGCAAATTCTGGCTTTCTTGGCAATTCGAATAGTATTGAACAAGTTCCTGGATCTTCTTGCGGATCACGGGCCTCTGAAAGGCTGCCTCGCTTCGGCCGATCCGCCGCTCCAGCATCTCCCAATTGATGGCCGAGGGCACCCCTTTTTTGCGACGTCGCTCCTTTTCTTCACCGGTGGTGTAACTCAACACCTCGAACTTGACGAGTTTTTGAACATCCACGGAGCTAAAGGCGGTTAGATAAAAATCGACTCCAAACTGCCTGATCCTTTGAGCGGGAATCGTAATCATACGGCCACCTCCTCGAGGAAAAAGTCCGACCCTTCAAGCCCCCCTCCCTCAATCGAAGGAGATTTCTCGGGCTGCACGTATAACATACCAGAATTCTCCCTTTTTAACAAGAAGATTTTTCTGGCAAGGGGGTAATACGTCAGTCCAACAGGTGGAAGAGGGGACACTTCCCTGAGCACGGTACGTCACCTTGCAAGACCGAGAAAAGGAGCGAGGCAATCGGCGACGACGAAAATGGGAGAGATTGATACAAGCGAGAACATTTGGCTCGATGGGCGTGGTTCCACCCCACGAGTCGAATCCGACAACACCTTTTAACAGATGCCTTTGTCCAATCAAGTGTACGAAGAGGCGTAGGTGGGTTACCCGCTCATGTACTGATGGGGGGGTAGTAAACAAGTTTCCGTCTTTCGGCAGGAAAGGTGAGGGAGATCACCGTTCTTGGCTTCTTTTCACTGACTTTACATTTCATCACGCCCTGATTCTTTTGAACCAGCTCGCGAACGAGAAGAAGGAGGAGGTTGAGGGCTTCCTCTTTTCCCAAGGCCGAAGTGAGGGAAGGATTCATCAACTCCTCGATCCCCTTCTGGTAGCCCGTGAAGACAACTAGGATTTCAACGTAGCGGCCGTCCCTCTGCCACGGCGTCTTGGCCTCTTCCCTTGGGCCCTTGGGTATCTGAAAGGACTTGGTCAAGAAACCAATGGCCCCTTTGGGAGGGGTGGAAAAGATTGCGTACTGAAGGATGGAGCTCAAGATATACTTCATTTGTTCGTCATGGATGATCGTCTCCGGAAGATCCTTTTCAAGCTTCTTAAACACCTTGATCTTTCTCTCTTCCAGTTGTTTCTCGTACTCCTCGAGGATGCCTTCGAGGAGATAATGAATCGTGTTGGCCTTCTTGATGGGGGTGTTGATGTTGATGTAATTCAAGAGCCCGTTCAGTACAGAATCGATCTTTTTTACGTCCTCGGTCAGCACCTTGTAAAAATACTTCCTGAACTCCACATCATCCAGCTTGTCGATCGACAAATGGGCGAAGGTCTTGATTGAGCCCAGAGCACCTTTTAGATACTGAATGAACTCAATGAGAAAGGAGGAGAGAAACGGGGAGACCTCTTCGCCCGATAGCCTTTTCTCCCGAGGAGCAAAACCCTCACTTCCCGTTTCCGTCGAAGGCGAAACGAGACGGCCCTCGCTCTCCTTTTCGTCGAAAAGGTCTCGTTCGAGTTCAAAGGGGTCGGTCCGTTTGGTCATGGTCTCCGCCATCGATGCAATCCTTTCCCGTCCGGCTTGATCTTTCCAAACCCTGAACGACGTACCTATTAGCCCATCTGGCCACTCGATATATCCTCCTATCAAGTTTCGTGCCAAAGGTGTCAACTGGCTGTAAGTGCTGGTAATTTGAGGGTATTAAAAGGAAGGATGGCCTGCTGCAACCCCAGGAGATGACCGTTTTTTGTCATCCCAAACGGAAATTGTTGCACTCCTCTCGTCAAAGAGATCGAAAAGAGGGTCTCTTTCGCCGCCAGCTTCATGAAGGAGCCCCGGAGAGGACGCCCCAGAGGTCTTGTCAAGGGGGTGCCGCCTGCCGGCAGGCAGGCTACGAGCCCCCTTGGGTGCCCTTACCAGGGCCCTTTGTGGAGAGCCTTTGCGACATCAGGGTTTCTTTACGAGCAGGGAGGGGGTTTCTTTTCCCTTGGGCTCTTCTCAAAAGGCAGAGCAAACGGCAGATAGGGAGGATCAAATCTCGATACGGTCGATGAGGGTTACGCCGGCGTAGTAGCAGCAACAGGCACTGTCGTAGCTGTTGTCAAAAACTCTGCTCTTTCCGTCCTGAAAAAGGATGCGGACGTAACAGAGACCCCCGGGAACGTCGGAGGCCCAGGCCTCCAGCACCCTCCCACGTCCCCAGGAACGGAATTTCTTGTGGAACACGATATCGCCCACACGAAGGTAGGGATGATGGACCGCTCCCCAGCAAGGGAGAGGTTCTTTTCTCCTTTCGGGGGCTTGTCTCAGGGCCGGGACTTCTTTTTTCTCTCCCATCTTCGATGCACCCAGAACCATTGGTCGGGATACTGGCGGATCATCGACTCAAGGATCTGGGTCATCTGCCCTGTATTGACCTCGATGTCCCCCTTGACATCCCCGGTATCCACCAATTTGACAGGTTCTTTAAAGATCAGGCGATGCCTTCCACCTTCTTCCCTCACCATGAAAACGGGAACGACCGGAGCCCGTGTCCGTAGAGCCAAGACGCTCAGGGCTGGCGTTGTGGGCGCCTTTCGTCCGAAGAAGTTCACCCATACGGCCTCTCTTCGTTTGGCCCTCTGGTCGATGAGGATCCCGATCCACCTCCCCCGCGAAAGGGCCCGAAGGACCTTCTTGCTTGCTCCCTCGGTCGGGATCACCTCAAGGCCCACTCGTTCCCTAATTTCCGTCACCCATCGGTCGAGCCAAGGGTTCTTCTTGATGGGTTTCGCGACGACCGACACCCCAAGCCCCAAAAACCTCCCGCAAGGGGCCATCAACTCCCAATTCCCCAAATGAGAGAGAAGGAGAAAACCTCCCCTGTTATTATCCAACAGCCCTTCCAAAACTTCCACCCCCTCAACCTCCACCTTCTGCCTCAGGGCTTCTTCACCCATCCGTGGCATTCTGAAGAATTCAACGGCTGTCATCCCCAGATTCTGAAAAACCCTTTTGGCCACCGACCGTATCTCTTGCTCTGACCTTTCCGGGCCGAGAGCGAGATGGAGGTTCTCGAGGGCAACCTCCCGACGTTCTCCAACAAGGTGATAAGCGAGGGCACCTAATCTCCTTCCGACCCAGAGAGAAGGGCCTTCGGGGAGAAGGGTCACAAGAAAGCCGAAGATCTTGGCCAACAAGAATTGAAAATACGGAACGATCTTCCCCAAGGCGAAACCCTCGTAAACAAAAAGGATGCGAAAAGGTTTCTGTTCACCCTTCTTCGTCCCACAGCCTTCAAATCATCATGGCCGCTCTGGCCTAGCCCTCCTCACGATAAGGAAGAGCCTCCTCGATCAGCATCACGGGAATGTCATCCCGTATGGGATACAAGAGACGGCAAGCCTTACAGATCAGTCCATCTTGCGTCTCGTTCAGAAAAATCTCTCCCTTGCATTTCGGGCACGCCAGAATGTCGAGCAATTCCTTGCTGAGGGCCATTTCGTTCCTCCCTGTGACACGTCTTATTATTCCCATTTTTTGACCATTATAACGCATCCCCTCTTTTCTTGAAAACCTTCTTGACAAGGATAAACCTTTGTGGTATGTTTCACAAGGCTCAAATCCGAAAGAAAGGGGGATCGGATGTCATGAACATTACCCGAAGAACGTTCTTGAAAGTTTCGGGAGCCACCGCAGCAGGAGCGGTGGTGAGCAGTCTTGGTTTCGACCTCTCTCCTGCAGAGGTCTATGCCCAGGAGCTCCGCATCAAGGGAGCGAAGGAGACCTACACCATTTGTTGTTATTGTTCCGTGGGCTGCGGCATCATCGTCCACACGGACAGCAAGGGGAAGGTGATCAATGCCGAGGGCGATCCAGACCATCCCATCAACGAAGGAGCCCTCTGTGCTAAGGGAGCAGCGAGCTATCAGATTGCGGTTAATGAGAACCGACTGAAAAAGGTCCGTTACCGGGCTCCCTACAGCACGGAATGGAAGGAGGTGAGCTGGGACTGGGCCCTCGAAAAGATCGCTGCCAACATCAAGAAGAGCCGTGACGAAAGCTTTTCGGCCACAAATGCCGACGGCAAGGTCATTAACCGTACCAAAGGGATCGCCTCCGTCGGAAGCGCGGCCCTCGACAACGAGGAGTGTTGGCTTTACCAGAAGTTTCTGAGATCCCTCGGTCTCGTTTACATCGAGCATCAGGCCCGTATCTGACACAGCGCCACAGTAGCGGCTCTGGGAGAGTCGTTCGGACGCGGTGCGATGACGAATCACTATATCGATTTTCGGAATGCCGATGTGATTCTGAACATGGGGGGAAACGTCGCCGAGAATCACCCAGTCTCTTTCAAATGGATCCAGGCGGCCAAGGATCGGGGAGCGACGTTCATCCACGTGGATCCGAGGTTCACCCGGACCTCGTCCAAGGCTGATATCTTTGTTCGTCTCCGCTCGGGAACGGATATTGCTTTTCTCGGCGGCATGATCAAGTACATTCTGGACAACAACCTCTACGACGAATTCTACGTCAAGAACTACACGAACGCCTCCTTTATCGTCAACCCCAGATACAACTTCGACGATGGATTGTTCTCCGGATACAACCCTACCCTCCGGGCCTATGATCCGTCCTTCTGGGCGTTGGAGAAAGACGAAAAAGGCATCCCCAAACGGGACATGACCCTCCAAGACCCTCGTTGCGTCTTCCAAATTTTGAAGAAACACTATTCCCGTTACACCCTTCAGAAGGTAACGGAGATCACGGGAACACCGGAACAAGATCTGGAGAAGGTTTATAAGGCGTATGCTTCGACGGGAACACCGGATCGCGCTGGGACGGTCCTCTATGCCATGGGCTGGACGCAGCATACGGTGGGCGTCCAGAACATACGGGCCATGTCCATCGTCCAGAGCCTTCTCGGAAACATGGGCATCGCCGGAGGCGGAGTCAATGCCCTTCGTGGGGAGTCGAACGTCCAGGGTTCGACCGACCACGGGCTTCTCTTTCACATTCTCCCCGGATACCTCCCCACGCCGAGAGCTCAGTGGGCGAGCCTCGCTGATTACAACAAGACCACACCGGTCTCGAAAGACCCTCGAAGTGTCAATTGGTGGAAAAACCGGCCCAAGTACGTGGCAAGCTTTCTCAAATCGATGTTCGGTGAAAATGCCAAGAAGGAGAACGATTTCGGGTACGCTTGGCTGCCGAAGCTCGACCCCGATCAGGATGCTTCTTGGCTCAACCTCTTTGATGAAATGTATAAGGGAACGTTTAGCGGCTTCTTCGCCTGGGGAATGAACCCGGCCTGTTCAAGCGCCCATGCGGGGAAAGTCCGCGAGGCCATGACCCGTCTTGACTGGCTCGTAAATGTCAATCTCTTTGACAACGAGACCGGCTCCTTCTGGAAAGGACCGGGGATGGATCCGAAAAAGATCAAAACCGAGGTCTTTCAACTTCCCTGCGCCGCCTTTCTTGAAAAAGAAGGAAGCATTAGCAACAGTGGCCGCTGGATGCAGTGGCGTTACAAAGCAGCCAACCCCCCTGGAGAGGCGAGGCCTGATGGCGAGATCATCTACGAGCTTTTCAAGAAAGTGCGGGCCCTTTATCAGAAAGAAGGTGGAGCTTTCCCAGTCCCCATCCTGAACCTCAAATGGGATTACGAAACGAACGGCCATTTCGATATCCACAAGGTGGCCAAGGAGATCAACGGCTACTTCCTCGAGGATATCCCAGAACATCCGGTAGACAAGAAACCCTACAAGAAAGGAACCCTTGTCCCTAACTTCGTCTATCTCCTCGACGACGGCCGAACGTCCTGTGGCAACTGGCTCTATTCCCAGAGCTATAACGAAGCAGGCAACATGGCTGCTCGAAGGAAGAAGAGCGATCCCACCGGGCTTGGGCTTTATCCCGAGTGGTCTTGGTGCTGGCCTCTCAACCGAAGGATCATCTACAACCGCGCTTCCGTGGATCTCGAAGGAAATCCTCGCGATCCAAAGCGCCCACTTCTTAGGTGGGATGCCGCAGCAAAGAGATGGATCGGGGATGTGCCGGACAATGCTGTACCGCCCATGGGTACCGAGGGCGCCTACCCCTTCATCATGAAGCCCGATGGGGTGGCTTCGCTCTTCGGCCCCGGATTGAAGGACGGACCCTTACCGGAACATTATGAACCCCTCGAATGTCCTATCGAAAAGAACCTCATGTCCAACCAGAGGATCAACCCGGTGATCAAGGTCTTCGAGGGAGGTCCGGACAAGTTCCTCACCTGCGATCCCCGCTATCCTTTTGTTTGTACGACTTATCGTGTGACCGAGCACTGGCAGACAGGTGTTCTCACCCGGTGGCTGCCGTGGCTGATCGAGGCCGAGCCCCAATTGTTCTGCGAGATGAGCGTGGAGCTTGCTAAGCTTCGAGAGATCAAGAACGGCGACCGAGTTGTGGTCTCCACGCCCCGAGGGAAAGTGGAGGCGGTAGCGATCGTAACGCCTCGCCTTAAACCTTTCAACATCGCGGGCCAGACGATCCACTTGATCGGGCTGCCCTGGCACTACGGCTGGCTCCATCCTAAGGGCGGGGGCGAGAGCGCCAACCTATTGACCCCCACGATCGGGGATCCCAACACGATGATCCCCGAATCAAAGGCCTTCATGGCGAACGTGGCAAAATTGACCAAAGAGCCCCCCAAGAAGGGTGCTAAGAGCTGAAGGAGGTGATCCCAATGGCAGATAAATCCTTTCTCATCGATACAACGAAATGCACGGCATGTAGGGGGTGCCAGATCGCTTGCAAGCAGTGGAATCAGCGGCCGGCCGAGAAAACCGTCAACACCGGCAGCCATCAGAACCCTCCCGACCTTTCCGTCAACACCTGGAAGGTGGTGCGCTTCAGCGAACCAGCAGGTGAGTCCGTGAGCTGGTATTTCTTTCCGGATCAATGCCGCCATTGTGTGTCACCTCCCTGCAAAGAGGTGGCCGATGCAAAGGCGAAAGGGGCGATCACGATCGACGAGGCTACTGGAGCCGTGATCTTCAGCCCGAAGGTGAAGGTGAAGGCTTCGGACTTTAAGGAAATTCGTGAGGCCTGTCCTTACAACATCCCGAGGATCAATCCGGCGACGGGCATCATGGCCAAATGTACGATGTGCGTGGATAGGACCCGCGAAGGGCTCCTGCCCGCATGCGTGAAGACTTGTCCCAGTGGTGCCATGAGCTTTGGCGACCGAAAGGCCATCCTTGAGAAAGCTCAAAAACGCCTGGAAGAAGTCCAGCGCCTCCATAAGGAGGCGACTCTGGTCAGCCCCGAGGATGTCAGGACGATCTACCTGCTGGCCGACGATCCCAAGAAATACTACAAACACGCCACCGCCAGTAACACCCTGGGATTAAGTCGCAAACTTGCCTTTTCACGGTCCATCGAAGGTGAAAGCAAATCGCCTCATGTTTCGGGCTAGCCGGGTGTAAGGGGGGGTGAAGTTTTGCTTCGGCGGCGGAAAGAGGAAGGTCCAACGCCGCCGAGGCATACCCTTCTTTCGTAGCCCTGATCACGGGCCCTATGACGGGAGACTATTTGGAAACGCTCAGGGAACGGATCGAGCAGATCAAGAAGAGGAGGCCTGCCTATGGGCCCCTGCTCGATTTCTATCAAGAGATCAGAACAAAGCAGCACGAGGTGAAAACCTCATTGCGCGTGGAACCTCTCGTCCTGAAAAAAGAGTGGAAAGACCTTCTCGAAAAAGAGGGTTTCCCTCTTGTCCAGAAGGAGGATTGGCCTATCGATTTCGAAGCCTCCATCTCCCTCTTTCGGTCTCTCTGCGAGGTTGCCAAGGCCTCCAATCCGAAGCTATCGGAAGAGGTGAAGAAGATCGAGGAAACGCTCGAAAGCCAAGTTTGGGATTTGAAGGAACTCTTAAGAAAAGGACTCCGGGAGAAGAAAGTTGAAAAGGTCGCTGCCCGGTTCCGTCTCGACGCCAAGATCTTGCTTTTCCTTCTTCGCGAAACCATTCGCCCTTCCGTTGAGCTCACCGTTTCCAGGATCCGCGAAGAGCTTCCCACGGAGAAAGAGCTGAAAGGAACCTGTCCCATCTGTGGCTCGCAGCCCTCGATCAGCCTCTTACGGGAGGAGACGGGAAAACGTTACCTCTATTGCGACGAGTGCGGATACTCCTGGCACGTGAATCGAGTTGGATGCCCTTACTGTCACAACAAGGATCCTCAAACCCTCCACTATATTTTCGCGGAAGGGGAAGAGAACTGCCGTGTCGACCTCTGCGATCAATGCCATTCTTACTTCAAAACGGTCGACCTGAGAAAGATGGAGGTTCCCGATCCTCTACTCGAAGACATCGCTACTATTCATCTCGACCTTCTCGCCCACCAAAAAGGGTACAAAAGACCCATTCCCAACCCCTGGACAAACTGAACCCGTGATTCAGACGAAATAGACGATAGCCTTCGGGCCAGAGACTAGAAAGGAACAAGTGCAACCTATGGCACAAGGACAAACGCTCTGTATGAAGAACGATGGACAAGAGTTGAAAAGGTTCGAGAACATTCCGAGATTTCGTTTCGCCTTCTCCTCCCTTGTTTTAGGAGGGGGAAATAGGATATAAATGAGATTAAAACGAGTGAGGGCAACGGATATGAAAAAAAGCTCTATCTTCATCCTCGTCTCCCTCGGTACGTTCCTCCTTCTGGTGATCCCATGGGCCACAAGGGCGGAAACCGGAGGGAGGTCGCTCACCTTGATCTACAGTAACAACATCAACGGTGAGATCGAGCCGTGTCCGACCTGAGGGCAGAAGAATCGTCTTGGCGGTCTCGCCAAGAGAGCGACGAAGATCGAGGAAATCCGGGAAACCGAAAGAGAGTTGCTTGTCCTGGATTCGGGAGACCTCCTCTTCAAGAAATTTATTGCCCCCCTTCCGGATTACGAGCTGAGGGAGGCTTCGGAGAAGGCCCGTCTCATTATCGAGGCCTTTAACTTCATTCATTATGATGCCTTTGGAATCGGGGACGACGATTTGACCCTTGGGAAGGATTTCTTGGTGGATCTTTCAAAGAAGGCGACCTTTCCCTTCCTTTCGAGTAACCTCTATGACGTCGAGTCGGGAAAACCCCTTTTTCAGCCCTATCTGGTGAAGGAGGTGAAAGGACTTCGTATCGGCATTTTCAGCCTTCTCTCACCCGATCTTTTCAGACCTGACGATCCGAGGATCAAAGGGCTCGAAGTGAAGCCTCCGGTTGAAGTCGCTTCAACCCTCGTCAAAGAGCTTCAGTCGAAGTCCGATCTGATCATCCTGCTCAGCCATCTGGGCTATCCAAAGGA
>Ga0315298_1005624_pt1 | contig 17648 bp, 20 predicted proteins | sample WHS_1_MG_FD_203077 | JGI IMG/M metagenome (GOLD analysis project Ga0315298, IMG submission 203077) | Extremophilic microbial mat communities from Washburn Hot Springs, YNP, Wyoming, USA - WHS_1_MG | ecosystem: Environmental > Aquatic > Thermal springs > Hot (42-90C) | place: USA: Wyoming...
TACAATGCCCTTTCAATCCCCTTATGATGGGGTTTTCAACTTAAACTTAAGTTATTAAGTATGTTTATAGATTCTGGGTAGGCCTTTCAATCCCCTTATGATGGGGTTTTCAACTTAAACGCAAAATGATAATGATTTAATAATGTTGCAAGAAACTTTCAATCCCCTTATGATGGGGTTTTCAACTTAAACCTATTTTAAAATGCTTTTTAACCACCAACAAATCAGCTTTCAATCCCCTTATGATGGGGTTTTCAACTTAAACGAATTGTATGCATGCAACCTGCGTGGTATGCATTAAACTTTCAATCCCCTTATGATGGGGTTTTCAACTTAAACTTGCGGTCGGTTGTGGCCTTGCACAGCTGGTAGGGTTCTTTCAATCCCCTTATGATGGGGTTTTCAACTTAAACCAATATAAGGAATGGAAAAAGTCGGATTATTTTGACTTTCAATCCCCTTATGATGGGGTTTTCAACTTAAACGCCCAAAGGAGCCTTCCGTGCCGCTTATGGAATTGTCTTTCAATCCCCTTATGATGGGGTTTTCAACTTAAACGTGGTAATTATGATTATTAGCATAAACGGAGGTTTACTTTCAATCCCCTTATGATGGGGTTTTCAACTTAAACTTTGTCGTCGCGGTCGGATGCGCGTCCTCCAAAGAGCGCTTTCAATCCCCTTATGATGGGGTTTTCAACTTAAACATTGCTTGAAAAAGTTGGCACAAAGTGGGTTTCAAACTTTCAATCCCCTTATGATGGGGTTTTCAACTTAAACCCGCTCTAATTCTTTTATCTACGGCGCCATGAAGCTGCTTTCAATCCCCTTATGATGGGGTTTTCAACTTAAACCTGATAAATATAAAATTTTAATTGACTTAATTGCGAACTTTCAATCCCCTTATGATGGGGTTTTCAACTTAAACCGTTGGGCGAATACCCAGCTGTGTGGGTTTCCGGGGACTTTCAATCCCCTTATGATGGGGTTTTCAACTTAAACCCGTGCGTATGAGGTTATAAAACCTGAAATAAACCTTTCAATCCCCTTATGATGGGGTTTTCAACTTAAACACGGCGCGAAACCATTGAAGCGCTAAAAGTGGCGCCCTTTCAATCCCCTTATGATGGGGTTTTCAACTTAAACATCTGTAATTACCGTGATTAGGGAATAAGTTGTATACTTTCAATCCCCTTATGATGGGGTTTTCAACTTAAACCGAGGTAGGTCATGCGGATACCTCCGCATTACAAATACTTTCAATCCCCTTATGATGGGGTTTTCAACTTAAACATCCCCGCTAAATTGAAGAAGATGATTCCAAAGGGTCTTTCAATCCCCTTATGATGGGGTTTTCAACTTAAACTGTACGTTTTAGCGCCGAAATTCCCCGGCGTTTTTTGCTTTCAATCCCCTTATGATGGGGTTTTCAACTTAAACAAAACACTATTTTTCTGTCAAATGGTCCGCTAATTGTCTTTCAATCCCCTTATGATGGGGTTTTCAACTTAAACCGCCTAGCTAACGGCTCGGTCCTGTGGGTGAAAAGTTTCTTTCAATCCCCTTATGATGGGGTTTTCAACTTAAACGGCCCTTTATGGCGAAGGTCGGACTCGTTTAATTAAACTTTCAATCCCCTTATGATGGGGTTTTCAACTTAAACTTGGCGATTGAGAAAAGAACTAAAAGAACAGGGTAACCTTTCAATCCCCTTATGATGGGGTTTTCAACTTAAACGTCGGCGATATTATAATATAACCAGGTGAATAAAATCTTTCAATCCCCTTATGATGGGGTTTTCAACTTAAACTGCGGGAAATTTAGCTCTGTTTCCAGTTATCGGCGAATTTTTTATATTAAGTTTCCTATGCAAGCGTGAAGATCGAAAAATCCCCCGGCCCTTTATAAAGATCTTCACGTTTTTGCCTAATTGACCAACAAACTTAATGCGATTAATGTGCTAATAATTTATGATCACTATGCAAACACTTGTAATCTATGATATTAGCGAAGATAAAAAAAGAGGAAAACTCAGAAGCCACCTTCTCAATTATGGACTTGCGAGAGTTCAATATAGCGGTCTTTTTGGCGATCTGAATCACAATGACAGATTGATATTGATCAAAGAAGTAGGAAAGTTCATCAGTTCAGAAGAGGACAGCATTTATGTTGTGCCTCTATGCGACAGGTGTGTACGCCTTTGTAGAATAATCAGCAACTCAGGCATTACAGAAATACGCGAAAAAAATGTAGAATTCGTCCCGTGAATGGGGAGAAAAATGTACTTTCTCTCGAGTCTTGATCAGAAGAAACTTTTTGACAAGGTGCTAAGGGCTGCAAGAGAGGTGGGTGTCTCCGAAGACCTCAGAGGCTGGAACTGGAACCGACCTCCGCTTAGACCTGTCTATGAGGAGAAGATACCGATGTACTCAGTCTGTTCAAAGTATTGCCCTACATCGAGAGATGTTTTCCTAAATAAAGTGAAGGGGATAACAGGAAAGACAAATGAGCCGGTGATTCTGGGGACGGCTATACACAAGACGGTTAGCACGGTCATAAGCAGCTTCCTTGATGGCAGCATCCCTTCCTTTGATGACTGGTACGCGGAAACGCTTCGATCCAAAAATGTGAGTTGCGCAATTGACGCTGTGAAGGAGAAGGCAAAAACAGTTTGGAATTATGTCCTGAAGAACTGCGAAATCCAATACACCAACAGGCTTAGCGAGCAGCCCTATGCCTCAAGAAGGGATGCGCTGGCGACCTCAGTGCCATTCTTGGTTGAACACAAGGTCTCTGGCGAGTTGCTTGGACTTTCTGGCCTACTTAGCATCGACTGCTATGACTACCTTCGTGGAATAGTCTTCGACCTAAAGGTTGCGCACGAATATAAGGATTGGTACCGGCTGGCACCGACTGGATATGCAATAGTTCTAGAAAGTGTTTACGAAGTTCCAATAGACGCGGGTTGCATCGTCTATTTGTGGTTCCAAGGAAATGAACTGAGGGCTTCAAAAGACATGTTTTTTATCAATGACGACTTAAGGAGCTGGTGGCTCGAGGAGAGGGATCAAAAACTCTCAATCGTTGCCCAAAAGATGGATCCAGGAATACCTCCGAAATGTTATGAAGATTGCATTTACAGGGAGGCTTGCAGAGAATAGGGCAAACGAGGGGGTTCCTGTGAAGAGACTTGTAGTCGATGGTTTTGGCAAATTCATAAAGCGCGAGGGGGATCAGATAGTAGTAACTGAAAAGGGAAAAGTCGTGCACAGGGACCTTGCCGAGGATCTGAGGCAAGTAGTTGTCATAGGAGGGGGAGGAATAAGCTTTGATGCCATGGAACTGCTTGGAGAATGCGGCGTAGACTTGATAAAGGTCGACTGGAAGGGAGAGGTTGTCTGCAGACTTTCGTCTTCACTCATGAGGACCGTCCAGACAAGAAGAGAGCAATATGCGGCATATAATGATAAGAGAGGCGGACATCTCTCGATTGCTTTCATATATGGAAAGGTGAAGAACCAATATGCACTACTTGGAACGCTTGCGAAGGCAAGGGCTGATTCTTCCCCAAATGTTTCTGAAGCACTACTAGAAGCTCGAAATACGCTTGGGACTATTCTTAACGAACTAGAGGAGATGCCAGAGGCCCCAATAAACGAGCTGAGAGGGAAGCTTATGGGCATAGAAGGCAACTGTTCCAGGATATATTGGGAGGCGGTTTCAAAAATACTTCCTGAAGAGTTCGGGTTCCCAGGCAGAAGTGGGAGGTATGCAAAAGATCCTATCAATGCAATGTTGAACTACGGGTACGCACTCTTAGAGGGGGAGGTCTGGCATGGTGTCCATTATGCAGGGCTTGATCCTTATGGCGGGTTTCTCCATGTGGATCGTCCAGGAAAAGCTAGCATGGTGCTTGACTTGATGGAAGAGTTTAGGCAGCAAATTGTCGACCGCAATATCATCTCGATTGCAACAAAAGGTATGGTGAGACCTGATGAATTCGAAAATTGTGAGGGGGTTTGCAAACTCGGCGAGAAGCCAAAGAGGCTCCTTGTCGGGTCAATAGAGGCCCTCTTCGAGGAGTACATCAGGCACAAGGAAGTCAAAATCAGGTGGACGGATTTGATAATGAGCCAGGCAGTGGATGTTGCAAAGTATCTTAGGGGGGAAACATCGAAGTATGAGCCGTTCTACCTCAGGTGGTAGCACTCCGCTTGTGATGGTTTCGGACATAGTTCAATACTTCTATTGCCCGAGAAAAGTGTATTACCTGAAGACATTAGGCGTGCCTTTCAAAGTTAAAAAGAAAATGGAACTCGGGAAGAATGAAGATGATATGGAGGAAGAAAGGCTAGGGGAAAGGAAGACGATCTATGGGATCCAACGTTCGCTCGTGAATGAGATCATCCACAACATCTACCTAGAGGATGAGAGCTTGGGTCTGGCAGGCCAAGTCGACACTCTACTCCACCTCAAAGGGAACGAATACATACCTGTCGACTCAAAGTATACCGAAGAGGCATTCGTCCAAAGGCAATACAGGAAGCAGCTCTTAGCCTACTCAATCTTGATAGACAAGACATTCAGATGCAGGGTGAGACGCGGGATTATCTATTTCATCAAGCAGAAGGCAGCAGAATGTTTAGAGATCACCGAGCTGGAAAAGAAGGCACTGATTAAAGACGTAGAAAGCATAAGGAGAATAATAGCTGGGGAGTCGATCCCAAGGAAAAGTGCCGAAAGCAAGTGCGAGTACTGCGAGGTACGCAAATTCTGCGTATGAACCAAAGCTTCGCTAAACAAGCCATTTCAAATTGAATTTTCAGATTATTTTAAAGTAATAAAATAAAAAATCCTATAAAAGTTAAAAAAATAGTTTACATTGTCCTAGATCTCTATGCCTTCGCGCGGCACGTCTGCAGGCAGGTCTGGGAACTTCTCCTTTATCCTCTGCTCCGCAACGGTGGCAGCCTCTGACAATATCCTGCTTGCGTCTTCGTTAGCCGCCTCGAATGAGACGTTCAAGTTGGACGATGCTCCAGCCTCGGTCACTATCGAGGATAAGGATTCGCTCAGGAGGCTGAAGCCTTTCTCCGCCTCGGGCACTATCTGGAATATGTTGCTTTGGACGCCTTTTATTATCGATATAGCAGGGGTGACTGTGTTTACGAAGTCTCCATAGTCCTTGACCGTCGTCAGCCTTAATGATATCGTCTCAAGCGCTAGCTTGATCTGCGTGACCCGCTTTGCCAGCTTCCTTACCTCAGCCAGCTCGTTGGCATACATCAGCGCCCTCGACCGATCGTGCTTTGCATACGCGTCTACCACCTTTTGGAAGATCTGGCGATCCTTCTCCACTAGCTTGTTGCTGGCAAAATCCAGCCTCTGCGTCTGAGCCGAGATGAGCCTGATCGCATTCTCTATGGCGGGCTTCAGGGGTCCGCTCTGGACAGGGGCCCTCTCTTGCCGCTCCCAGTTCTTCGAAAACTCGGGCATTTTGCAACCACACCTGATTGAGTCATGCAAAAAAGTAGTTAAAAAGAGTTTCGAACGGCATTCAGCGCTCAATCAAAACGGAGCAGTGGGCCTCCGTTGCAACCTTGCTGCTGACGCTCCCGAGCGGGGCGTACGTAGAGGGCTTCTCTTTGCTGCCTATCACAATGAGATCGATGCCGTTCTCGCTGGCGTACTTGATTATCTCCTCAGCAGGATCGCCCTCGAGTCGCATGGTCGTGTACTCGATCCCGGCCTCCGAGGCCTTCTTCCCTGCCACCTCGAAGAGCGTTGCCGCGTCCTTCATTAGAACCTCTTTGTAGGAAGGGTCCATCGCAGTGGTCTGCCTTGACTGGAGTGGGAGCTTCGTCCTCACAACATGGACAATGTGCAGCCTCGCACAGTTAACCTTTGAGAGCAGTATGGCCCTCTCAAGGACCTTTGCCGAGACGTAGGAATAGTCTACCGCTGCCATTATTGATTTGTAGTTCGACTTGACTTTATTGAAACCCTCAAAAAATGACGCAGTAGGGCAGGTTGTCATTGCGGGGATACCTCATTCGCATATATTTGAGTGTGAAGAGGCTTATATTAGAGATCTTCCAACGTTCCGGACAGAAGTGAAGGGGTTGTCTGAGAAGGCGGTTTACCTGATCTCCGGCGGCATGGATTCCCCGGTGGCCGCATACCTAGGCGTTATGAGGGGATGGGCTCCAGTATACGTCTACTTCGACAACAGGCCTTTTTCTGGAGAAATGGAGCTGGAGAAAGCAACGGCGCTGGCGAAGCGGGTCGTGGAGGTGACAGGCGTCCGGGGCGAGATGGTTGTAGTGCCGCATGGCAGGGACCTCGACCTCATAGTGAACAGATGCAGGAGGAACCTCTCCTGCCTGCTTTGCAAAAGGCTGATGTACAGGAAAGCCGAGGCTCTCGCGAAGGCCCATGGATGCAGAGCCATAGTGACGGGGGAGATCGTTGGAGAGCAGGCAAGCCAAACGATGCACAACCTGATCCTCAACACAGCCGTGGTCGCGATGCCCATTGTCAGACCATTACTCGGGCTAAACAAAACCGAGGTGGAAGCCATAGCCAAGAGGATCGGTAGCTATGGGATCTCTGCAATGAAGTCGGAGGGATGCTCCGCAGCAGCGGTAAAGGCAAGGACCCTAGCCAAGAAAGCAGAGATCGAGGGGGAGGAAGGGATCCTGCCGATAGCCGATCTGGTGGAATCAGGGATCAGAGAGGCAAGATCGATCCGTCTTCCCTGACCTGGGCTTGGAAAGATTTTTTCGCAATTGCCTCAACAACTGATGCCTGTGGCACGATGCCAACGTTGATGCTTTTCGGGTACCCAGACTTGGTTTTTGTGTCTATGCCCATCAGCCGTGCCCAATCTTCGATGATCCCGCTTTCCAGGGCCGCCAGCGGGAATAGCACAGCAGAGTCATTGATCTTCGACTTCAATTCCGAGAGGAACTCCAAGCTCGGCACAGGCATGCCTGTGGCGACAGCCGCAAAACCCTTGGCCCGGCAGCAGTAGGATGCAACCGCGAGCTGGAGCATGGGGCTAGGCGCCTCGCAGGGGAATACTGTTGCCTTGAGAGGAGCCCCGGTCGACCATTCAGATAGGATGGCTAGGTTCTTTGCGGTCCGCTCACTCATGACCCCATCAGGACCAAACACGGCAGCCAGGACGGGGGATCCCCTCTTCATCAGGCACCAGGAGGCGGCAACCGATTCGAAGGACTCATCAATGACGCCAACAAAAGGATCCTGGGTCCCGATCGGGAACCCGTCCGGGCCCCTGAACGCCTCAGTGTAGAGTATCGAGGATTCGTCCCTGATCTCTATGAAGATCTCATTGTTTGGTGAGCCGAGGTCGACACTTAGATCCGGCCGCGCAGCGAGTATAGCCTCACCAACTTTGGCGGCAGCCTCCTGGCTCGTATAAGGGTGGGATCCGACCCGCCTGCACCTGACTGCGAATGAACCTGGGGCGAACCCTCTGGAAACCAGGACTGCAGCTCCAATGATATCATCGAGCCTCGACGTTGTCATATGCCCTGGCGAGGCGGAAGATATCCCAAATATCTTTGAGGCGAGCCGGGATGCGACTCCAGGCTCCCAGGTCTTGATGTAGATCCTCCCTGCGACCCTCCAGATCTCGGAATAGGAGACCCCTTTCTCCCTCAGCCTATCCTTCAAGTACTTTAGCAGCCTCTGCTCATAGTCCCTTCTCACGCGTCTGCTCTTGATCCCGATCTCTCCACCGACCCTCACGACCACAATGCCTTCCATAGGCTGAGCCCCGGATATTTTGATCTCAAACAGGCATTCAAATCCAAACAAACAAATACAGATGCATTCTAAAAAGGATACGGTAAGTGCCTCAATTGAAGCCAGCAGAAAGAGGGATCAAAATGGATGGCACCGGAGGGGAAATGGGCGCAAAGCTTGTCTGGTGCATGAAGGCGCTCCACGCACGGGGATTGATCACGGGTTCGGGCGGCAACGCCAGCGTCAGGCTGGGAGGGGGCGACGAGATCCTGATCACCCCGAGCGGGGTGTACAAAGCGGAACTTGAGGAGTCGGACCTTGTGAGGATGGGTCTCGACGGCAAGGTTCTCGACGGGCGGTGGAAGCCCTCGAGCGAGTGGCGCATGCACACAGAGATCTACAGGAAGAGGGGTGACGTGAACGCAGTGATCCACGTGCACAGCCCTTATACGACAGGTTTAACCATCGCAGGAAGGAAGATTGGGCCAATCACGCCGGAGGTCGCGCTCATCTTGCCTGAGATTGAGGTCTTGGAATACGTGTGCCCTGGGACCGAGGATCTTGGGAGGCTGGTCGGCAGCCGGATAGCGGGCAAGCGTGCGCTCATCCTCCAGAACCACGGCGTCGTATCCGCGGGCCGCGATCTCCTTGAGGCGATGACTGCGATCGAAGTCCTTGAGGAGGGCGCGATCACCACATTCGTCGCTTCGCTCATGGGGGGAGCAAAGGTTATCCCAAAGGAAGAGGTTGAGCTGATCAAGAGGGTTTACAAGAGGTAGATACTCGTGTTGGACATCAGGGTGATCAGGGAAAATCCGGAAGCAGTCCGGTCGAACCTAGCCAGGAGGAACGACCAAGAAGTGCTCAGACTGTATGACGAGCTCCTTGTCGCTGACAGGGAGTGGAGGAGGCTCTTCACAGAGGTCGGCAGCCTCCGGGCCGCGAGGAACAGGGTCACCGAAGAGATAGCCCGGATGAAGAAGCAGGGGCTAGATGCCTCGGATAAGATAAGGGAAGCGGAGGAGATCCCGAGGAGGATAAAGGATCTAGAGAGCGAGATGGATGCCCACAGGAAGAGGATGGACGAGATCCTGATGAGGCTCCCGAACATCATGGACGACTCCGTCCCCTACGGCAAGGACGACACCGAGAATGTGGTGATCAGGAGCTGGGGCAAGCCACGCGATATGCCGTTTAGTCCCAAAGATCACATTGACCTTGCGATGGGGCTGGATCTGGTCGACCTCGAGAGGGCTGCCAAGGTCGCCGGGGCGAGGTTCTATTACCTCAAAAACGATCTTGTCAGGCTGAACTATGCATTGATAAGGTACGGCCTGGACTTCCTCGTCAGCAGGGGATTCATACCCTACCAGCCGCCTTACATGATGAAGAGGAAAGTGCTTGAGGGCGCAGTCTCGCTCTCCGATTTTGAGGACACGATCTACAAGGTGGAGGGTGAAGATCTCTACCTCATCGCAACCGCCGAGCATGCCCTTCTAGGGCTCCATTCTGACGAGATACTGGACGGGAAGAGCCTGCCGCTGCGCTACTGCGGCGTGAGCCCCTGCTTCAGGAAGGAGGCTGGCGCGCACGGCAGGGACACCAAGGGGATCTTCAGGGTACATCAGTTTGAGAAGGTGGAGCAGTTCATCTTCAGCCGGCCCGAAGAGTCTGCATCAGAGCATGAGCTCCTCATAAAGAACGCGGAGGAGTTCTTCCAGAGCCTTGGCATACCGTACAGGGTTGTGAACGTATGCAGCGGCGACCTTGGGACCGTGGCTGCAAAGAAGTATGACCTGGAGGCATGGCTCCCAGGCCAGGGGAAGTACAGGGAGGAGGTGTCGTGCAGCAACTGCACCTCTTACCAAGCAGTCAGGTCCAACATCAGGTACAGGGATCGGCCCAATGAGCCCACAAAATACGTGCATACGCTCAACAGCACGCTGGTGGCGACCGAAAGGACGCTCGTCGCGATCCTGGAAAATTACCAGAACTCGGACGGATCAGTAGACATACCGGAGGTCCTGGTGCCTTACATGCAAAACAAGAGCAAGATCACACCCAGAGGCTAAAGCGCCTCTATGAGGCGAGGCACCTCACCCAAGGAAGTAGCCAGCAGATCAGCTCCGCTCTCCCTTAGGGCATCATTGAAGATCCCAATAGCCAGAGCGATGGTCTTCGCGCCCGCAGCCTTCCCAGCCTCGATATCGGTAGGCATGTCCCCCACCATCACAACCTGATCTGGGCGGTACCCCATCTTCCTAAGGGCGAATATGATCGGGTCCGGGTGGGGCTTCCCCCTTTTGACAAGATCCCTTGAAACGACAATCCTGAAGTACCCATCGATTGAATGGCGCTTCAGCACGTACTGGGCTTCCTTGGCGCTCCGCGTGGTGACGATGCCCATCACAATGCCCCTGTCCCGCAGATGGTTTAGGACTTGCTTTGCCTGCGGGAAAAGGGGGGAGTCTAGGAAGGCCGCCTTGAGCGAGCGGTAGGCGAAAATAATCATGGCGACCCTCTTGTGAGGGGGCATGCCGAGATACCGGCCTAACCTCCAAAGTAGCCTGAATCCATCGAATGGGGAGTTCCCCTGGAGCAGGATCCTCCTCAAGTTCTCGACGACATACTTCTTCTTTGCCTCTGCAGCCTTGACCCCCAAGTTCTCGAGCACCTTGATAAGGATCTGTTCCATTGGGACTATGCAGTCGACGAGTGTTCCGTCCAGATCGAATAGGACTGCCGATATCACTGCAAGACACCGCAGTGAATATGCTCTTTTTGGGCGGTATAATTGCTTTTGCATATCCGGATCCCCGCTTCAATAGGGCTGGCAGGGGGATGATTCTGATCGGGCATCAGGAGGGGCACATACTCCAACACAATAAAAAAAGTATATGAACTTCAACGGCTAGACTTTCATTGGGGCAATTCGATCGTGAGGATAACAAAGGATGCAACCCCAGAGGATCTAGAGATTCTAGGGTTGGCGGTGCATGAGCTTACCAACGGGATGCCCGTGACCGCCAGGTCAAAGGAGAGGAAAGGGATAAGGATCGAGAACGGCAAGGTAGTCGACCGCGACTATACCGGACCAGTCCTCGAGGAAGTTTTGGAGAAGGGAGAGACTGTTAGGAAGGTCCCTGCAACCGGCGTCTACAAGGGCCTCCCAGTCGTGGTAGTCCCCCTCAGGGAAAACGGAGAGACGGTGGCTGCCATTGGCGTAGTCGATGTCACTTTCGGGGTCTATAGCGAGATCAACATCATCGGCCGGAGGAGACCCTTGAAGTAGAAGCAGAAGCAGAAGTCAACCCACGACCACGCCTAGGGAAGCTGGCCGAGAACGCTATGAACCACCCCACGGCAAGATCAATTACCCCCTGAGTAGTGTTCATTACAAAGACGAAGACTATGAAGCCCCAAATCGACCCGAAGAACATGGTGTTTATTACGTCCTCTATTGGCATCGACAAGAAGAGCGGGATCGCCCAGTAGTAATTAAGAGCCGCAGCGACAAGGCAACGGAATGCTATCGCGGCGACAGAGGCCACCAGTAGGATCGGCAACGGAAAGATCTTTGGTCCCTCGCCCTTTGCCCATCGACTGGCAAAGATGCCCAATACAGCGACCATTACGATAGTCGAGAAGAACTTCATTGTGGCGCCCACGAAGTTTGCAAATCCAAAGACCGTGAGTATAAGATACATTCCGATTGCAGTGATCATCGAATACCTTGTGCCCAACACGAAAAATGCAAGCACAACTGGAAGTGCTACAAAGTCGATCGACATGCCCCAAGGCACCCTTAGGGGCATCGCGCGGTTTATCAGTTCGAATACCGCAACCAGCGCCACCATGAGGGACACGACGGAAACCTTGTAAGCCCTGGACTCAAACCTGCTCATGCAGACCACGCCTGTGACATAAAGTTTTCTAGAATTTAAGAGTATCTACTCAAAAAAGAGTACGAAAAGTTACCGAGCCTTCTTCCCGTATGGACAAACCTTGATGCACATGCCGCACACGGTCACGGCGAACTCGCCAATCCCAGGCTTCTTAGACAAGATCTCTTTCATGTTGTTCAGCCTGGCTGAACACTTTTTGGGGTCGAAGATCTCCTCCCGGGTTGAAGGCCTCGTCTTGAATTCGCGGTAGGAAAGAGCCTTGGAAGGGCATGAGAGGATGCACAAACGGCAGTCGCCACACTTGTTGTCCATAGGGCTTCCGGAATCGAGCTCGAGATCGGTTAGCACAGTGCCTAAGCGCACCCTGGGCCCGTAGTCCGGCGTCACGAGCAGGTTGTTACGCCCTATCCACCCCAAACCCGCTGCAAGAGCGAAGGCTTTGTGGGAGACGTGCCCCAGCTCGTTGAAAGGATCAACCCTCATGCTGGAGGGGATCGCCAACGACTCCCCTCCAAGCGAGGAGATCAACGACGCCACCCGGATCCCAATGATGTCCAGCAACTGGTTTGCGGTCTTGTAGGCCCACGCATAGAACCTGCCAGGGTCGGATTCGTGAATCAACTCAAACGCTTGCCCTGGGAGAGGCACGGCATAGGATATCGCGGACCTGAAAGTGTCCAGCCGCAGCCCATCGTAGGATGGCAGACCCTTGACTATGTCCAAGTCAGCAACCCCGACGATTGAGGCGCCAGCCTCCAATGCAGCCTTGGTGATTCTTTGGGTGATCCTACTCCTTTCCAAAGACTTCACCACAACAGATTCACCTGACGCTTTTTTAAGCTTGGGGATAATGGCATGGACCCAACGATCAAAATATTGAAATTTGCCCGAATCAAGATATGACTCGGGGTGGTTACAGAAATGTCATGGGATGAATGGTACAGGAAGAGGTTCCTGCCTTTCTTCAGTAGAGACTTCCCCGCGAGGTTCAGAGATCTAGACGACTGGGTGAGGGAGATGGAAGCGGAGATGGAGAGGATGTTCAGGGAATTCGAGGGCAGGGTCCCCGAGAAGCTCGTGAGGGAGAGGAAGCTTCCGGAAGGCGGCGTGATCAAGGAGATGGGTCCATTCGTCTATGGCTTTTCGGTCACATTTGGCCCGGACAGAAAGCCAGTAATCACTGAATTCGGCAACATGAAGCCATCAGGGAGGGCACCATGGGAGCCTGCTTTCAGCCTTAAGGAAGAGAGAGAGCCGCTTGTCGATATAATCGAGGGCGAGAACGAGGTAAGGGTGGTAGCAGAGCTGCCCGGGGTTGATAAAGAGGACATTAAGCTATACGCCACTGAAAAGACGGTCACAATCGATGTTTCAGGCAAGGAACGGAGCTACTACAAAGAGCTGGAGCTGCCGGTCGAGGTCGATCCCAGCAATTCGAAGTCGAATTACAAGAACGGAATACTCGAGGTAGTCTTAGCCAAGAAGAGGGAGAGCAAAAGGCCAAAGGGAGAGTCAATACCGATCGATTGATTGTCCTTGCCTTATCCTTTTTTATGGCATCCGACAATTTTCCAAGTGATATCCCCTCGTATGCACCCAGATGCCCGGTCAGCCTATTAGCTTTTCAACGATTTCATTATGCTCTTGAGCCTTAGGGCATCCTCCCCCATGCTAATGTTGTTGAACATGACGTAGACCTTTTTTGATTCGGCGAAGGTGGAAATTATCGATGCGAGCCTCGACAGATCCGAATCGGTGTATCTGTATTTGTAGTTGGTCTCATCACCCCCCAGACCGTGTAGCCTGAAATAGACCACCTCTGACTCCAAAGCAGGGAGCCTCCTCAATGGATCGACGACATGGACAAGGGAGAGGCGCTCGCAGATCCTGCCAACCTCTTCGGGCCTTCTGCTCCAATCCCCCCTGGGCTCCCATCCCAGCGTCAGTGAGGATCGTTCGACTTTTGAAAGGAAATCAATCATGCCGGACTTTGCCTTCTCGTTGCATCCGAAGCTTGGGGGCGTCTGTATGACCAAGAAACTGCTGCCGAGCACACGGCATTCGTCAAGAATCAGATCCCATGCCCTGAAGTTCTCTGGCGTCGGTCGCAGGTGACCCAAGCCAAGGGGGTCCCCTAATTCAGGCATCTTGCCTGCCTTCTTCCATGTAGGGCTCGAGACAGGGTGCGTTATTGCCTGCCAGGCCTTGACGGAGTACTCAAATCCTGGCGGCGCTTCCTGCCTGTACTTCTCCAAGGTCTTCGAGGGAACGGGCCTGTAAAATGTGCTCTGAAGCTCAACCACATCGAATTCGCGGAAGTATGCGTTCTTGCCTCCCCTTAGGCCCCACCCACACGCCCCGATTTTCAGCAAAGATGGATCCCTCGGAAGGATCTGGCTGTTTTGGGGCGATATCTTTTTCGAGATGCCTTGTAATATCACATATGCATCAGCCCGTCGAGGTGATTGGCATGCCTCCGGAGAGAAGACTGGTTGTGGAGTTCAGCATCGTCACTGTGGGTACGCAAGGGACCAGCCTAAGCGAATACGTCGCAAGGGCCTGCGAGGCAGTGAAGAATTCAGGGGTGAATTATCAGCTGACCCCAATGTGCACCATATTTGAGGCGGGAAGCCTGGATCAGGCATTCGAAGTGATCAGATCTGCTCATGAGGCAGTTCTTGAAGCAGGTGCCAAGAGGGTGCTCACAAGCATCAAGATTGATGATAGGGCGGACAAGGGGAGGACCATGGAGGACAAGGTCAAGGCAGTGGAGAATAAGCTCAGTAAACAAGATCACCAGATATGAAACGCCTAGTCCTTTGGTCCATGGGACTGTTGAAGAAGCGCTCGGTCTCCTGCACCTCCACCATCTCGCCCTCAAGAAGCAGCCCAACCCTCTTGGCCAGACGCCTTGCCTGGAATATGTTATGCGTGACCAGAACGATCGTCTTCCCTTGAAGGTTCGCGTTCCTGAGCGCGCCCTCGATTATCAGCGTATTAGCAGGATCGAGGTTAGCGGTGGGCTCATCGAGCAGTATCAGATCAGGGTCGTAGACGAGAACGCGCGCAAGGGCGACCCTCTGCGCCTCGCCCCCGGAGAGGGTCAACGCGCTCCTTTTCGCCAGATCCTTGAGAACGACCAGGCTGAGCGCGGCCTCGACTTTCTGCCTGATTAGGTCATTGGGCAGGCCACGGAATCTTAGGCTATAAGCCACATTCTCGTAGACCGAAGCATCAAATAGCACAGTGTTTTGGAATACCATGCCCACATTTGGCCTTATCGCAGGCGCAGTTTCCTTTGTAAGCCTAGTCCCGCCAATCAATATTTCTCCGGAGTCTGGGAAGTCGAGCCCGTCGATGAGCCTGAGGAGCGTGGTCTTGCCGGAGCCGCTGGGGCCCACGATCGATATCAGCTCGCCTTGCTGGATCTCTAGAGAAACACCCTTGAGGATCTCCTTGTCAGAGTGGCGCTTTCGGATCGATCGTAACTCAACGAAAGCCACAGCGTTTCACCTTCTCTTCCTGTATTTAATCTGGAGGACTGTGAGCAGCAGGTTGATGCCGAATGAGACGGTCAGCAGGATTATGCCCAGGGCTATTGCAAGGGCGAACTCGCCCGTATTTGTGTAGAGCATTATTGCGGTGGTGAGGGCCCTCGTGTACCCGAGGATATTGCCGCCGACCATCATTATCGCTCCCACTTCAGAGATTGCCGCTCCGAATGCGGCTATGACGGCAGCGATCAGCCCAATCCTGCTCTCCCTGAGCAGTATTGCGGCCTCCCATAGCTTCGGCGCCGAGAGCGACTGCAGGGTTTCCTTAAGATTCGGATCAAGCCCGAGGATGGAGGAGATGGTGAGGCCGCAAACGACCGGGAAAGTCAGCAGCGTCTGGGCGAGGATCATTGCCTGCGGCGTGTAGAGTATCCTTAGGAAGCCGAGGGGTCCAGACGAGGACAGGATCAAGTACACAACCAAACCTACGACTACTGGCGGCACACCCATGAAGGTATTTATCACCGCAACGAGCAGCGACCTGCCGCAGAAACTCCGGCTAGCGATCAGGAATCCCAAAGGCACGCCAAAGGCAGCGCCCACCATTGTCGCGACCACAGAGACCTTGAGGGAGAGAGCAGTGATCCCTAAGACCTCTGGATCAGAGGAGAGGATCAGCCCAAAAGCCTTCGAAATCCCGTCCAAGAAGATCTCAATCCCGCCCATCGAGCCGACCCCACATCACCTATGCGCCCTCAGGTCCTCAATGAAAGCCACCGCTTCATCTTCAGGGGGCAGACCGAGGCATTCTGTTTTGCCATAGACAGGGAAGAAGAGCCGTTCTCCCGACAACGTGTAGTTGCCAATAAGCCCTTGCCCTTCAGGGCTTGTGATGAAGAGAAGGAAGTCTATAGCATACCCGTACCTTATGTTCGGGTATCGAGAGGGGTTGAGCAGCACTAGGCTGTACGGGTTAAAGAGGGCAGGATCGCCTTCGCAGACCACTATCAGCTTGAGGGCATCACCCATCGATTCCTTGAGCTTGCAGAAGGTTGCCCTGTCGGTGATGGTATAGGCGCCGAGCTCGTTGGCAAGCCTCAGAGTTGCAGCCATCCAGATCCTGCGGACTTGTACCAACCTGAGTTTTCATAGTCCCGGATCCCCGAGGCAGCCCACAGGCGCTTCTCAAGCGAATGCGTCCCGGAGCCGTCGCCTCGGGAGATGAAGAGTGCCGTCCCCGACCTGCCCGCATCCGCTATCCTCCCCATGCAGACTTTTGCATCCTGCGAGGAGGCGCTCGCCGGGTCCCCAATTGGACCGACCACAATGAAGTCATTGTAGAAGACGGTCACCCTCAGTGTGCCGTTCCCCGACGAGACAAACTGCTCTTCCCTCTCCCTATCATGTATCAGAAGTATATCGGCATCCCCCCTTGACGCGACTGCCATGGCTTGCCCAGTCCCCAGGGATATCCATGAGAGAGAGACCCCATATTCAGCCTCGAAGTAGGGCTTGATGTAATCCATCAGCCCTGAGTCGGCAGTGCTGGTGGTCGTTGCGACAATAACCTTCTCGCCAGACGTGCCCAAGAAGGCAATGGAAAAAAGGACTGCGAGTATTGCTGCCGAAGCCAGAAGAGCCGCCTTGGAGGGATCCACAACCTACACCACAGCGAATACTGATATATTCTAGACAATATAACGCTTACTGTTATATCCCTGATCTGCTGAGGATCACCCATGGAGCCAAGGTTTCAGGTCTGGCTCGAAGAGGGCGGGAAGTACATCATAGGGGAGAAGGAAGCCAGGGTCCTGGAGGGGATAAGGAGCTACGGTTCGCTGATCGCGGCAGCAAAGTCAGCTGGAATGACATACGCTTACGCATGGAACTTAATCGAGGAGCTGTCTGCGAGGGTTGGAGAGGAGATGGTGGTGGCGAGGAGGGGCGGGGGGGACGGGGGAGGCACAGCTCTCACCGCAAAAGGGGAAGAGCTTCTTGAGAGGTACCTAGACCTCGAGGCGAGGGTGGGCAGCTACTTGGGGACAAGGACAAAGAGGGTCTTCCGAGAATTCAGGAGGTCGGATCTCGTAATCGCAGGCAGCAGCTGCATTGGGGTAAAGCTGATCTCTGGCCTAATCAAGGGGGTCTCAGTCGAGGTCGCGGAGGTAGGATCCACGGCAGGGATCACCGCGGTGATGATAGGCGAGGCTGACCTCGCAGGGCTACACCTCTACGACGATGAGAGCGGGGAGTACAACACCCCCTTCATCAAGAGGTTCTGGCAGGCTGGTTCAGCTATACTGATTAAGGGATACCTGAGGGAGCAGGGGTTCATAGTCAAGAGAGGGAACCCCAAAGGGCTCTCGTCACTCAGGGATTTAGTGCAGAAGAGGTGCAGGATTGCAAACAGGAATGCAGGCTCGGGAACGCGAAGCATCCTGGAGAGGCTGATCATCCAGGAGGGCATTGATCCAGCGGAA
>Ga0315298_1005625_pt1 | contig 17646 bp, 9 predicted proteins | sample WHS_1_MG_FD_203077 | JGI IMG/M metagenome (GOLD analysis project Ga0315298, IMG submission 203077) | Extremophilic microbial mat communities from Washburn Hot Springs, YNP, Wyoming, USA - WHS_1_MG | ecosystem: Environmental > Aquatic > Thermal springs > Hot (42-90C) | place: USA: Wyoming...
GTCTATGGTCTATGGTCCATAGTCACCCCCCCCTCATCTGCCACGCGTCGCTGAGCGAGACCCCGTACTGAACTCCCCCACCCAAAGGCGGTACTCTAACAGCCGCAGGCACTGCATCGCCTGTGGCATGGAACAACCCCTCGCCGCTAGAGTACCGCGTTTACGCGGAACACAGACAGACCACTGAACGGTGCTCATGTTTCGTTTCATGAAACTGGTTCCGCCTAAAGGCGGGACTCTAACGGCCGCGGGCGTGCCATCGCCGCTGGCTCGGGACAACCGATCGCTGTTAGAGTACCGCGTTTACGCGGAACACAGACAGACAACCGAACGGTGCTCATGTTTCGTTTCATGAAGCTGGTTCCGCCTAAAGGCGGTACTCTAACGGCCGCGGGCACTGCATCGCGTGTGGTGCGGGACAACCGATCGCTGTTAGAGTACCGCGTTTACGCGGAACACAGACGGACCATCGAACAGTGCTCGATGTTCGGTTTTATGAAACTGTTCCGCCTAAAGGCGGTACTCTAACAGCCGCGGGCACTGCATCGCGTGCGGCGTGGAACAACCCCTCGCCGCCAGAGTACCGCGTTTACGCGGAACACAGACAGACAACTGAACGGTGCATATGTTTCGTTTCATGAAACTGGTTCCGCCTAAAGGCGGTACTCTAACGGCCGCAGGCACTGCATCGCCTGTGGCATGGAACAACCCCTCGCCGTCAGAGTACCGCGTTTACGCGGAACACAAACAGACCACTGAACAGTGCTCATGTTTCGTTTCATGAAACTGGTTCCGCCTAAAGGCGGGACTCTAACAGCCGCGGCCGTGGCATCGCCTGTGGCGAGGGACAACCGATCGCTGTTAGAGTACCGCGTTTACGCGGAACACAGACAGACAACCGAACGGTGCTCATGTTTCGTTTCATGAAATGGTTCCGCCTAAAGGCGGGACTCTAACAGCGACGGACGCGCCACGTTTCACGCATCACGTATCTCAGCGCGGCGCAGTCGGAACTGAATGATCGCAGCGAGATAAAATTGTCCATTGCAACTGGAGCGCTCTGTCGCGCCGCGCTGAGGTCTATGGTCTATGGTCTATGGTCTATGGTCCATAGTCACCCCCCCCTCATCTGCCACGCGTCGCTGAGCGAGACCCCGTACTGAACTCCCCCACCCAAAGGCGGTACTCTAACAGCCGCAGGCACTGCATCGCCTGTGGCGTGGAACAACCCCTCGCCGCCAGAGTACCGCGTTTACGCGGAACACAGACAGACAACCGAACAGTGCTCATGTTTCGTTTCATTAAACTGGTTCCGCCTAAAGGCGGGACTCTAACGGCCGCGGGCGTGCCATCGCCTCTGGCTCGGGACAACCGATCGCTGTTAGAGTACCGCGTTTACGCGGAACACAGACAGACAACCGAACAGTGCTCATGTTTCGTTTCATTAAACTGGTTCCGCCTAAAGGCGGTACTCTAACAGCCGCGGGCGTGGCATCGCCTGTGGCATGGAACAACCCCTCGCCGTCAGAGTACCGCGTTTACGCGGAACACAGACGGACCATCGAACAGTGCTCGATGTTCGGTTTTATGAAACTGTTCCGCCTAAAGGCGGTACTCTAACGGCCGCGGGCACCGCATCGCGTGTGGCGTGGAACAACCGGGCGCCGTCAGAGTACCGCGTTTACGCGGAACACAGAAAGTTCACTGAACAGTGCTCGATGTTTGGTTTCATTAAACTGGTTCCGCCTAAAGGCGGGACTCTAACGGCCGCGGCCGTGGCATCGCCTGTGACACAGAACCACGCAGAGCTGCTGGAGTCTCGCTGTGCAGTTCGCCGAAAAGCGCAAAAGACAAGCGTCTCTTTCTTCTTCTTTTTCTTTTTTCGGCTATAACCGAAAAACCACTTTCGGATTCTTTTGGTTAGCCGAAAAAACAGCGACGGACGCGCCACGTTTCACGCATCACGTATCTCAGCGCGGCGCAGTCGGAACTGAATGATCGCAGCGAGATAAAATGGTCCATTACAACTGGAGCGCTCTGTCGCGCCGCGCTGAATAGTTATATTGAGCAATCGATCATATGTGCGAAGATGTTCAGGCTGCGAGTTTGGCAGATTTGTCAGTATCGGCTTCTCTGGCAGCGAGCAATGCGGTCACCACAGCGCCACAGTGCGGCCCTTGGAGTATCATATTTGAAAATCTGCGCGGAAATCGCAGATAAGCGATTGTTTGATTGCGGTGGCGCCACGCTCCGTTGCTACCTGCCATGGCACGGGCTTTCAGCCCTTATTATGAGTCCTTGACCACGCTTTACCTGGGGCGTTGCCCCAGGCTGGTATGGAGCGGGCCTTTGGCCCTTCCCTTACGGCAGTACCACAATTGCCGCATCCAACTCAGCGCGGCGCAGTCGGAACTGAATGATCGCGGCGAGATAAAATTGTCCATTACAACTGTAGCGCTCTGTCGCGCCGCGCTGAGGTCTATGGTCTATAGTCTATGGTCTATGGTCTATGTCGATAATCACGCCCTCTCATCTACCACGCGTAACTCGCCGAGACCCCGTACTGAACCCTTTCCCCCAAAGGCGGTACTCTAACGGCCGCGGGCACCGCATCGCGTGTGGCGTGGAACAACCGGGCGCTGCCAGAGTACCGCGTTTACGCGGAACACAGACAGACCGCTGAACAGTGCTCATGTTTCGTTTCATGAAACTGGTTCCGCCTAAAGGCGGGACTCTAACGGCCGCGGGCACCGCATCGCGTGTGGCGTGGAACAACCGGGCGCTGCCAGAGTACCGCGTTTACGCGGAACACATACAGACGACTGAACGGTGCACATGTTTGGTTTCATGAAATGGTTCCGCCTAAAGGCGGTACTCTAACGGCCGCGGGCACTGCATCGCGTGTGGCGCGGGACAACCGATCGCTGTTAGAGTACCGCGTTTACGCGGAACACAGAAAGACCACCGAACAGTGCCCATGTTTCGTTTCATGAAACTGTTCCGCCTAAAGGCGGGACTCTAACGGCCGCGGGCACTGCATCGCGTGTGGCGCGGGACAACCGATCGCTGTTAGAGTACCGCGTTTACGCGGAACACAGACAGACAACCGAACGGTGCTCATGTTTCGTTTCATGAAACTGGTTCCGCCTAAAGGCGGTACTCTAACGGCCGCGGGCACCGCATCGCGTGTGGCGTGGAACAACCGGGCGCTGCCAGAGTACCGCGTTTACGCGGAACACAGACGGACCATCGAACAGTGCTCGATGTTTGGGTTCATGAATCGGTTCCGCCTAAAGGCGGTACTCTAACGGCGACGGACGCGCCACGTTTCACGTATCACGTATCTCAGCGCGGCGTGACAAAGCTGTATTCCTGAAACCAGTGCAGTTGTTACGCCCCGAGCATTTGGTTGCGGCTGCGCCCCGCTGAGACAAAGCGCAGCCGAGCCTGCGCGCTCCAAACGCTTCGCGATCGACCCGGCGCTCGGCATGCGCGCCAGCGCATGGAGTGCGGCGGCTTGCCGCCGCTTTGTTGGTGGGTGACAGAAACGTTCAACTTTAACTTTCAATCACCGGTCCGGTTGCAAGTTGAGCGTTGAGCGTTGCGCGTTGAACGTTGGTTGGCCTGTTGACTTTCAACGCACAACTCTCAGCGCGGCGCAGCCGCAGCTGAATGATGTGGGCGAGGTAAAGGCGTTCGTTCCAAGCTGGGCGCTCTGTCGCGCCGCGCTGAAAGGGGCGACTTCGTCGCCAAATGGGGAAATGCGAGCGGGATCAGTGGCCGAAAAGTTGGAAGGCAAAAGTCTCGAAGCACGCGCTGATCTGCAATTTCGGCGCAGATTATCCAATATTATACTCGGCTCCAAAGGCCGCACTCTGGTGACAAATTGAGCAAACTCGCAGTCTGAAATCTTCGCAAAAATGATCGATTTCTTAATATAGTAATCCAACGTTCAACTTACAACGTTCAAACTATAACGTGCTGGACATATGGTCGGGAGTTGGTAGATTAGCACCACGGTGCAAGCTGTCGGTCAAATAACACAACAACGTCTTGCGGGAAAACTGCCGATACGCCGGCTCGGGCCACGACGTGAATCCGTTGAACGGATCGGGCCGATGACGTCGGTACTGCTGATATTCCTGAGTATCATCCTGTTTTGTAATGCCAACGGGATTGTCGTGATGATCTGGGAGATCAATCGTGCGGCGTCAGCGTTTATTCTCGCATTTTCTTTGCTAAGTCTTGCGCTTTTGGCTCCTTACATTGCCCCATCCCTGCGCGGAGGGGTTGGATGGATGATTGGGTTTTACTTTTTGTTCATGGGCCTCGGTGCTGCTGTGGCTTTCCAGTCCCCGTTCGTCCCCACGGAAGCGATTGCGAACCGCGTGCTTTCGTACGGGGCGTCTGTGCTGGTGATACTTACATATTGTGCGTTTGGCTTTCTGTTGGTCAGGTCCGGCGGCAGCGGAGTCAAACTGATGAAAGTACTTTTCATTATCTGCTGTATTTCCTCCTTGTCGGTCCTGCTCGGTGTCCTGTACCCACCGTGGGCAGACATTACAAAGAGCAAATTAGCTGCTGCGGGTCGGTATAGCGGGTTTTTTGCAAATCCCAACGAGCTGGGTATGCAGGGCGCGCTTACAATCGTGGTGGGGACGCTTGTCACAATCCGAACGGGCAAGGTCCTGTGGTTCTCACTTGCTGTTCTATCTGCGGGCGTTGCGGCGTTCTATTCGTTTTCCAAGACAGCGATTTTGCTGTCCATGGTCGTTTCTCTTGTAATGGCATTTTTGATCCAGAAACGCGGGATAAGCCTCAAAAACGCCTTTGCGATCATCGTCAGCGCAGGTTTGGTTCTGACATTGATCAGCTTCGTCCGCGGTGCGGCGGCCCGGTCGGAATCACGAATCGATCTCACCTCCGAGCAAATCCGACGACTCGAACAGGTAAACGCCGTGCTGTTCGAAGGGAGGATCGACGAGGAAACTACGACCGGACGTACCCTTGCTATGCAAGAAGGGCTTGAGATGTGGAAGAAATCGCCGTTGGTCGGCAACGGGCTCACCACGTTGGACCGGTTGCCCGGGTTCGGACTGGGTCCGCACAACATGTTCATCAAGGTCCTGGGCGAAGGAGGCGTGATCTGTTTTGCTCTGATGGTGATTGCGATGGTCAGGCTGCTAATGCACGCGCTTCGGGTCGGGAGCGCGTCCGTCCAGGCTTTCGTGATCGGTGGGCTGCTCGTGCTGACTGGTGCATTCATGGTCAGCCATAATGTACTCGACGACCGTAACCACAATGCATTGATGGGGCTGATGTATGGCATGGCTGCGGGTGCGCCGGTCGTGGTCCGCCGCAGAGTAATCGTACCGAAAACTGCGCCAATTCAGCCCCCGCCGTCTTACCGCCCCGTTCCCGGAGGAGCGGTGCGATGAGCGGGGGTTGGTTTTTCAAAGTGCAACGTACAACCTTCAGCTTCCAACGTTCAACAGACACTCCGGTTGAAAGTTGAAAGTTGAACGTTGAGCGTTGAACGTTGATCGGCCTCTCAACTTTCAATGTACAACGCTCAACTCTTAACTCTCAAGGTGCAACTCTCAGCTTTCAACCAGGGGAAAAGCGATGGACCTTTCGGTCACACGCTTGAGCGTTAAACGCCGACACCCGTTCAAGCCGCCAGGAGGCGCATTTATCAGCCGGACAGTGCCCTCCTCTCCCGCGCGTTCGGCATCTTCGGCAGTTTGACATCCTACGCCTGTTCCGAGGCCACAGCCCGAGACTGCAGCTTCCACTCTCAAATTCCAAGTCTCAGGTCTCCGGTCTCGCGTTTCAGGCCTCCGTTCTCCGGTCCTCAGACTGGTTTTCCCTTTCCTCGTTTCCAATTATATGTGCGGCATAGCAGGCATTGTAACGCGTCGCGGTGAACCCCCAGACCGGGTTCTTCTCGAGCGCATGGCGGAATCCCTGCGCCACCGCGGGCCCGATGACAGCGGAATCGAAATCAGCGGGCCGGTGGGGTTTGCGTTTCGGAGGCTTGCGATTCTGGATTTGTCACCGGCAGGTCACCAACCGATGGTGAACGAAGACGGTTCCTGCTGTGTGATGTTCAATGGCGAGATTTATAATTACGTTGAACTGCGGGAGGAACTGGAAAAACTCGGATATATTTTCCGCAGCAGGTCAGACACCGAGGTCATTCTGCATCTTTACACCCGGCAGGGCACAAACGCGTTCAATCGACTCAATGGCATGTTTGCAATAGCCATTCACGATCGAAACAATAACAGGGTCATTCTTGCTCGCGATCGGATGGGCAAGAAACCGCTGTTTTATTGGCAAGGTCCATTCGGGCTGGCATTTGCGTCAGAGCTCCGTGCTTTGCGACTTTTGCCAGGGTTTCCGGCAGATCTTGACCCGGAGGCTCTTGGCCTGTTCGTGAGGCTGGGTTGGATTCCCAACTCACACTGTATCTATCCCGGTGTGCGCAAGCTGCCGCCATCCTCATGGGCCGAGTACGATTGCGCAACAGGCCGGCTTTCGGAACCCCGGCGGTACTGGGATCTCCCCCCACCCAGGTTTGACACGACGCTCACTGAAGAGGAGTGGCTTGACCGGATTGAAACGTTACTCTCAGACGCGACGCGGATTCGACTTCGAAGCGATGTGCCTCTTGGTGTGTTCCTGTCCGGGGGGGTAGATTCTGGTCTTGTGGCCGCGTGCGCTGCCAAAGCGCAACAAGACCTGACGGCTCTCACAATTGGTTTTGACGAAGAAGAGTACGATGAAACGGAGCTGGCACGGACGACCGCGCGGCATCTTGGTTGCCGGCATATCGTCCGCAAACTTCGTCTGCGAGACGCCTGCGATTTGCTGCCGAATGTCATGGGACACTTCGACGAACCGTTCGCCGACAGCTCGGCACTGCCAACTTTCCTGGTGTGCGAACAAGCGCGCAAGGAATTCACCGTCGTCCTCAGTGGCGATGGCGGCGATGAGGTGTTCGCCGGCTACTCCAACCACGTGCGGGCTTGGCGCTGGCGCTGGCTTGATGCAATTCCCACCCCGGTCAGGCGAATGCCGCACAAGTTGCACCTCGACCGGCTCGGGGCACCCGATTCGCTGTGGCGCAGGGCCATCAGGCGCCTTGGCGAGCCTGTCGGGACGTTCGGTTTCGGGGGAAAACTATATCTCTTTCAGGATTGGCTGGACACACTTATCAACTCGGATCTGCGCCTTGATGCGCAGCAGGTGATAAGAAAACTGGAGGAGACAATCGCGCCGGATGGCAAAGGAGGCGCCTTGGACCATGCACAGCGGTTCGACATGCGGCTGTACATGCTCGATGATATACTCGTTAAAGTTGACCGGATGAGCATGCGGCATGCGCTCGAGGTGCGGTCCCCGTTTCTCGATCATCGGGTTGTCGAGCTCGCTTTGCGTGTGCCGCTAAGACTCAGGGTGAAAAATCGGCGGAACAAATACATGCTCCGCCAACTCGCATCACGGCTCCTGCCTTCCGAGGTTGCCCGGGGGCCAAAGCGCGGGTTCGGCGTTCCTTTGCATGAGTGGTTCTTCGGAAACGACGGGAAATTCTTCAAGGAGACCTTGTTGGACCATAACGATCGGTTCCCGCCACTTTTCCGACGGGACGGGGCGGAGGCTCTTTGGGAAGCAGCGCGGACAAATCCCGTACTTGACCCCGCCGTTTTTTTGGCTCTTTCCTACCGGTGGTGGTGTGAAGCCCAAGCCTAAACCGGAAATCTCGCCGCTTGGCCAAAGTACGACGGCCAAAGCTTTGTTGACGTAAGGTTTCCAGACTCAGAATTTCAGGACCGTGTCCCATGCCGAGGCCGTAGACCGAGCTACGCAGGGGAAATTGGGAGTGCCACTGTCAGGCCGAAGGTTATGCTGAAAGGAGCAGATTGGAGCCTATGCTCGTGGGGGAGCGCGACGCGCAGGCTTAATCCCAGCCGGACAGCAGCTTATGAGGGGGTGAAAATTTGGAGCTGATCGACACAGGACGGTGCAACCGTGGCTTAATCGGCCAATCGCGCATGTAGTGACTAACAGATTGGTTTTTTAGGCTGGACGGGTGGACGTTGGTCCGCGGTACGCGTCGAAGAAACTATGCGTGTCCTTTGTCTGATCGACAGTCTTGGCTCTGGTGGAGCGCAGAGGCAACTGGCGTATTTGGCTGTGTTGTTGAAGCGAGCGGGACACGAGGTGCGCGTGCTCAAGTATCATCCGTACGATTTTTTTGAGGCTTTCCTAGTTTCGAATGGGATTCGGGTTGACAAACTACTCGGCCTCGCGCCGCTGGCTCGGATCTGTGCAGTGAGACGGTGCATCCGGGAAGCTGACCCAGGTGCGGTGATCGCCTTCCTGCCCACGCCGTCGCTGCTTGCCGAGCTGGCAGGCCTCCCGCGCCGCCGATTTAAGCTAATTGTCTCGGAACGAAGCCTGGACATCAATGGACCGAGTTTGGCCGCATACAGGCGATTCCTGCTCCATGCTTTCGCGGACTTTGTCGTTGCAAACTCTTTTTCCCAGGCTGATTTTGTGGGGAGAACCTCTCCTTGGCTGCGCCGAAAAACCCGTACAATTCTCAATTGCGTTGACCTCGACCAGTTCCGTCCCCCTGACCCTGAGCCCACGTGTAATTCGGGCAAAAACCGATTTCTTGTTCTTGCCTCGCTTAGCAAGTGGAAGAACTCGGTCGGACTCGTTCGGGCTTTTGGCCTCGTCAGGCATCGCCGACCTGACCTGCCGTGGACGTTGGATTGGTACGGGAACAAGTTGATACAAAATGGCGCGCCTGTCCGTTACTCCGCGGTTACAGAAACCCTGGCAACGATACAGGAGTGTGGGCTTGAAGCACGTTTTCGGCTGCACGACCCGACTGCTGCTCCGGCAGATCTGTACCGCGCGGCTGACGCGCTCATACTGCCTTCGCTGTTTGAGGGGTGCCCCAATGTGCTGTGCGAAGCGTTCGCTTCGGGTCTGCCCGTGCTGGCCAGCCGCGTCGGAGATATACCCAGGCTGGTTGAAGACGGCGTGAACGGCTTCTTGTTCAACCCGCATTCCGCGGAAGATATTTCGAGGGCGATCGAACGGTTCTGCGATTTGCCAGCCGACGAACGCGCTGCCATGGGCCGGACTAATCGCCGTAAAGCCGAAACTCTGTTTTCCTTCGACCGCTTCTTGAATGAATATCAGCAGTTGTTACTGACAGACCCGCGAGCGCGACCTTAAAAACCGAGTCTAGGAGTTATGGTGTCTCGGTATTAGAAGAGCATTCAAGCCAGTGCGGAACTAATATGAAGGGTACGTCAAATAGGTCTCGCAGAGTTTTACTTGTCGGGCCGGCTTACGGGGTGAAGACCGCCGCGTACAATGCTGGGAAAGGAGGGTACGTAAGAACCATGCAAGTTTACCTGAAGCACTTTAAGCCGGCGGGATTCGAGTTGGTCCCTTGTTTCACTTCTGTCCGGCAGCCGAAGGAGATTCCAGGTGTAACAGTGACTCTTCGGTTTTGCAGCGACCTCGCGCGTTTTATCGATCATGTAACAAAAGCCGACCTTGTCCACGTGCTTGCTACTTATCGGCGCGCTTTTCCAAGGGAAGCAGCAATGGCTTACATTACTCATCTGCTACGCAAGCCGCTGATTTATGATATCCGAGCCGGTGCCTTCATTAACTGGTACAACCGATGTACGACTCCCGTTCGGCGGGTATGCCGTTTTGTCATCCGCAGCGCCGCGGCCGTGCTCTGCGAGGGTCGCTCCGTCAAGAGCTTCGTTGAAACCACCTTTCAACGCCCAGCAGTTTATGTTCCGAGCTTCGTGCCGACAGAAGAAATTCCTGATGAGGTGCCTGAGCTGTTTACCAGCGAGCGCCTTCGCATTGCATACGTGGGCTTTTGTTATCGTGGCAAAGGAGTCTTTGAGCTTCTTGATGCTGTTGTAGAGTGTAGGCGCAAAGGGTTGCCTCTGCAACTTACCCTTGCCGGGCAAGAGGAACCTGAGTTTAGCAACTACGCGAACAGGCTCATGCGAGAGCGCCCGGACCTTCCGGTCAGGAGACTTGGACCGCTAGAAACCCACTCCGAGGCGTTGGATTGCATAAGGCAGTGTGATGTTTTTTGCCTCGTTTCGGACCACCCCGGTGAAGGCCATACAAATGTAATCAACGAAGCCATGATGTATGGCAGGGTTGTGATCGTGACCCAGCACGGCTTCCTCGCAGACGTGCTTGACGAATCCTGCGCATATTTTCTGCCTGAAAAGTCTGTTCGCGCACTTGTCGCAGCTATAGAGCAGATTTATGCCGATCAGGCCCTCGCGCGGCAGAAAGCCTCGGCCGCAAGACAGAGACTGTTGGACCGCTTCACAAGTAAACAGGCGTTCGGAGTGGTTGAGCAGTGTTATAGAGGTGCGGTCGGGAGTAGTCGCTTCGAGGTTTAAGAATGGACTTTGGGCAGCGGGATGCCTAGTGCCTTTGCGGTTTGTTCCGGCATTATAGTGGGTAAGAACGTGCCGGAAATCGCGCTCCGGCCCGTGTAATCACGCTCTTGCGGCCCCGGAAAACGGGCCTGAAATCGGAATTCGGGCTTTGAGGACCGGCAAGGCTCCAGTTCCAACTAGTCGAGGCGGAGCGGGCCGGAGTGTCCAGCTCACCGCCGCGCCGTCGCACAGCAGAAAACGGCCCGTTTTCCAGGCCTTTGGTCGGCGCTGGAGGGCGATTCCCACACACTCGGCCACCAACAAAATTGCCGCAATACCCAATTTTTCCGTCTTAACCGATGCGCGAAGAGATCCTTCGCGACCGCCAGATTTGCCCGGTCGATAACAGCCTATCACGGTCTGGCCGACCGCGTCAGGGATAAACCAGATGCGTTCTCATACAACCCAATCGGTACATTTAGCTTATGTTTGGTGAGAAAATAGACTACCACATCCTGCGGCCGTTCACTTACAGCCGAAACAGGGCAACGCAGAAAGAGCTTGACGAGAGAGCAGCAAAGACCACATTCGCGCTTGAGGATGCTCGCTCATATCTTGCTCGTGTGCAAAAGGAGTATTTTTCGGGCCTGTTCCCCATAGATCCAGCGTTTAGTTACTTGGACGTGGGCTGTGGAATGGGGCGTCTTTCGATCGCGCTAAGCTTGGCCGGTGTCCACGATGTAACGGGAATTGACATTGTCGAACACAACATTGCGGAGGCCTTGAAAATCGCCGACCGTCTCCCCGCGAGCAATCGGCCAAAATTCGTAGCCGCCGACATACATCAATGGAAGACGGACAAGGCCTTTGACGTCATCATAGTCTTGGGGGCTATGGAGCACATACATGACCCCCCCAGTTCCTGAAATCCATGGCCCGACTTCTGAAACCCGAAGGACGGGCGTTCGTCAGCTTTGAGCCTTTTCAAGGGCCGGTTGGGGATCACATGTCTGGGTTTTTCCGTGTCCAAATACCGTGGCGTGGTCTTGTCTTTTCCGAAAAGGCTTTGTTGCGGCTAAGAAAGGAACGTTTTCGGCCCTCTGATCCTGCAGAGACTTTCAAGGACGTCCAAGGTGGTTTGAACCAGATGTGGTACGAGGACTACCTGCGTTACGTAGAAGAAGCAGGCCTTGAATTTGTAATGCATAACATCAACCCGCAGTGCAAGCATCAACGGAAATACATGCCCTTCCATCCTTTATCATGGTGCCTCACCAAGATCCCTTACATACGAGGCTTTTTTATTTTCAGCGATTATTCAATACTCCGGCTCAGGAAGCAGTAGGGATACTTGGCTGTCCTCCGGGCCCTGGCGCCGGCGATGCGGGGCGGGCTTCCGTAGTGACATTCGCTCACAAGGTCGTTGCTTTGTGAGGCTGAGTTTAGGACCGCTTCTTTCGGACGCGGAGATTGTGCATCATTTGGACTCTGGACACAGACTATGCACTCGTGGCGATCAAGTTTGACTGCTTCTCCTTGAGACGTCTTACCGGTTGCGACTGCCTAGGCTGGTTTGGCACAGGCTGTTAATGCCATGGCGGCTGCCACGGCGGGCATTGCGACTTGACAAATGCAACGTTGTTTTGGCTTCCGAGGATCTTTGCCAATTTGCCGTGATACGACAAGCGGCAGTTTAATCGGTCCAGCCGCTCCGTGCCAAACTGACTAGAACGCTGGGGCTCCGTCGGTGTCGTAATGTGTTGCACCAGTTTGTGCGTTTGACTCCATCCGGCACTATTTTCTGCTGTTTTCTGTGGTGGGCTTTTTGACGCTGGGTGTGTGTGCACCGGCTTGGGATTTCGCTGCCCAGCCTTCAATTCCAGCCTTCAACTATCGTCTTTCTTCTTTTCCCTCATGAAGCAAGTCTTACAGAACCTTCGGAGTGGGGCGACGGAGGTGGTGGATGTGCCGGCGCCGGTGGTTGTGCCGGGGCGGTTGCTGATCCGGACGCGGGCGAGTCTGATCTCGGCGGGTACGGAGCGCATGCTGGTCGAGTTCAGCAGGGCCGGGTTCATCGGCAAGGCCAAAGCACAGCCTGAAAAGGTCCAGCAGGTGATCGACAAGATTCGCGCCGATGGTCTGTTGCCCACGCTCGAGGCGGTGTTCAACAAGCTCGATGAACCGTTGCCGCTCGGGTATTGTAACGTCGGAGTGGTTGTTGAGGGGAGCAGTGAGCAGGAGACAGGGGACAAGAGAAGGGAATCGGGGGCCGGCGGGTCGGTGGTTCGGTGGTTCGGTGATTCGGTGGTTCGGGGGTCCGGTGATTCGGTGGTTCGGTGGGCCGGTGATTCGGTGGTTCGGTGGGCCGGTGATTCGGTGGTTCGGTGGGCCGGTAATTCGGTGGTTAAGGCCGGGGACAGGGTGGTGAGTAATGGGCCGCATGCGGAGTTTGTGTCGGTGCCGTACAATCTGTGTGCGCGTGTGCCGGATAATGTCAGCGACGAACAGGCGGCGTTCACTGTCTTGGCCAGTATCGGGCTGCAAGGGATACGGTTGCTCGAGCCGACGCTTGGCGAACGATTTGTCGTGTACGGGCTTGGGTTGATTGGCCAGCTTTGTGTTCAAATGCTCCGTGCAAACGGGTGCGAAGTGCTCGGGATCGACATCAATCCGGACAGGCTTGCGTTGGCGGAACGGTTCGGTGCGCGCGTAATCAACCCGGGCGCAGGGGCTGATCCGGTCAAGGCCGCGATGGCGTGGACCGGCGGGCGCGGCGTTGATGGCGTGCTGATTACTGCGTCGGCCAAGACGGACGAGATCGTTCATTGTTCGGCCCAGATGTGTCGCAAACGGGGTCGGATCGTGCTTGTTGGTGTGGTCGGGCTGAATCTGCGGCGAAGCGATTTTTACGAAAAAGAACTGAGGTTCCAGGTCTCGTGCTCGTATGGGCCGGGTCGGTACGACGAGAAATACGAACAGGGCGGTCATGATTATCCGCTGGCATACGTGCGGTGGACCGAACAGCGGAATTTCGAGGCCGTGCTCGACATGCTCGCGACCGGGAGATTGAACGTTGATCCGCTGATCACGCATCGGTACCCGCTCGAGAAAGCGGTGGAAGCATATGATATCGTCGCCAAAGACCCCAAAGCGCTGGGCGTGATTCTGCAGTATCCGGTCGAGGCAAGGCCGGAACGACGTGTCATCGTGCGCGAACAACCTGCAGTGGTGCCGGCGGGGCGCGCAGTGGTGGGCGTGATCGGCGCGGGTAATTTCTCGAAAATGACCCTTGTGCCCGCTCTGGCGCGAACCGGTGCCGATCTGCGGTACGTGTGCGATCTGAACGGCGCGGCAGCGGCGCATCTTGCGCGGAAATATGGCGTGGCACGTGCCGTCACGGATTACAAGGAACTGCTCGAGGATCCCGCAGTCAACGCCGTGTTCATAGCCGTCGGGCACAACCTCCACGCGCGATTTGCATGTGAAGCGCTCGAAGCAGGCAAGCACGTCTATGTCGAAAAACCGATGGCGTTGTGTGTCGAGGAAATACAGCGGATTGTGGAGGTGATAGAGACCATAGACCATAGACCAGAGACCATAGACCAAGGACAAAAGACCATAGACCATGGACCGAAGACCATAGACCATAGACAAGAGACCATGGAGGAAAGAGGGGGGGCAGGAGAGAGGAGACAGGAGGCAAGGGATGGGTTCCAAGTTGCGGGTCTCAGGTCTCTCTTCATGGTTGGGTTTAATCGGCGGTTCAGTCCGCACACGGTACGGATTCTTGAGTTGCTCGAAGGCAGGTCGGAACCGCTGGCGATGACAATGACCGTCAATGCCGGGTTTGTTCCACCGGATCATTGGGTGCATGATCCGGTCCGCGGCGGGGGAAGAATAATCGGGGAAGCGTGTCATTTCATTGATCTGATGGTATGTCTTACCGGTAGCCTTGTGAAAACCGTTGCTGCGGTCATGATGGACCGCGGCACGCCAACCCCGGACGATAAGATGTCGATTCTGCTCGGGTTTGAGGACGGGTCGGTCGGCACGATCAATTATTTTGCAAATGGAGCAAGGGCCTACCCGAAGGAAACCTTGGAGGTTTTCTCGGAAGGCAGAGTTGTACGACTCGAGAATTTCCGGCGGACGATCGGGTTCGGATTCAAAGGGTTCAGGCGGTTCAGCACGTGGCGACAGGACAAAGGGCACGCAGCGAGTTTTGCGGCGTTTATACGTCGGGTCGAACAAGGCGGGCCGCCGCTGATTTCATTGGCCGAGCTGGTGAACGTGACGTTGGCGAGCTTTGCGGCGGTCACAGCGGCAAGGGAGAAACGGGTGGTGCAGCTACGGGAGATTGCGCTGGTGTGAGCTGGAGGCTCTGGGCGGTGCTGCCCAGTGGCGGGGCCTCGCTTCGCCAGCGGCGCGGGACAACCAATCGCTGCCAGAGTACCGCGTTTACGCGGAACACAGACAGACAACTGAACGGTGCTCATGTTTCGTTTCATGAAACTGTTCCGCCCAAAGGCGGTACTCTAACAGCCGCGGGCGGTGCATCGCCTGCGGCGCGGAACAACCCCTCGCCGCCAGAGTACCGCGTTTACGCGGAACACAAACAGACCACTGAACAGTGCCCATGTTTAGTTTCATGAAACTGGTTCCGCCTAAAGGCGGGACTCTAACGGCCGCGGGCGTCGCATCGGCTGTGGCGTGGAATAACCCCTCGCCGCCAGAGTACCGCGTTTACGCGGAACACAAACAGACCACTGAACAGTGCCCATGTTTCGTTTCATGAAACTGGTTCCGCCTAAAGGCGGTACTCTAACGGCGACGGGCGCGCCACGTTTCACGCATCACGTATCTCAGCGCGGCGAAGTCGGAACCGAATGATCGCAGCGAGATTAAATGGTCCATTACAACTGGAGCGCTCTGTCGCGCCGCGCTGAGGTCTATGGTCTATGGTCTATGGTCTATGGTCCATAGTCACCCCCCCCTCATCTGCCACGCGTCGCTGAGCGAGACCCCGTACTGAACTCCCCCACCCAAAGGCGGTACTCTAACGGCCGCGGGCGTGGCATCGCCTGAGGCGTGGAACAACCGGGCGCCGCCAGAGTACCGCGTTTACGCGGAACACAGACAGACGACTGAACGGTGCACATTTTTGGTTTCATGAAATGGTTCCGCCTAAAGGCGGGACTCTAACAGCGACGGACGCGCCACGTTTCACGCATCACGTATCTCAGCGCGGCGAAGTCGGAACTGAATGATCGCGGCGAGATAAAATTGTCCATTGCAACTGTAGTGCTCTGTCGCGCCGCGCTGAATAGTTATATTGAGCAATCGATCAGATTTGCGAAGATTTTCAGGCTGCGAGTTTGGTAAATTTGTCAGTATGGGCTTCTCTGGCAGCGAGCAATGCGGTCACCACAGCGCCACAGTGCGGCCCTTGGAGTATCATATTTGAAAATCTGCGCGGAAATCGCAGATAAGCGATTGTTTGATTGCGGTGGCGCCACGCTCCGTTGCTACCTGCCATGGCACGGGCTTTCAGCCCTTATTATGAGTCCTTGACCACGCTTTACCTGGGGCGTTGCCCCAGGCTGGTATGGAGCGGGCCCTTGGCCCTTCCCTTACGGCAGTACCACAATTGCCGCATCCAACTCAGCGCGGCGAAGTCGGAACCGAATGATCGCAGCGAGATAAAATCGTCCATTGCAACTGTAGCGCTCTGTCGCGCCGCGCTGAGGTCTATGGTCTATGGTCTATGGTCTATGGTCCATAGTCACCCCCCTCATCTACCACGCGTAACTCGCCGAGACCCCGTACTGAACCCTTTCCCCCAAAGGCGGTACTCTAACGGCCGCGGGCACTGCATCGCGTGTGGCGCGGGACAACCGATCGCTGTTAGAGTACCGCGTTTACGCGGAACACAGACAGACCACTGAACAGTGCTCGATGTTCAGTTTCATGAAACTGTTCCGCCTAAAGGCGGGACTCTAACGGCCGTGGGCAGCACATCGTCTGTGGCGCGGAACAACCCGGCTCTGATCCGGTCTCGCTGAGCAGTTCGCCGAAAAGCGCAAAAGACACGCGCTTTTTTTTCTTCTTTTTCTTTTTTCGGCTATCACCGAATGGCTTGCACTCGCCCCGCGAGAAAGATAGACTTACAGCATGAATAAAATCCTGCTAGACGTTCCAAACGAGAGCTTGCTGGCGCTGCGTGTCTCGCCGGAAGACGCAGGACGTCGGATCCTGTTGGCCGCCGCGGTCAAACTTTACGAGGTTGGCGAGTTGTCCTCGGGAGCTGCCGCTGCTCTTGCTGGTATGCCGCGCGTTGCGTTCCTTAATCGGCTGGCTGAATTTGGGGTGGAAACTTTCCGACTCACTGAGGACGAATTGCGTCAGGAGACATCTCTTGTCTGAATTCATCTGTAATACCTCGCCTTTCCAGTATCTGCATCAGATCAGGCAACTTCATCTGCTGCCGGCATTGACGGGCGGCGTAGTGGTTCCCGATGCTGTCGCAGAGGAGCTGGAAGCCGGGTTCAGCGCTGGCTGTGACGTCCCGGTGATACGCGACTTGTCTTGGGTCAAAGTTCGTCAGCCTGCGAGCTCACCGGTCCTTTGTCTCGCGAGGGGCTTGGGAAGGGGAGAAGCTGCTGTCCTTGCACTTGCGCTCGAAGCCCATGATTCAGTCGTCATCTTAGATGATCGTTTGGCACGTCACACAGCACGGCTTCTCGGTCTCCGATTCACGGGAACGCTTGGCCTGTTATTGGATGCGAAGCGAAAAGGTCTTGTGCGCTGTGTGGGCTCAATGCTCGACGAGCTTGATGGCTTGGGTTTTCGCCTGTCGGCAGGAACACGAGCCGCAGTGCTAATGCTCGCAGGCGAGTTGACTGATAGCGACCAGAAACCAAGTACGTAAGCAAAGGGACCCGAACGGTAGTGGATGCAACCAGTGCACCGAAAGGGCCTCTTTTTTCTTCTTTTCCTTTTTTCGGCTATCACCGAAAAACCACTTTCGGTTTCCTTGGGTTGGCCGAAAAAAACACGAACCCGCAAGTGGAGCAAAGCGGCGGCAAGCCGCCGCACTCGTGCGCCTGCGAAGGCGCCCACACAGCGGGGTGGAAGTCCCCGCCAGGCCGAGCGTTCACCGGCCTGTAACCGAAGGCTACTGCGTCGTGGCAACACGAGGTGG
>Ga0315298_1005631_pt1 | contig 17627 bp, 24 predicted proteins | sample WHS_1_MG_FD_203077 | JGI IMG/M metagenome (GOLD analysis project Ga0315298, IMG submission 203077) | Extremophilic microbial mat communities from Washburn Hot Springs, YNP, Wyoming, USA - WHS_1_MG | ecosystem: Environmental > Aquatic > Thermal springs > Hot (42-90C) | place: USA: Wyoming...
GGCGACCGCACCCGCGAACAAATTCGCCATCAGGCTAATCGTGCCTGGGACAAAGTGGTCGCTTCCCGTGAACGGATGAATGAACGCGTGGAAGAGTTGCTGGATACCATCGCCATTTACAGTGAAGAGCTGGTCCAAAAGGGTAAAGACCTGAGCGACCGGGAACGGCAACGCCTCAATGATGGCATCGCCCTGGCCCGTAGCGAGTTGGACCGCCTGCGTCGGAAACTGTCCCGTTTAGATTGACCACGGAGCAGCAAGCGGCTATTCTCTGCCGCGACGGGGCGTAGCGCAGCTTGGTAGCGCGCCTGCTTTGGGAGCAGGATGTCGTAGGTTCGAATCCTATCGCCCCGACCAAAAAAATCAAAGGCTTGAGCGTTTCGCTTGGGCCTTTATTTTTGTCTGTAGCGTTTACCGGTTACATTACCGGTTACACTTGGCGAATGTCATAACGGGTTTTTGAAGCTGGCGCTGCCCACGTCCAGACGCAAGGTAGTCGTTACCGTAACAGTAACCCTAGATCAATACGGTGGAATCATGGCAGACTCCCAAGAGTTGCATTGCCCAAGGTGCGGCAGCGAACAATTTAAACATCAAGATGACCTGATCGTCTGCATGATTTGCGGCCACGCTATGCGTTTTGAAGATCTGCAGTTGGTGGCACTACTCGACATGCTGGTCGATGATATAGAAGCCACCAGGCATTGACCGTCCAGATTCCAAAGGAACTCCTATGACCAACTATCAGGACCTCGCCGGATACCGTAAGTGCGTACAACGAACTCGGGCAGCGTGGCCTTTATTCCTGCAGCGGCGTGAGTCCATGCTTTCTGCTCAGGAGCGTTTCGGCAAGGTGGCAGAAAAAGCTGCTGAAAACATCGTCGGCGCGTTACTCACCAGTGTGCTGGATTGGCAAGAGCGGGATCTGAATTGGCAGCTCGGCCGTGCTGATCTGGTGGTAACCCACAACTTCACCAAATACCTTATTGTCGAGGCCAAGCGCCCAGGTAGCCTATCTAACAGGACCGCCATTGATAATGCGCTCGCCCAAGCCATCCGCTACGCCCACGAACAGCATGTTAAGCAGGTGGCTGTGTGTGATGGCATCCTGTTTTTCGCTGCAGACATCGTTGATGGTGGCTCGCGCCCGCGTGTGACGCTCAATCTGGCTCAAGAAGAGCCGCCGATTGATGAGCTCTGGTGGGTGAGCATGGATGGCGTGCACCGTCCTTGTGAGGCGCTCGCAGATTTATCGTTGCTAGGGCAGATTGGTGCCGCTCTATCTGCCGATGAGGCTGTTGATGCTGGTCAAGATGTACTCCTTCATCCGAAGTATCAGATCCCTGCTCGTTGCTTTGCCTATGTCGGCAATCCCAGCAAGACGTCCACCTGGAAACTGCCCTACCTGTTGGCTGATGGCTCTACCGATCTGAAGCGGTTACCCAAGGCCATTCAGTCACTCTCCAGTAATTATCGTGGCGCAAAAGTAGGCGGCATTCCCGATGAGGCTATTCCGGATGTGTTTCGCCGGCTGGCGGGCGCCGCTAGAGCGGAAGGCAAAATGCCTGCGTCAGGCGTCAAGGTCGCACCCGTCTATCAGATGCTTGCGGATATCCTCCAACAGATAGAATTGGCTGGGGTATAGGGTTTAAATGCCCAGCAAAGGGCCATATCGGGCCCGTATAGGTGCAAAAATGCCCCGCGTGCATCAGGACAGTTGATCGTGATGTTGTCGTGACAATGGAAAACTGCCTATACCTTTCTGGCACTAGAGGGAATCCTGACTTGGGGCCTTGTCTCGGGTGGTTGCACTGGTGCCCCCAACTTGGCAAGCACCATAGCCTTGAGCACTCGGGCGCGACCATTACCGCCGATTTCAAAAGGATAACCATTGGCCTTGAGCCACGCTATTTGCTTTGGGCGCGTCCGGTAGGTGGTCAACTCTTCCAGCTCTTCATCAGTTAGGAACATCGAAAGTCTCTTATCAACCTGATTTGCTTGGCATCACGCGCCGTCGTACCTGTTGGGCAGATTTTGTGCAGGCGCTTGCCATTGACCATAAGGCCGACATGCTTACGACCGTCTTTATCGGTCCAGATTGACATTCCCTTCTCTGCTCCCGCATCCACGCTTTCACTTCGTCCAGGTCGTATCTTTTACCACGCTTCCCGACTAGCAAGAAAGGCAGTCCTTCCAACTCCATGCGGCGGACGGTGCTTTCGCTGATCTGAAGCTCAGCACAGAGTTCTTGGCGTCTGACGGCCATCTATCTATCCTCCCCCTACAATGCTGTTACGGGTTTTCACTTACTCCAAAATGAATCCTTTGCCCTGTATTGCAATCGCCTCGTCAATTTCAGCCATAGTAGCTTCATCATCGGCAACATCCACGATCTGTTCAGCATACCCCGCGCCAATGGTTTTATGCAGAAGCAGCTGCACGGCCAAAAGTCGCAGGGCAGCTGGATTATTCTCCTGGTGGAACAAGCTTAACGCCTTATCAAGGTAGAATTCCGCGCCCAATCCCCCAAGCAGCCTCATGGCGGCTTCAATATCTGAATCTGCGCCCAGCAGTGAATCCTTTTCGGATATCCCCATCAGTTGCAACGCTGCCGCCCCTGCCATCGAATGGATACCTAACTTCTGCGCCATGCCTGAGGCAATTATATCTTCGTCTGTTGCATCGGCTGGAAACTCAACTATGTCATGGCAAGAATGACCTGCAGTGCCTTCCTCTTCGTTGGGGATGATAGTTGTTGTACCCGGATATAACTTGAGTCGGATAGCGGCGAGCAAGTGCCCCGCTTCGTGAACAGCAGTAGCCGCGAGATCTTCATCTGCTCCAGTTTCCTTCATGATTTCGTAAATTGGCATATCTTCAGATACGAACCGCTTCATAATTTCCTCCTTGGTGTTCGCCTGTGCCTTTCACCCCACCCCTGACCAAGCTGGTGCAGGGGTGGGGTCGTATCTGATTAAAGTTTCGCGTGCGTCACCATCTCGGTAAGCACCCCAGAGCAATTACAGGCATCTTCCAGCGCGTTCTCAACAGCATCCAGAGCATAGGCAAGGTCATTCTTGCCAAGCTCGTTATATGCGCTGTCTGTGGTCAGTAATCGCACCATAACGCGGATACGGTTGATGCGGTTCTGTAGGCCTTCGGCATGGTCGGCTGCGGTGATAATCATTTTGCACCCCCTCTGCGCCGGGTCATTTCATTGGTGAGCGAGTCCAGCGTAAAGCTGATACCCATTGCCAAATCGGAGAATACCGCGAGCCCTTCGCCAATGCCGTAAAGAGTGCCTTCGTTCCAGATATCTATGTTGTCCTTGGATTCTATCATTGCCAGACTGATGGCGCTGACCGAGTTCCACAAGCTCAAGTTGGCTGAGCGCATGGCATCCGCAAAGCGAGCCAGCTCCTCCGTGGTGTATCCATCGGGATGGTTGGCTGCTTCCCGCGCTTTGTAGATCGTTTCATGACATGGTGTGTAATGCATGATTAAGCCTCCTTGTTCGCGTTCAGCGTATTGATATGGTGCTGCAAATCTTCGGTGATTCCATCAATGAGACACCCGACGCCACCGAGAGAAGCCAGCAGAGACCCAAAATCAAATAGTGTGGCTTCATCCCAGGCATCTCTATTGCTGCGCGTATGCATGAGGATCTGCCCCAAACTATTGATGTTCGCGAACAGGCCATAATTAGTTTCTCTGGCGACCTCTAGATGGCCGTTCAGTTGCCCGGCTGTCAGTCCTTCCGGGTTTTTGGAGACGTGATAGGCATCAAATAACCGAGTACCGAACTCGCCGTATGTACGATTCTGTGTTTTTTCCATGATAAGCCCTCTGTGCATAGTACCTGAATGACTCAGGCGGCCAGGGGCTCAAAAGTGCTATAGGTGCACCGGACGTATTTCCCTCTCGGGTATTGTATTCCGGCCACCCCCGGCCATCGAGGACGCACCTATTGCTGCGCAACAGGCATAAAAAATCCCGCAAGTCTGACGGGGCGGAGTTCCGCCTATAGGTGTTTTGAGCACCATGAGCAAGAGAATAGTCGCGGTTGTGCGGGAGGTCAAGGTGGACGGTATCAGCACCAGCTTTTTTTATAGTCGGCAAGAACTCGTGCGCGCGTTAATTGATTCAGCGTTTCAATTAACCTCCTGGCAGCACCATCCCATGATCCTTGTCGCAGCGCAGGGTTTCAGAAATCCCGAACATCTGCGGCGGAAGGTCCGTCTTATAGGCGCGGTCTACTATCCGGTGAACCCATTGCTGCACTGGGCCGGTCTTCTCAAGCTGAAGCAGGACCATGCGCTTAGGGGTGCCCTGTTCGCGTTTTGTCGCCACCGTTTCAGCGAGCTTGCCTTCAGCGTGACAAGCGTTGGCGTCGGTTGGGGGAACAAACCCGTCTGATATCTTCTTATTGACGGGCTTCGGTGAAGGGACTGGCGTCGTAGGAGTCGGTGGTATGCCCACACCATAAGTTGCGAGATCTCCGGCCTCATTAAAATGGAGCATCATCCCGTTGTCCGTATTCGCATAAGCAAACGGCACAGACAGCACAAGCGCAACAGACAATAACAGTTTTTTCATTTTGGTTTTCTCCGACGGTGAAGCCTATGCCGATCAAAGAATGCACCCCCCACGGCGGCAAAGAGTATCAATGGGGAGATCATGGCACTTGCTATGCAGACCGTAAAGAAGCGATGAATTTAATTCATTACGTCTCGGTCGCGGCGCTCACAATGCGCTCACAATGAGGCTACAAGCCCCGCCAGTGCTGACTATCAGCGGTCACGATGAACGGGCGCGTTAAGGGCGTTTTTCGTGTGAACGGTACGGTGGTGATGCCAACCCATGCCGCAGGATGCAGCAGAGGGCACGGAAAGGGCCTTGCAGGCGTTTGCTTTTGCCCTTGCACGAGCCGCTATTGCTGGGGATAGCGTTTGCTTTTGGGTTGCCTTTAGGTGGTTCCGGTTACAGGAACGCTCGCTATTTTACTTTCCGGTCGTCTTGCGGTGCGGTGCGGGTTTTGGCTTCTGGGCCTGCCGTTCGGCTTCCAGTTCGGTAGGGTTGCGGGCAAACAGTTTCGTCCATGCCGCCATATATGCAGGGGTTACAGCTGGGGCGGATTTCCGGCGCCTCATGCTAAAGACTCCCCGCTTTCTCGTTCTTCCCGTAGCAGGCGGCGAATTTCTTCGGGTGTCGCCACAGCCTGAGCAGATATTGACATGATAGGTGCCCCGTTTGCCCCGGATACCTGTAAGTCGCTGGGTAGCAGTTTGCCCAGAAGCGCCATAAAAGCAACAGGGTTTTCAGTTGCCTGCTTTGCCAACCAGCCCACACCTCCAGCCTGTTCTAGAGCACCTATAATTAGCTCCTTCACGCTTCCAGTGATTTTGTTTGTGCTGCCCTTGGGCCTGCCTGGCCCGGGTCCGCGCAAGTTATTTTGAGTTAGTTTAACCATGAGGCTGCTCCTGCTTGTTAGCCAAGTGCGGGTCGCCGCTATGATCAGACTTCAACCCCGGCACATTAGGAAGCGCCGGGGATCCAAGAATGAGAAGCGGATTACTCACAAGATTCCGGAATTGATTGCATCTACGGTCGTGTATCGGCGGAAGGCCTGTGCGAGCAGCCGTCCATGATCTGCCGGATCCTGTGAGTTTGTATGGACCACCACCTGACCGATGTGTGCCTCGCTGCTGTTTTGATTGACTACGGAAGCCGCGCTGCGGTTGTGGTGGTTGACTATCGAGGCCGCACGAGCCGGGGCGCTGGAGTGGGCGGAGACTCTGGGGACTGCCATCCTGACCGTCGGGTCGTTGTAATACTCGTTCGCCAGAGCCTGCCGCTTGATCGTCTGGGACTGCAGATTAGCCGGGGCTTCGTAATACTTGGTGAAGATCGCTGACTTTTCGGAAGCTGTCTTAGCCGCCATGAACTTGGCATAGGCTGCGGGATATTGGGTCTTAAACTCCCAGTTGGCAAAGGTCAACTGCTGCGCCATGGAAGAGCCTTGAATCGGTCGCCCCATCATCTTCTGGAAAAGGGCTTGCCGCTGATGGCCCCATTGCGCGAGACCGTAGCCGGGGCCGTTAGGCTGCTGTATGTCTGGGTTCAGGCCGCTTTCTGCGTTGAAGTTTGCGGCTATGGCTGCGGCTCCGGCTTTGCCGTATCCAAGCCTTTGCAGGTAGGACATCATGGCCGCACGCTTTTCGGCATGATTAAGCGCGGATTTCTCGCCTTCGTCCGTGTCCTGCGAGTAAAGCATAGCCACGCCACCACCAAGAACTGCCAAGCCGCCCGCCAGTGTCGCACCCCCTGCTGCTGCACCCGCTGCGCTACTTAGCACTTTGGCAGCACCACCCAAGCCAGCAACACGAGCCAGGGACGTAGCGACCAGGCCGATGGACCAAGCCAACTGGCCGAACCCTGCAATCATCGAGGCGAGCTTTAACCCGGCCAGCGTCATTAAGACGTCCTTCCACCCACCAAACCACTGCACCCCTTTGTTAATCTCGATGCCCAGCTTGGTCAGCCCAGCCACGAACACATCTACCCACCCGACAATCTGGGACTGGTGCGACATGGCCCAGTTGGCCCATCCCTGAAGCTTGACCAATAGCTTCTGGAATATCGGCAGGAACTGGTAAGCAATGGCGGTTGCCACGCGCTTGACCGAGTTGCCGAATTGCACGAGCTTGGTCTGCATCATCACGGCCTGCTGCTCTTGCGCCTTGGTGTAAGCCGGGTGCACTTCGTAATAGGCCAGCTTCTTCTTGAGCGCGTAGTAATGCTTGAGCAGGTTAAACTGGCTTTCATCAAAACCCATTTCCGCCGCATGCTCTCGCGCTTCGTTGGGATGGATTTTGTAAAGGGCGCTCAGGTACCTGGATACTCGAAGCAGACCGGTAGCCGCGTTGTTTGTGGCGCCGGGGTTTATGCCGAACTTCTGCATCGCGGACATCTGCGAGGTTGGTCCCATTCCTGAGGTGTGCAAGGCCGTCATCGAGTCGGACATAGTCAGGAGCATGTTGCTGGCGCTCTGGGCTGTTCCTCCAACTGCCTTCAGCGAAGACTGCCACGCCTGAACCTGCCGACTGTGCATACCCAGATTATCGGCCAGCCGCTTGACGTTCGCAGCGCCGGTAATCATCTCCTTGCCAAACTCCGCTATCCCCACCCCACCCGCAAGGACGGCAATCAGGCCAAGCGCATGGTCGCGTATCTTACCAAAGGTTTCGGCTGCATGTTTGCCCTGCTTTTCAAATTGTTCGGCCCGTTTTTTCTGCGCGTCTGCAGCCTTTTTGTCGAGCTCCGTACGCTCTTTGCTGTCCTTCTTGAGTAGATTCTCCAGCTTGGATTGCTGCTTGGCCGCCTCAATCGTGCCTGTTTTAAAAGCGGAGGCATCTAGGCCTAGGGTAACGAGTAATGCATCTATCACGGTAGCCATTATGCTCCCCTCTCTGCAGCGCATTGCAGGTGGTGGTTGTCGATCATGTGACTGCCTTCTGTTGTCATCGCAATTTTCATATCAGCCTCCGTGATAATTTTTTCCAGGGTGGCGCGCATGCTGGTGCTGTTGGAGCGAGCCAAGCGCCGTAATGCATGGCGCGTTTCTGGATGGACTTCGACCGCAAAGGAAATGCGCTGACCGGTGGAGTAGAGACGTTGGCGGCGTTGCCGCTGGTATTCAGTGTTCATGCTTCCTCCTGGCGAATCGGGAAGGTGTAAAGATATACACTGTATTTTATTACAGCTATCCACTTGTATCAAGTAAGTTTCTGGTGGAATTAGGTTTTTCTTGAGGCCGTGCACCATATGACGCGTTGACGTGGATGCTCGAATTTGTTCTTTGAGGCCTTGGCTGGGCAGGTTTGCCGCAGAGCCAGCAATGTTATGGATATGGTCGTTACTGAACATTTGCGTAAGCCTCCAGTTCGGTAAACCATGCCCCGCCCGGTGTCTGGCTTTCGAGAAGATGAATGACTTTACTCGTCAGCCAGGTCCGATTAGCGGCGCTGATCTGGCTATCCTGTACCTGAAACGGACTGCTGGGATACATGCCGGGCAGGAAAATAGACCGGACGGTGATCCCCTGCTGCGTAAAGGTCGGGTATCCCACCAGCCCCGCATTAGGCTTCAGAATCGGCATCGAGGTTGAGCCCAATGCGTCGACCGTCAATCCCTTGGGATAAATAATCATCGTCCCGTCCTCTATCACCACGTGAAAGTTTCCTTGTTTCGCGCAACTGTGGTACTGGTCACGCAAGCTGCCCCTGAAGGCCGGGTTATTCAGGATCGTGGTGACTCCGTTATTCTTGAAAGCCCAGCCTGCTTGCGTGGCAAAATACTGCATGACCGTGGCGGCAGGGACCGATCCTTTGTAGCTGTAGGGCGGGGGAGCGGTCAGCCCGGCAATGCCCTGTACGCTGGCGTTGATGACCAGGCTCACATCCGGCTGACTGCTGAAGTCACCCCATGCGTGCATGATCGCGCCACTGAAGATGCGGGACATGGGGCTTCCGGATAGGCCCACTTCTACATTCAGCAGGTTCTTGCTGATAGCAGATGCGGCCACGTTACTGATCGCCAGCAGCTCGTTGATGACGTTGAGCTTCAGCCCAAATATCCGAATAGCCAGACTTCCGCCTGCCTCACTGGGCATCGCCTCAAGAGAAAGCTGAACCCGAAGCCCTGAAAACGTCATAACCTGCTTGGTCTTGTAATACTCAATCGTGACCCGTATTTCCCGTTCACCGAAACTCATAATGCACCCCCTAACGATTCACGAATGACAGTACAGGCATCGCACAAGGCCATCTCGCACAAACTGCCTGCAGTGGTAAAAATCTCCGGCGCGATGTGGTGCAGATCCATGACCACGCGCCAGGGCTTTCGACTCTGACGATAAAACAGGGCAGGCTTACGTCCGGTCCTTTCTGCCTGCCGCTGCGCCTGAGCCCACCAAGATGCAATGCTGAGGGCTTCCTGGCGTTTGACCTCGATAGCCCAGTTCGGTATGTCCAGAGAATCGGCGCCACCCTGCCAGACCTGATCCAGATTGCGCGTTACAGTGACGCCCAGGTGATCGGTCAGCAGATGAAACAGTTCACGCTCTCCACGTTGACCCTTTGATCGTTGGGATGCACTCATGATGCCACCTGCAAAGCGTCGAGATTGGCCTGTATCAAATCCGCCAGCCGTTGCTTGTACACCACCGGGCCTCGCTGTGGGGCTGTAAGGTCGTTGTAAAACCATTGCCGTGGATCCTCTGGAAAGCTCTGGTTACGGCGCATCCCACCAATGCCATGTATCACTGCACGCGGGGCCAAGAGTTCGGGGAAGTCTGCATAATCGAGCCATGTTTTACCCCCGCTGTTATTACCAACTGGTTTATACGACCTGTTCAGCAGAATCATCTCAGTGGTGCCAGGTACGTCATGCCAGCAGTACGGAAGATGGATGCCCGCGTCCTTGGGTAGACGCTGGCCCAGCATGTCCTGCGCTTTCGAGAGCAAGACGGTGACCATATTCGGGAATGTATCGGTATTCATAGTTTTTGCTCCTGCTTCAGTAAAACGACTAAATGCGGTTTCAGTTCTTCAATAAATTCTCGGTCGTAAGGCCAGAGCATGTCTGATGGCCCGATTCGCAATTCACCTTGCGCGGTCAACCGGACACGCAAACCAATCTGCCGCATGGTGGTCAGCAGGGTTTCGGCCATGACGTCAGGGGTGGAGAACTCCGATTGCGGGGCCATAGCTGCGCTGTGCTGCATCGGAGTGGCTGGGATGGTATTAACGGCTGGCGTCGATTCTGCCGCCAATATGGAAAGAATCTCGGTGCGACGGTCTTTGATGCTCTGGCGCACTTCATCGGTAAGCAAGTCAGCAGGCCCGGCTTTCAGCTTTCCACCATGAGCGGATAGGGTGAGTCCTGCCGCCCTGAGTTCTGCCACCAAAAGGGAAGGGTTAGAACTCTTCATAATTTTCCCCTTCGTCGTCTGGTGCATCCGTCCGGGAACGAACGAACGAACGGACGGGGGTATTACATACCCCCCCGTTACGTTCCGTTCGCTCTGGTTCCCCCGAACGATTCGTAACATTTCGTTCGCTTTCGTTCGCGTTCGTTCGCCCTTCCGATACCCTTACAAAATTGCCTGAGACTGTTACAAGTCCACGTTTTATTAGGGCTGATTTGGTTTCATTAAATCTTTGACGGATTAAGCCTGTCCCTTCTCGCCACTCTGCAAGTGTCACCTTGGCGTCATCTGATGAACGGCTCCCGCTTTCAAGGTTCGTTCGCCTGTTTTCGTGCATCTCCCGCAACACTCCAAGGCATAACGTCTGATTTTTCCCCAGTTGCTCGGCCTGCTCTGGTGGCTCACATTCTTCCAGCACTGCCGAATAAATCCGCTCGTCATCTTCATCCAGCCATTGCGTGTCCACGCTCGCCAGTTTGAACGTCAAGGGTTTGAACCCTTCGGATTCCTTGGCCTTGCTACTCGATAGGGTAATAACGCCTTCGGACTGGGTGAGTGACAATTCAGCATCCAGTGCGGCCTTAATCGCTGAACTACCGCGTGCCCGATCCTGATTGTGTCCGGCATGGTGAACGAGGATCACACTGCACTTGTATTGCTCGCGGATTTTGTCGCAAGCCTGTACCAGTTCGCCCATGTCGCGGGCGCTGTTTTCATCCAGCCCAGCAGCAGCACGCGCCAGAGTGTCGATAAACACCACGGACGGGGTGCCTGCTCCTGCTTCCTGTATGGCGGCCGTAATCTCTGCAACCGCTTCAGATTCGCCAAGGGGCACAATGCGGCGGGAGATGAACAGCGGCGCGTCTGGCAGTCTCGCGTCTGGGTTTGTCAGGTGCCATGCTCGCAGGCGTCGAGATACACCCCCGCCACCTTCGCCCAAGATATAAACGGCTGGGCCTTGGGTGACGCGGTGCCCGTACCAGTCAGAACCGCAGGCGATGGATGCCGCCATGCTGAGAGCGCAGAACGATTTACCTGCTCCCGGCTGCCCATATAGCAGCGCCAGTGTGTCCGCTTCCACAATGTCGCGGATCAACCAACGGACAGCAGGCGGATTAGTCAGCAGTTCTCTGACGTGACGCAGTAACGGCGGGCGCGGTGGTTGTGGTTCCGGCAGAACATCAACAGCGCCAGCAGTTGGCTCCTGAGTGGGTTCTGGTTCATCTTCGCCATAGGAAAAGGGAACATCGCCTGTCCAGTCGGTATCATCCAGCATTGGAGCCATCCCTGCGCTGACTGCGCCTCCAGACGATCCAGTCATTAAAATCTGATAGGCCAGCTGGCGCATCCTTCGGGAACTTCGGCCAAATCCACTTTCCATTGGCGGCTATGGCCGCAGCTTTTGCTTTTTCCATACCCACCGGATCAGCATCGGCAGCAATGACCAGATCGATGCGGGGGAACCGCTTCCGTGCCTCTGTGCCCACATGCATAAGGTTTCCAGCATCCAGTGCAGCAATGACACACGCGCCTGGTGAAAGCTCTGCGACACTGGAAGCAGTGGCCCAGCCCTCGCAAACGATCATTTGCCGGTCCTGTGCAGGCATGGCATCAACACGGATAAACGCGTCCATTTTTGCCATGCCTCTTGTGAAGCGTTTACTACCGTCTTCGGCGATCGTCTGGATGCCGCGTAAATCGCCATCAAAGCCAGTGATAGGCAAAAGCAAAAGATCATCACGTTGCCGGGCGATACCAGGGTGGATTTGCTTCCGGCGAAGATACTCATGATCGGCTTTGGCTGAACTGGCATGATTCCAGATCCAGAGCGCCCGCTTTGCAGCTTCTTTGTGTTGAGCTTCAAGATCCGCCTGCCTTTCTGCTCGCTCGCGCTCGATGCGATGCTGAAGCATTTCGCGCTCTTTGTTGGTCAACGCTGATTGACTTTTCATACTCCAGCGAACGGAAAGCCCTTGTCGCCAATCGCCACCGGCGCCAGCAATAGGGCTGTCAAGATGCAGGCGATACCACGCCGTCTTTTGGCCTGGGCGGTCAGTAACGAGAGGGGCGCGATGTAATGCACCATCAGCAATGATCGGGCTGTGTAGGGCCAGAATAACGCCCGCATCTGCAAGAGCTTGGCGAAATTGAGTGATTGGATCATTTTGCATGAGCCACCCCCACCATGCTGCTAATTTCGGTCAGCATCTCACCGATCAAGGCCAGATCGTCGTCACTTAGCTGTGCGCCTGAGATAAGCCGTCCGGCGTTCCATAGTGATGAGATGGCGCGACGCCCGCGTGCGGTGGTAGAATAGTTGGGTGCGTTGTACTGGTCGTTCTGCGGAAGTGGGGCGGCCTTTTTCATGCGCGTTCCCCTGTTTCTATCCATTGATCAAGTTCAACACGATCCCAAATAACCACACCGGGGCCAAGCCGCCGGGGTTGTGGTGCTTTCTTTTCAGACACCAGTTTTAGGTAAGTGCTGCGGGACATCCCGCAATAGGCGGCTGCGCCGGTAGCGCGTAGTGCTCGGGGTTGTATCTGCTCTTCGGATTTCATGGGATAAGCCTCTTGTGAACGACAAGTGCCATTTAATCCGGTCTAATTTATGCTACCGAACATCGCCGCAAGGTTTGCAAACAATTCACGCGGGGATAAAAAAAGCGGCACAATGGCCGCCGTAGTGGTGCTCAGGTAATCTCTCGGAATTGGCGCTTAAGGCACCCGCTTGTGATCTCGGTATTGTCTGATTTCCGCCACGCCGTGATCTCGTTTGGCTTGATGGTGATGCCCGCCAGCGCCGCCAGGTCTATAATGATGCGCGTCTGTTTGGGGGCGCCCTTTGATATGTACCGATCCAAAGTGCGGAAAACCGATGCCCCTCTGCTCTGACCGTATGCGTGCTTCTGGACCGGAGTCAGCGGCCAGTTATCGCGCGGGTCAACTTCATTAAGCGTAGCAAATGCCTCAAGCTGCTTCGGGTCCAGCTTGCCGGGTGCCTGATTTGTCTCGATCTCCAGGTGATGCGCTACGCCGAGAGGGACGATCTCTGCCAGCTTGGCGACTATAGCCGCCATATGTTCCTGCCTGACACCCTTGAGCAACTCGACTGCCTTATCCATGCCATCCTTGACTGCTCTTAGAGCATTCTCTCGGCGGGCATATTCCCCCAGGTCACTATCATCCTTGATGACGCTTATCAGGTAGAGAGGCAAAACTCTTGCATGGTTGATTCCGCCAATAACATAAGGCAGGGCGCGATCCAATGCCGGAAGCCCGGTCGGTGGACACCCCTCTATCGTTGGGGCTGGCTGGTCGGCCCATGCTCTTTTTAGCCTGTTCTGTTCTTCCAGCGTCGGTGCATCCCGAATCGCGCGAATCAGGTCATCGGGGTGCCCGAATTGTAGCCGCTGGGAAGAGTCGTACGCCACAATGATCTCGAAGGCCCTCTGGAGTTGCTCCGGTATCGCCGCACTGGTCGGAATGACGGGCTTCCTGCCGCGTTTGCTGGTCATTCATGCGCTCCTTCTCTGCGCCTCCTTCGGGAATAGGTGCCATGCTCAAGCCGGTGAAGGTTCCGGCTTTTCGGGAGCTACCCTAGGGCATGGCTTAAAAGGTCACGCCATTTGCAGGCGCTTCACTTCTGGCGGGTTCTGTCGGACTTTCCACAGGTCATATTGCGCTTGCTGGGTGAGCCATGATTCAGCACTGCCACCAAATGCCAGAGAAAGGCGCACGGCCATTGCGGGGCTGATTCCGGTATGCCCATTCAGCAATTCAGATAAAGCCTTGCGGGTGACGCCCAGGGCTTGCGCGGCATCAGTGACACTCAGCCCTAAAGGGTCAATGCAGAGTTCCCGGATCACTTCGCCGGGATGCGGAGGGTTGTGCATCATGGTATTAGCTCCTAGTGATAATCCACATAATCAACGTCATCAGCATCTGATCCAGTAAAACAAAAAGTCAGACGCCAGTTTCCTGAAACCCAAACAGCCCAGAAGCCGTCCATATCGCCCTTGAGCGGGTGCAGACGTGTACCCGGCAAGTCCATATCCTGCGGCTGCCTTGCGGCGTCCAGACGGACCAGCAGCAGGCTCAACCGCTTGGCATGATCAGCAATGATTCCCGCTTTACTGCCTGTTTCATAAAACTGGCGCAAACCCTTGTGCCTGAATCTCTGTATCATATCGTAACCTTATGGGTGACAGTATAGCTTTAGCCAGTAATCATCACAACATTGTCACCCGTAGCCGTTGCGCGTAATCCAGCCAGGTGCCTTCCCCACTTCGCCCAGGCATCGGCGGCTTCTTTTGAATAATCATATCGTTGATAAATCTTAGTGACGCCTTTCGATTCTTTGTGATTCAAAACGGCATCGATGACGGCGGGCATGATACCGAGTTCCTGCATACCGCTGGCGCATGTGCGGCGTAGGTCGTGCGCGGTCCATCGGCCACCATTCAGGGTAAGGGCGTCGGTTGCTGCCGTCCTGCCCTGCCGTTGGGCCTTTTGCGTCTGACGGTCATAGATGGCGGTTCCAATGGAAAGCCGTGTCTGATGATCTCCAATCTTTTTAGGTGACGGGACACACCAGACGCCTTCCCGGATTTCCTGAAGTACCGAGAACTGCGCCAGCGCGAACCCTGACAGAGTGATACGGTGTTCCTTTTTGTTCTTGGCGTTTTCAGCCGGGATGGTCCAGACGTTGCCGTTTACATGCGCCCACTCTGCGCTGCATATCTCCCCCAGGCGGCATCCGGTGGAAAGCACGATCAGCAGAACAGCTTGCACACTGACAGACAATCCACTGACAGGTAACTTTCGGATCAGGTCCACGATCTCATCGTCAGCCAGGACCCGGTCACGGCTTTCCAGCTTGCCGCCTACGTCAGCAGCCTGAACGGGGGCCAGAGGATCAACGCTGACGATCTCTCGCAACTGCGCCCACTTGTAGAATGTTTTAAGCGTTGTCAGCAGCCTGTTAGCCATTCTTGGCGCTCGTGCGGATACGGTATCCAGGCACACCAGCAAATCAGCGCGGGTAACTTTGGCTATCTCTATGTCGCCCACTTTCGGGATCACGTCTTTCTGCATAGCTCGGAGCAAATCGGGGCCATCCTTGCGCTTGGATAGCTTCGCTACATCCCATTCTGCGAATACATCCGCAAACGTCTTGCGGGCGGCCTGCTCCATCTTGGCAATACGCGCGGCTTCCTGCTTGGCGCGTTCCTGTTCTTCAGCATAAACCTGAGGGTCCACGCCACTATCTAGCTGCTCGTGGGCTTTATCTGCTTTTTTTCGGGCATCCTTCAATGATACATGCGGATACTCACCTACTCGCATGATCCGGCGTTTGCCGTCGCACTGATAGCGAAGCTGCCAGATTTTCCCACCAGAAGGATATACACGGAGCTCCAAACCGCCACCATCCCGATAAATCATTTCCCGCTTTTCGGGTTTGATGTTTTGCACCTGTTTGTCATTGAGCAGTTTCTCGGCCATATCAGCCCCCTTTCAATTTACCGGTTACACTACCGGTTACACTTGGATTGGGACAGCATAGGACATCATGGAACCACTGTAAACATTAAGCGACTGTTTTTATTGATAACGTACTTTTGAGAAAAACAGCATGGGACCCAATAGAACTGCATATCGCCTGCTTTGGGAGCAGGATGTCGTAGGTTCGAATCCTATCGCCCCGACCAATTAAAACAGGCACTTGGCACATGCGGCCAAGTGCCTTTGTTTTTATTTACATCAGGATCCCAGCACTTTGCGGGCATTGGTGAATATCTGCATCCACGGCGTCAATTCGCCCCAATCTGCTGGTGCCCAGCTCATTTGCAGGCTACGCACGACCCGCTCGGGATGCGGCATCAAAATGGCAACCCGACCATCTTCATTGCAGAGCCCGGTGATCCCTTCCGGCGATCCGTTGGGGTTGGCCGGATAGTGACGTGCCACTTGCCCCATGGCGTCCACGTAACGCATGGTGACCGGTGCAGGAGACCCTTCGGTGGTACTGTCAAAGTGGGCACGGCCTTCGCCATGGGCGATGACAATCGGTGCATAGGTTCCGGCCATCCCGCTAAACCACAGGGAAGGAGAGTCCAGCACTTCCACCATGGCCAGGCGGGCTTCAAATTGCTCAGAACGATTGCGGGTAAATAATGGCCAATGCCCGGCTCCGGGAATGATTTCCCGCAATTCAGCCATCATCTGGCAGCCATTGCAGACACCCAGGGCCAGGCGCGATTCATCTGCAAAAAACGCCGCAAACTGGTCCAGCAATGCCGAATGAAACAGAATGGACTTGGCCCAACCAGCCCCGGCACCCAGCACATCGCCATAAGAAAAGCCGCCACAAGCTGCCAATGCCTGAAAATCATTGAGGCGATAACGTCCACTAGTCAGATCACTCATGTGGACATCCACAGCCGTGAATCCGGCACGGTGAAAAGCAGCCGCCATTTCAACCTGACCATTGACGCCCTGCTCACGCAAAATGGCCACTTTGGGCTGCACACCCTGCTGAATCATGGGCATCTGCGGACTGAAGGGAACACGGGAGAAAAGCGGAGCTTCCATTGCGGTCGCGGCAGCAAATGCTTCTTTGGCGCATTGCGGATCGTCACGCAACGACGCCATCTGATAGCTGTTTTCAGTCCATGCCTGCAGCAACTCCGCAATGGGTTCGTTCAGTAATACCTGTTCACCCTGCAGTACCCGCAGCTGCCAATGCCCGACATGCACGGTACCAAGGCACTGAGCCCGGGTGTCCAGATCCTTTTCCGCAAAAATGCCCCGCACGGTTTCCCGATCTTTGGCCGCTACCTGAAGCAATACGCCCGGCTCCTCCGCAAACAGGAAAGACCAGACATCGGCCCCGGCAGGCAGCACCATATCCGCTCCGCAACGACTCGCAAATGACATTTCACACAGCGTAGCCCACAGCCCGCCATCGGCACGGTCATGATAGGCGAGCACGAGTTCCTGTTCACGCAAGCTGCATAGCGCCGCAAAAAGTTTACGCAACAGTTCAGGCTGATCCATGTCCGGCGTTTCCGCGCCCATTTGCCCCACTGTCTGGGCGAGGATAGAAGCCCCCAGACGGCCCTGTCCTAAATCAACCAGCCATAAATCCGTCTCTTCCTGGGCCGCCCACTGGGGCGTCCAGGTCTTGCGCAGATCCTGCACGGGCGTAAAAGCCGTAATAATCAGGGAAAGAGGAGAGACGACCGCTTTGTCCTGCCCTTCTTCCTGCCAGAGCGTGCGCATGGACAAGGAGTCTTTTCCCACCGGAATGGCCAGATCCAGGGCAGGACAAACTTCCAGGGCTGCTGCCTTGACGGCATCAAAGAGAGCTGCATCTTCGCCGGGATGATCCACTGCCGCCATCCAGTTGGCCGAGAGCTTGATGTTATCCAGTACCCGCACATCTGCCGCCCAGAGATTGGTCAGTGCTTCAGCAATGGCCAGGCGCGCGCTGGCCACAGGGTTCAGAACTGCCACTGGCGCCCTTTCGCCAATGGCCATCGCCTCACCGTGGGTATTCCAGAAATCTGCTGCAGTCACTCCACAGTCAGCAACCGGCACCTGCCAGGGACCGACCATCTGATCGCGGTGAATCAGGC
>Ga0315298_1005633_pt1 | contig 17624 bp, 14 predicted proteins | sample WHS_1_MG_FD_203077 | JGI IMG/M metagenome (GOLD analysis project Ga0315298, IMG submission 203077) | Extremophilic microbial mat communities from Washburn Hot Springs, YNP, Wyoming, USA - WHS_1_MG | ecosystem: Environmental > Aquatic > Thermal springs > Hot (42-90C) | place: USA: Wyoming...
CCTACCGCGGCACACCAAAGGAGGGGCTCCATACCATAGTCCAGCCGTCTATAGTTTCCTATAGCATAGAAATCAGCACCAGTTGGCCACGGTGTTTCTGTACCGCCGAAGACACCTTTTGCAATACCGGCATAACCCAAATATCCATCATTATTGTAATAGAGATCGAAAACGTAGTCTCCTTCACCCAAAAACCCACCGTACATGAGCGGTTTTTCTTCTGTCGTACCGACACCGCCCGCCTGAAGGGTACCACTTGCGTAAATACCCTGAATAGTGCCAGAAAGCTCAGCCAAGTAATTTTTCCCATCGGATTGCATGTTGATTTCATAACCGGAAAGCGTTGCACTGAGCCTACCGCTCCCCCAGGCTCCGCCCGAAATGGTGGCAATAAAGTAGTCCTTCCACCAATAGTTATTATCCCCCGTACCGGTTTCCCCTCGACCTACCATTGTTTGCCAAGTACCCGTAGGGACACCATTTTGAGTGTAATTTCCTACGATACCGGCAAGCCAGACTCCCCAGTTCTGGTCAGATAGATGAAGGGCACTTCCGGCAAAGAAGCCCGAAAAAGCTCCATCCCCAATGGGGGCACCGAAGTCCCCTCCTCGGAGGTCGTCACTCCCATCATAAAGATTTTCCGGAACTATCGTCGTAGTTCCTTTAGAGACAGCTGTTATCTTCCCTTCCGCCTCCCACATACCAAGACCTGGGTAGAAGGAACCCGTTATATCGGTAAATTTAAAGTAACCCGCTTCGTAACTTCCCTGCCCTGCGGGTTTGATATAGAGTGCAATCCCCTGCCCAAAGAGGGAATTGTCTTTTACAACTCCCGCCATCCCGCCATGATAACCCACATTTTCAAAACTCGCACCTGCAGAGCTCAAACCTTGGCAGGCCATGTTGAAATCGCAAGGGTTGCCGCTCTCAAGCAAAAGGTCGCGCCGTGTAAAATCTATGTACCAGAAGGTACGGTTATTGGGATTTGCATATTTACCCATCATAATAAATGAATCTTGCCCATCCCAGAAGTTTACCGTACCACCCAGTAAGCCCGTAAAACGGGTTATCTGGTTATCGGGTACGAATTTCTTATTCTGATCATCCCAATATTGGAACCCGTTATTATCCAGCACACCTACCGAGCCACCGAAGGCAAGGGGCGTCTCGGTGTAGGTACCGAAGCCCAGGTCTTGAGCCTGCCAGGAGTTACCGTAAGTCCCTGTGAGCACTCCTTCTCCCCGACCGAGGGTACTTGAGGAAAGATAGGTGAGGGAAGAAGTACCCGAAATGGAACCATCATTTGCCGTCCCCGTGATATGGGAAAGCCAGTAGCCGTCAAACTGTCCGGGATTGTCGGGTCCAAAAGCTTTACCGCCAGCAACGGCCGAGATATTTCCGGCAACGGGATTAGCACTGCCTGAAAACTCAAGTAACCAGGCACCGGTCGTACCGCTGGAAATAACGCTGAGGCCCTCGGAACCCTCTGAAACGGTACCCGTGAGGCTGCCTGTAATACTCCCTTCAAGGATATAGCTTCTCTTTCCGATAAACCATTCGTAAGGGTCGGAAATCCTTTCGTTTCCGGCAAGGTCCGTGGCCTTAAATTCGATTTTCCTCTTTCCCTCGGCGAAGCTAATTGCGGTGTCATCATTAAATGCCTGCCAGTCACCCCCGTCTACCCGATAGTAACGACTGCCCATATGGGCATCCGTTGCCGTAAAGGAAAAGGTATTAGTGTCGTTACCTGTCACCTTTTTCGGGAAGCCTGACAAAGTTACTTCTGGCGCTGTATAATCCGTCGTCCAGGTGTAGCTTTTTGTAGACTGGTTCCCCGCCGCATCAATGGCCGTCACGACAAAGGTATGCTCACCCTCAGGAAGAGCAGTTAGATTGGGTGATTGGACAACATTTCCATCCAGAGCATAGGTTACGGTGCCAGGATTGGCATCCACAACGGACACGGCGATAGCTGCCGTATTGGCATTGGTAAGGCTTGAAGGGGTGTTGCTAAGCGTAATCGCTGGCGCTGTATAATCCGTTTTCCAGGCATAGGTATAGGAAGAGACATTCCCTACGGCATCCTGAGCCTTCAGGGCAAAGGTATGCTGCCCTTCCGAGAGGTCATTCAGGGAAAAATTAAAGGATACATCGGGTGCAGCCTGGGGGTCGCTCTGCCAGGCGCCACCATCGATGCTGAAAGAAACTAAAGCGGGCTCATCAGTTTTGAAGCTCAACGTCGCAGATGATTCTCTGGTAACTGTACCGGGCAGCGTAACTGCCGTAATGGTCGGCGGCTTCGTATCGGCTGAGGGCGGCACATAGGGACCGGTGGGTGGTGCCACCGTGGTTACCTCCTCCTTTGGGGGAGGTTGCGTTCCCCTGGCCACGATATCCACCTTTGTTGAACGCTCCGCCTCATCAGCAGCGGGGGCGGCCTCCACTATCTTAGGCGCTTCGGCCGTAGGTTTCTCTTCCTCTTTCCCCGCTTCCCTGGGTTTCTCCGTAGGTCTGGTATCCTTTTCGAGCTGTTTAATTTCCGTCTCTGTTGCCCTTCTTACGGCCGGGGGAAGGTTGGGGTCGGTAACCACCATCGCCTCACCGGTACCAATGATACGCACCTCCTCGGGCCTGGCGGTACTGTAAGCATAGATTGTACCTTCCGCCACCACGGCGCCACTGATACCGGCCTGATAATAAACGAAAAACTGCGTCCCGCGGACGCCGGCTACGGCTGTAGGTGTACGGATCTCGTACTTCGATTTTTCCGCCGCCGCACCCGTTACGGTTTTGACCACATTCTGAATTTTACCGCGGAAAAGATTGAGCGTGGCCGTACGGGTATCCTTTTCCTGAGTGAAATCGGAAACGCGCAACCGTGAACTTTCGGCAAGGCGAAGAATGGTACCATCAATAAAGGTAACCTCGCACTTCGACTTGCTCTTCGTGCGGATCACCTCCCCCACATTTACCGGGTCGCCCAGTTTTACCGGCCTCGCCTCTTTACCGGGGGGTGTGATGTCTACGTTGCCTTCAACGCTGGTAAATTTGCCGATAGGCGCCGCCTGGGCAAATAAGGGCAAAAAAACAAGCAGTAAGGTTATAACGTAAAGAAGTATGGCTGCTTTTTTCCTCATGGCTTGTCCTCCTCACTAATACCTAAATTCTAAGCCCAGGGCATACTGGTCGCGGTTGTATTCGTAAATGGGCACATTCGATTTGTTTTGGGTCCGGGTATACTGACCGATTAGGCTTGCATACTTATAAAACCTCCAGGCAAGACCCAGGGAGCCGACATAGACCCTATCTTTCCTCGTCTCCGTGACGGTACCGTAATTAACCTCGTACTTGTAATCCTGGAAAAAGGCACTTCCCGCCAGTTGCAACGTCAAGGGACCGAGACGTCTCGCCGTCTGGTCCGACATCAGGGGAAGGGTAAGGTTGGCCGATACTCTGTGACCGTCGTTCGACCACTGTCTTCCATCGGCATTTTCCCTCGTGTAGTCATAGCGGAGGTTAAGGAAGGCATTCTCCCTGAAGAGCCAGATCCAACTGAGGTAAGTCCGCAAGCCTTCGGCATCCCTGATACTGTCGGGACCTGTTATCTTTTGATTGTAGTAATTCTTTACCTCATAGCCGGCAAAGACTTCGAGAAGATTGGCCTGATTCAAGAATACACGTATGGCAGGCCCTAAGGAAACATAATCAAGGTAATGCTTGTAACCGGGACTGGAGTCAGGCGCCGGCACCAAATCGGGATCGGTGCGCAGGAGGTAGTTTGTGTAATTGAGATTCAGGTTCACGGCAAAGCGACCAAAATTGTATCCCGGCGAGAGAGAAAAACTGTTCGCCAGGGAGTCGTGGGAATGGGTGTGTTTGGAGTTCACCACCGAAGCAAAGGTATACTGGGCATTGAACAGCCAGGGCCCTTCGAGTCTGGGCACGTAATCGAGGCGCACGGTGGTGGTAAGGGTTGTACCTTCTTCATCGGTTATGTCGCCGGCAGCCGATGACTCGAGAGGCTTGGCCACGATGTTTGTATCGTAGCCGGCAAAAATACCCACCGTCAACCGCAAGGGTCGCTCAAGAAAAAGCCCTTCCTCCACCGAGGCGAGATACTGGCGGGCGAAGGTTGCCAGATCCGATAGGGGGTCTTTAGAAATGACGGCCTGCAGTCGGTCTTTCGCCCTGTCGAGCCTCCGGTCCTTGATAAGGCAAATCCCTATCTGAAAATCAGCTACCTGGGCAAAGGCTGGCTCCAGTTGCTTCGCCTTTTCAAAAGCCGCGATGGCCTCCTGGTTCCTGTTCTCCCGGGAAAGGATGAGCCCTTTGAGGAAGGCTATCCGGGCCGGGGCAATCTTTTCCTTCTCCGCAAGTTCAAGCCACTTCTTCGCCTCTTCTAACAGATTCATCTGATAGTAGGTATCGATAAGTTCCACCACAGCCTCCCTGATGGCAGGGCGCAACGTTGCAGCATCCCTTAGGTGCTGGGCGGCTTTCGTAAACTCCAGGGCCTGCTTATAGGCCATGCCGAGGAAAAAGGCTGCCTGGGGTGAGGAGGGGTCTTTCTTTCGCACCTGCGTTAAAATTTCGATAGCCTCTTCAAAATTTTCCTGCTGGTACTGCCTGATCCCCTCTTCAAGGGTAACCGGCAATTGGGCCCGTACCTCGGGAATTTTGGGAATGAAGGGGAGGAACGAAATTATAAGGGAAATTAAGATTAACTTCTTCATGGCTCATCCTTTCTCCTTGAAACGGCAAGAAAAATGCATCTATTATATGAAGGGCCCCCTCTGTATAGGGCCTACAGGGCTTCCCGAGGCTTGCCGATTTTATGCTATTCTTTAAAGCAAAGTCAATAAAAATATGGGGCAATTTTATCTAAATTTATGTGAAATTTTCACATCTCTTCCAGACCGTCTCAAGGAGGTGAAAGGAAATGGCACCCTCACGCACGAGGGAGGGTGGATATGTGGTTACATCGAGAATGGTAGAACCCACGCCACCCCAGGTCCTGCCGCCATCGATTACGGCATCTATTTCTCCCCCCAGTCGTTTAACTACGTCGAAAGCGGTAGAGCATTCCCCTTCCCCGGAAATGTTTGCGCTGGTCGCGGTAATGGGATATCCCAGATGAAAAGCCAAAGCCGCTGCCACGGGATGGGAAGAAACACGTAAACCGATTTTTCCCGTACCGGCGGTGAGCAAAGGGTTCATACCATCCTTTGCCGGAAAAAGGAGGGTCAAGGCGCCGGGCCAAAAGGTCCTCATCAAAACCTCGGCAATGGACGGTACGGAAGAAACTATTTCAGTTAATCCCTGGTTACTACCAATTATGAGGGAGAGGGGTTTATTTAACGGCCGCCTCTTAATCCGAAAGACCTTCTCTACCCCCTCTTCGTTCCCGGCATGGGCCCCCAAACCGTAAAAGGTCTCCGTGGGATAGGCAATCACTCCGCCGGCTTTAAGGATTTCCACCGCCCTCTTGATGGAGGTATCCTCGGGAAAATCGGGATTTACCTTAATTATTTCTGCCATAGGTCTTTTCCCTTCTCCTCCACCTCTCGGGCCAAATTTTCTTGATATTCTTTCAGTTTCTCCACAAGATTTTGGTCACAAAGGGCTAAAATCCGCACCGCAAGAAGGGCGGCATTTATGGCCCCGGCCTTCCCTATCGCCATCGTTCCTACAGGAACACCGCCGGGCATCTGCACGGTAGAGAGGAGGGCATCGAGTCCACCCAGAGAATTGGCCACCAGGGGCACACCGATTACGGGCAGGTGTGTATGGGAGGCGATGACCCCCGCAAGATGCGCCGCGGCACCAGCACCGGCAATGATAACCTTGATGCCTCGAGAGGCGGCCTCCCGGGCATATACGGCCGTTCGTTCTGGCGCCCGATGGGCCGAGGTCAGGTAGAGTTCATAGGGTATCTGGAAAGCTTTAAGGATAGCGGCAGCCTCTTCCATAACGGGGAGGTCCGAATCGCTACCCATAACTACGCTAACCAGAGGCGATGATGCATCCATAAAATACTCCTTTATTTTTATTTCAATGCTTGAAGTGCCTGATACCCGTAAAAACCATTGCCATCCCGTGCTCGTCGGCAGCCCTTATCACTTCTTCGTCACGCAACGACTCCCCCGGCTGGATAACGGCCGTTATGCCCGCCTCCGCTGCCAGATCGATGCCATCCCGGAAGGGGAAAAAGGCATCGGAAGCCATAACGCAACCTGCCGTAGGCAGATTGGCCTTCATTCGGGCAATTCTTACGGCATCCACCCGGCTCATCTGTCCCGCACCGACACCCACCAATTGCCCGTCCCGGGCAAAAACGATGGCGTTGGATTTTACATGCTTCACCACCCGCCAGGCAAAATCCAGAGCCCGATACTCCTCTTGCGTGGGTGTACGCTTTGTTACCACCTTTGCCATTCTCACATCCGTTTCCCTATCATCCCAATCCTGAACCAAAAGTCCCCCCATTACCCTCCTTAAGTCGAAGCCCGCGCTCTTCCCCGAAAGGGCGCGTGAAATCTCGAGGAGGCGAAGGTTAGGTCTTTTTTCCAAAAGGGCAAGTGCATCCTCTGTAAATTCAGGGGCGATGACAATTTCAAGAAATATTTCCATAAGTTCTGCCGCTGTTTTTTCATCCACCGATCGGTTTAAAGCAACAATTCCCCCAAAGGCCGAAACAGGGTCCGTTTTCAGGGCCGCCGTGAAGGCGGTGGAAATTTCCTCCGCCGACGCCACACCACAGGGATTGGCATGCTTGACAATAACACAGCAAGGTCTATCGAATTCTCCCACGAGGCGCCAGGCCGCATCGGCATCCATGATATTGTTATAGGATAGCTCTTTCCCCTGCAACTTGCGGGCATTGGCAACGGCCGAGAGGTCGAAAATATTTTCTCGGTAGAAGGCCGCTCGCTGGTGAGGGTTCTCCCCGTATCTTAATTCCATATCCCTGCTAAACTGGAAGTTAAGTGTATCGGGAAAAACCTTTCTTTCCTCGCTTCCCCAAGTGAGGGTACCCAAATAATTGGCAATGGCCCCATCGTAACGGGCCGTGAGCTCAAAGACCTTCTTCGCCAGGGCAAAGTTTGTTGCCTCCGAAATTTTTCCATCCCTCTCTTTCATCTCAGCGGTAACGAGGGAATAATCGTCAGGGTCACAGAGGACGGTCACATGGCGAAAATTCTTGGCCGCCGCTCTGAGCATCGTGGGACCACCGATGTCGATATTTTCTATGGCTTCCTCGAGGGTACAATGCCTACGGGCAACCGTATCCTCAAAACGGTAGAGATTGACCGCAATAAGGTCGATCGCCCCGATGCCGAAATCGGCCATCTGTTTTAAGTGATCTTCCCGTTCCCTTATGGCGAGCAGTCCCCCTAAAATTTTGGGATGGAGGGTCTTCAGACGACCATCCATCATTTCGGGGAAACCCGTATAGGCTGAAACCTCGACAACAGGAATGTTATTTTTTTTCAGCAGAGATGCCGTTCCCCCCGTGGAGATAATCTCCACACCAAAGTTCGATAAATCCCGCGCAAATTCAACGATTCCCCTTTTATCGGTGACACTCACCAGGGCCCTTCTTATGGCATTTAATCTCATCTCGACCTCCTTAGATTCTCCATATGTTGAACCCTTTTTGCAATCAAAGCCTCCGTACCGATATCGCTACGATGGTCCACCTCTCCCGAAACGGCCGCACAGGCACCTTCGGCCATCCTTTCCGCCGTGGGTAGATCGTCGGCAATCCCCAAGATTCCCAGGGCCCGCGAGGAGGTCATATAAAGACCATCCTTGCCTTCATCCACTGAAGCGAAATAGATACGGGCAGAAGCAATTTTTGTCCTGTCAATCTCTATTCTGCCGCCGGAAGGTGGGCCGCCTTCCGCCAGCCCGTATCCTTTGGGTACTATATACTTCAAAACGGTGGCCTTTCTTTCAAATTGCAGGGTAATATCCTCAAGGGTCCCCTGAAAAACCGCCTCGCAAATCTTCACGAAATCCCCTTCCAAGATAGGCAGTACGTTCATCGCCTCGGGGTCACCGAAGCGGGCATTGTATTCCAAGAGCTTAACGCCCTCTTTCGTAACCATGAAACCTCCGTACATGATGCCCCGGTAGTACTCCCCCGTTTCCTCATAAAGGGCCCTGGCCACCATCTCCGTGATGGCAATAGCTTGATCGATCTCCTCCCGCCTCAGGAAGGGAAGGCTATGGTCGGCACAGGAGTAAGAACCCATTCCTCCCGTATTTGGTCCCCGGTCACCGTTGAAGCGCCTCTTGTGGTCCTGGACGGGAGGCATGGGAACGACCGTTTGCCCATCGCAGAAACACTGGAGGGAAAATTCCTCCCCTTCGAGCTTCTCCTCAATGATAACACTCCTATGCTCCTTGAGGATACGGCCACAGAGGTCCATGACCTCCCCGTGGCTGGCAAAATGCTCCCCCTGGACTAATACCCCCTTGCCGCCCGTGAGCCCATCGGGCTTCAGTACCACCTCGCCCATTTTTCGAAGATACTCCTTTATCCCGTCAAGGTTAGTAAAGGTTTCAAAGACGGGGTTTCCCGGGATGTGGTATTTTTTTAAGAGGTTGCGGGTAAAGGATTTCGATGTCTCCAGGCGGGCGAGGGACTTGGTGGGACCCAAGGCAGGAATACCCCTTATCTGCAAAGCATCAACGACACCGTAAAGGAGAGGTTCTTCCGGTCCCACCACGGCAAAGTCAATCTTTTTTTCCTTTGCCCAGGTGGCAATTTCTTCTACCTTACTCAAAGGACCGAGCTTAAAGTCCGTTGCCAAAGCGGCAATCCCCGGATTCTTCGTTTTCATGAAAGCGAATATTTTCGGTTTTACCGAAGAGCGGCAGAGCGCTTCGGCCAACACATGTTCCCGCGCCCCGTTTCCTATGAGAAGAACCTGCATAAAAAACCTCGGATAAATTTTTTGGTGCATATAACGGAAAAAAAGACAGGCGTCAATGAAACTTACAGATTGCGGTCAAAGAGATTTTTCAACTCTCCGGCGGTCTTTAAGGTTTCACCAACGATTAGCGGGAGCTTTTCTTCGACCATGGAAGCGGCAAAACCCACTACCCAGAGGGCAAGGGGCATCCCCCGATGGTTTTTTAAAGCCACCGCCACAGCCCGCACGCCGGGAAGGTACTCTTCGTCATCGAAGGCATATCCCTTCTTCCTCACCTCCGCCAGCTGGGTGAGATAAATCCTTTCATCGACGATGGACTTGGGAGTGAAAAGAGGGAGTCCCTGGGTTTTTATAATTTTTAGGGCTTCATCCTCCGGGAGTTCGGCAAGAAAAACCTTCCCCACGGCCCCGGCTAAAAGGGGAAGGGAGGAGCCGGGTGGTGAGGAAATTTTAAGCGGGTCCCGCGCTTCGGCCTGGGCAATGATAAAGGCCGTGGTGCGACTCAAAAGACCGAGAAAGACGGTCTGACCGATGGCGTCCCTCAAGGTTTCCAGGTAAGGCTGGGCCTCCTCACGCAATCGGATGTAATTCCAATTGCGAAAGGCTATCTCCACAATGGTTGTACCTAAGGAAAATTTCCTGCTTTCCCGCTGCTCATGGAGGGCACCTATATCCACCAAGGTGCCCACCAAACCGTGCACGGTACTTTTACTGAATCCCAGCCGCAAGGCCAATTCACTTATCGTCATACCCTCCTTTACTTCGGATACGGCCTGCAAAATAGCAAAAGCCTTGCTTACCGCCGGCGCCCGGTATCTTTTCCCCATCTTCCCCTCTGTGTTCATCATGCTGAACTATTTACGCTTTCCGTGAATTCCTGTCAAGTGGTTTTATTGCAAAAAATTCATTGACAGCTTCGTTTAAATGGGATAAAGGACAAAAAAATAAGTTCATTTTGTTGAACACAGGGGAAGGAGACCGACCATGCCCTCCAAGATGCTTGTAGTTAATGCGGAGCGTTGCACGGGATGCCGTCTCTGTGAGGTGGTCTGTTCCGTAAAACATACCGGCGTCAGTAACCCTACCCGGGCCCGGATCAGAATCGTCAAGTGGGAAAGGGAAGGGTTTTATCTACCCATAAAATGTCAGCACTGCGAAGATGCACCGTGTCTTGCCATCTGCCCCAGAGGGGCCCTCTTTCGTGACCCTGAATTAAACACTGTGCGCATCAACAGGGACCTTTGCATCGGCTGTAAGATGTGTGTCATGGCCTGTCCTTTCGGAGCAATGGGTTTTGATGCTGAAGCCAGAAAGGTTTTCAAGTGTGACCTCTGTCACGGTGACCCCCAGTGCGTTCGTTTCTGTTACGTAAAGGCCGTGGATTACGTAGAGGCAACGAAGATTTCCTACCCCAAACTACGGGAGGCTGCCCTACGGTACAAAGCGGCCGCCCGGGGAGAAGGAAAACCCCGGTAAATCAGCAAAGAAGGGAGGTAAAGAGTATGACGGAAGAACGACGTTCAACGGCAGAACTTCTCAAAGATACACGCACCTACGGTCAGGTGCGGTGTCACAACCCCAGCTGCATCGCTCGGATTACCCCTACGCCGGGCGCAAGTACGGTGAAATGCCCCCAGTGCGGCTCGGAGTGGAGGATTTTTTGGGTTAAACCGGGTTTCCCCCGCATCCGTGGTCCCGTTTGGGATACCAACTTGAAGCTCGCCCAAGAAATCATGACGAAGATAACCGAAAAAAGTAAGGAGAAGACGGAAAATGGCCTTAAATAGAAAGATTGCCCTTATCGATCTTACGACAGGAAAAATCGAGATGGCACCCATCCCCCTTGAATACAGGAAGCGATTCCTCGGCGGGCGGGGCCTCGATGCCTATTTACTCTACAAATATGCCAAACCAAATTGTGACCCTTTAGGTCCTGACAACGTCCTCATCATCAGTGCAGGACTCCTGGTGGCAACCCTCGCCTCGGCCAGCGCCCGTACCCACATCATGGCCAAATCACCCCTTACCAACCTTTTAGGCAGTGCCAACATGGGTGGTTTCTTTGCCCCCGAACTGAGGTGGGCCGGCTTTGACCACTTAATCATCACAGGTAAAGCTGAAAAACCCGTTTATCTCTTTATCCACGATGACGAAATCGAGATACGGGATGCCAAAAACCTTTGGGGCAAATCGGTGACCGAAGCCCAATGGGCCGTAAGGGAAGAGTTAGACGACCCCGATGTGAAGTGTGCCGTCTGCGGTCCCGCCGGTGAGAAATTAGTCCGCTTTGCGAACGTCATGACGGGCATCAAGGATGCCGCCGGTCGTACGGGTATGGGGGCGGTGATGGGCTCGAAAAACCTAAAAATGGTGGCCGTCCGTGGCACAAAAGACATTAAAATTGCCCATCCCCAGGAAGCCCTGGAATTCGACAAGAAATTTATCGAACAAATCGTAAGTGCGAAAGTAAATCAGACCCAGGGAGCTCTGGGCACTCCTTTTATCTGGGGGGCCACAAACTCCTGGGGTGGGGTAAGAACGAACAATTTCCAGTACAACCAGTTGCTTTACGCCGACGATGTAGAACCGGAACGGCTGGAAGAAATAGCCGAAGCCACAATGGGTAAATACCACATGGCCGCCTGCTTTGGCTGTCAAGTTCATTGTCGGGCAAAGTATAAAATCCCCTACAGTCCCCTTGCCGAAAAATTCGGCGTGGTGGGTGCCTATGATGAGGGACCGGAATACACCTCTCAAGGGGCCTTCGCCTCCGAGCCCGGTTGTGTGAGCGCCGACACCATCCTCATCGGAAACCATCTCGTAGACCAGTACGGGGTAGACAACCTCGAAATCGGCAGCCTCATCTCCTGGGCAATGGAACTCTATGAATTGGGCATCTTAACTAAGAAGGAAACGGAGGGTATTGACCTACGTTTCGGCAATGATGAAGCCCTAATCGAAATGATTCATCACGTCTGCAATCGGGATACCTGGCTGGGTAACCTCCTGGCCGAAGGGGGACTTAAAGCCGCAGAAGTCATCGGCAAAGGCTCCATCAAATACCTCGTCCATGTAAAGGGAATGAGCAACCTCCATTCCGACGAACGTCCCACACCGGGACTGGCCTTAAATGTGGCCACGGCCTCCCGCGGGTCCGACCATTTAAGGAGTCGTCCCGCCATCGACCTTTATCATCTTCCCGTGGATGTCCTGAGGAAAATTTACAGCACCCCCATTCCCTACGACGGTCCCTTGAGTTCCGACCACCGTGAATACATAGGCAAAGCTTGGCAGGTTTTCTGGCAGGAGCAGTGCTATATGGCCGTGGATTGCCTCGGTATCTGCAAATATCACACTACCTTTTTAGGGGCAACGCTACCCAACTTCGAGGACTGGCCAAAGGCCATCTATTACAATACAGGCCTCGAAATGACGCCGCAGGAAATCTGGGAAATCGCCGAACGGACAAATATGATTGAAAGACTCTACAATCTCCGCGAGGGTTTGCAGAAAGACGACCCTTACAAAGGGGATGTCCTGGTGGACCGTTACCACGACGAGCCCTGTCGTCGTGGCGCACCCGATGTCATCGGCTCCGTTATCGACCGTAAGAAATTTAAAGAAATGCGGGAAGAATTCTACCGTTATAAGGGCTTAGATGGGGATGGCATTCCCCTTCGGGAAACCCTCAAGCGGCTGGGACTTACCGATTTAGATGCCGAACCGAAGCTTATTTAGGGGAAAGGAAGCTACCATGGAAGCCAAGACGCTAATCATAAATTACGAAAAGTGTACCGGTTGCCGCCGCTGCGAACTTGTTTGTTCCGTCTACCACGACGGCGTATCCAACCCTATGAGGAGCCGCATCAAAATCGAGAAATGGGAGTCAGAAGGGCTCTATATCCCTATAGTCTGTCGCCAATGTATTGATGCTCCCTGCATGAAAGCCTGTCCCGTAAAAGCCATCAGCCGGGACGAAGCCCGGGGATTAGTTCTGATCGACCAAAACCTTTGTATCGGTTGTCGCACCTGTGTTTCCGTCTGTCCCTTTGGGGCCATGAGCTACAATCCCTGGGAGAAAAAGGTATTTAAGTGCGATCTCTGTGAGGGGAATCCCCAATGTGTGCGGTTTTGCGAAATCAAGGCCGTAGACTATGGTAAACCGGAGAAGGAAAGCCTACCCAAAAAGAGGGAAGCCGCCTTCAGGATTTTCGAGGCAGGCAAATTGGGAACTACCCTCTCCTATTAAAAAACGGGGGCTTCATCCACCGGAGAGCATGGCCAAAATGTAGATGGAGTCCCCCTCTTTAACTTCGTAGGCAAGTTCGTAAGGCATGGTACCCTTCCCGTTTACGAGGACCTCTACATAACCCTTCAATTTCCCGTTCTTCTCGAACAACTTCTCCGTAAGAAAAGGGTATTTTTCCGTTACCCCCTTAAGACACTCCCCTACCGTTCTTCCCGCCACTTCCTCCTGTAACTCCTTGCCCTCGTTGAAAAAGGGATGAAAGTTTACCTTTATCATAATTTCATTTTTTCACATCTCTTAAATTCTGTCAAGGAAAGGCAAAGACAAAGTCCTTGACAGGTAAGCATAGACAAGATAATTACTAACTACATAGTAGTTACTTTTCCCGCTGAGGAAAGACCAAAATGAAAAGGTAAGCCCATAGGACTTACACCGGAAGGTGGGTTATTACAGAAAGGAGTAAGCGATGGTTAAAGAAGCCTTAGTTTCGGAAGAATTTGCCCAAAAATTTGCCACAGAGAAGGATACCCCTTACGAAGCTTGGGTAAGAGCAGAGGGGCTCGATATCATCAGCGCCCATTACATCCCCAACCTCCATACGGTAGAATTGAAACCCTGGCCCAGGAGGGGTGGATATGGGGTTTTTATCAATCACGAAGCCTCCCGCACCACGAACGACTGTTACGTTTGTGAGATTCCACCGGGAAAGAAATTGGAACCCCAACGGCAGCTCTTCGAAGAGATGATTTATGTTTTAGACGGAAGAGGCTCCACCTCCGTATGGAATGATGCTGGCAAAAAGGTAACCTTTGAATGGAAGGCGGGTGCCCTTTTCGCCATCCCTCTCAATACGTGGCATCAGCATTTCAACGCCTCCGGACAGGAACCGGTACGGTATGTGGCGGTAACGAATGCCCCAATGGTGATCAACCTCTATAAAAATACCGAATTCGTCTTCAATACCCCCTTCGATTTCAAGGACCGTTTCGACGGTGAGCCGGATTACTTCAGCAGCAAAGGGGAACAGAAAGGTCTTCTCCTGGAAACCAATTTCGTTGCCGATGCGGTGAATCTCCCCCTGATCAGTGCTAAGGAGCGAGGGGCAGGTGGGGGACACATACGTTTTAACCTTGCCAAAGGTTCCATGAACAGTCATATCTCCCAGTTTCCCGTAGGGACCTATAAAAAAGCCCACGCCCACGGTCCCGGTGCCCATGTCATTATTTTGAGTGGGGAGGGATACAGCCTCATGTGGCCGGAAGGGGACAAGCCAAAACGCTACGACTGGCGTGAAGGCTCTATGGTGGTGCCGCCCAATATGTGGTACCATCAACATTTCAATTTGGGAAGCACTCCGGCAAGGTATCTCGCCTTCAAATACGAAGGGGTGGCCATCAGAAATGCCCAGGGTGTACCAAAGGCCTGGATTAGCAAGCGCTTGGGCGGTGACCAGATAGACTACGCCGATGAAGACCCCATGATAAGAAAGGAATTCGCCGAGGAGCTGGCCAAACGGGGTATCAAGATGGATATGGACAAGGCCTATGAAGCAGAACTGGCTGAATTGCCTCCAAAATAAAACAAAAGGGGAAAGGTTTTTTACCTCACCCAAAGAAAGGTAAATATGCACGATATTTTTGACCCCGAGCGCCTCCGCGTTTTCGGTATCGACCACGAGCACGACGATGCCCCCTTGGAACGTTTGGAGGACAATGCCCTCTGGATTGCCGACCACATCACCTTAAAAAGTGTGGGCATCGACATTGGCTCGGCGGGCACTCAAGTGACCTTCTCCCAGCTCAAGCTGAGACGCCTGGGAGAGGAACTTTCGAGCCGCTATGTGGTAACTTCCCGTGAACCCCTTTACTATTCTCCCGTGGCTCTTACCCCATACCTGGACGAAGAACGGATTGATGATGCCAAAATCGGCGAAATCATCAAAGAAGCTTACGAGGCTTCGGGCCTTAGGAGCGAGGAGATCGATACAGGGGTCGTTATCCTCACGGGGGAAGCAATTCGCCGTCATAATGCCCAGGCCATCGCCGAGGTCCTGGCCCGCCAGGGCGGGGAATTCGTCTGTACCGCTGCGGGACACAATATGGAGGCCATGCTTGCCGCCTACGGTTCCGGCGCAGCCTACGTCTCTTACGAAAAGGGTAAACGCCTGCTCAACATTGATATCGGCGGCGGTACCACGAAATTTGCCGTGGTAGAAAAGGGACGGGTGTTAGAGACGGCGGCCTTCTATGTGGGAGGCCGCCTCATCGTGGTAGACGAAGAGGGAACAATTGTGCGCCTGGATCCGGGAGGGAAGGTTCTTGCGCAAATGGCCAACTACGACTGGCATGTGGGGGACAAAATCGAAAGAAGGGATATGGAGAAACTGGCTACCTTTATGGCCGAGGCTATCATTAAAGCCATCCTTGAAAGACCCCTTCCCCCAGAACTCGAAGCCCTCTGGCTTACCCCTCCCCTTCACCGTCTCGAGGGTATCGAGGGGGTCATGGTTTCCGGCGGGGTGGGGGAATACGTGTACGAAAGGGAGGAAAGGGAGTTCGGGGACTTAGGTAAGTTTTTAGGCCACCATTTAAGAAAGAGGATTTTAAGCGATAATTTCCCCTACCCTCTGCTCCCGGCCGGGGAATGCATCCGGGCAACCGTCATCGGCGCTTCCTCCTACAGTCTCCAGGTCAGTGGAAATACCATTTACCTGTCCAATAGCCATCTTTTGCCCAGGAAAAACCTCCAGGTACTCCGTCCCCCCTGTCATCTTGACGGTTCAATCGACCCGAAGATGGTGGCGGAGGCTATTCAGGGTCACTTCCGGCGTTTCGACATAAAAGAGGGGGAAGAGGAAATAGTGCTTGCCTTCCACTGGCATGGTGAACCCACCTATGAGAGGATCTCTGCCTTTGCCCGGGGACTCAAGGAAGGTCTCGCGGAGACCATACGGAGGAAGAGAGCCATCTTCATTGTCCTTGACGGAGACATCGCCCAGAGTTTAGGGCTTCTCCTCAGGGAAGAGGGAAAGATCGAAAGTGACCTTCTCGTTATCGACGGCATCCTCTTGCAGGACTTCGATTTCATTGACCTCGGTCGGATGCTCGAACCATCCCATACGGTACCCGTTACGATAAAATCGCTCATTTTCGGCAAGAATCCCATGCCGGTACATTGGCATAAATAAATCTTGCAGGGGAAAGAAAGTTTGGCTAATCTAATTGAAATAAAGGGGGGAAAGAATGAGTACCAAAGTCATCGTTTCAGAAGAATTTGCTAAAAAATTTGCTACCGAAAAGGATTCACCCTATAAGGCCTGGGTGAGGGCCCAGGGGCTTGACATCATCAGTGCCCATTATATCCCCAATCTCCATACGGTACCCCTTAAACCCTGGGAAAGGAAGGGAGGGTTCGGGGTTTATATCAACCATGAAGCCTCGGATTACTCCAACGATTGCTACATCTGTGAAATCCCTCCGGGCGGCGCCTTAAAACCGGAACGTCAGCTCTTTGAAGAGATGATTTACGTTCTGGACGGACGAGGTTCTACCTCTGTCTGGAACGATGCAGGCAAAAAAGTAACCTTCGAGTGGAAGAAAGGCGCCCTCTTTGCCATCCCTTTAAATACCTGGCATCAGCACTTCAATACTTCCGGGGTAGAGAAGGTGAGGTTTGTGGCCGTCACTAACGCCCCTATTGTGGTAAATCTCTTTGATGATGTGGATTTCATCTTTCATACCAAGTATGACTTCAAGAAACGCTTCGACGGCGAACCGGATTACTTTTCTGCCAAGGGCGAACACTTAGGGCTCCTTCTTAGAACCAATTTTGTCGCCGATGCGATAAACCTTCCCCTCCTGCCCGCCAAAGAGCGCGGTGGGGGTGGAGGACATATTCGCTTTGCCCTTGCCCGTGGATCTATGCCCAGCCACATCTCCGAGTTTCCCGTGGCCACCTACAAAAAAGCCCATGCCCATGGACCGGGAGCCCATGTCATTATCCTTAACGGCGAGGGGTACAGCATGATGTGGCCTGAGGGAGCAAAACCCAGACGCTACGACTGGCAGGAAGGCTCCATGATCGTCCCACCTGACGGCTGGTACCATCAGCATTTCAACGTGGGCAAAACACCAGCCCGGTATTTAGCCTTCAAGTATGCGGGGGTTTCTGCCCGTAACGAGCAGGGTGTACCCCTCTGCTGGATAAGCAAACGAATAGGTGGCGCTCAGATCGACTATGCCGATGAAGACCCCATGATCAGGAACGTTTTCGAGGAGGAACTCAGGAAACGGGGACTGAGCTCGGCCATGGAGGAAATTTACAGGGCAGAGGAACAGGATTTAAAATCGGGAATCTTTAAAGTGGGAGGAAGCGATTAACCAAAGGGGGGTTAAGATGAAGCAAAGGAACGTTGGATTGATACAGAAGCTCTG
>Ga0315298_1005634_pt1 | contig 17623 bp, 23 predicted proteins | sample WHS_1_MG_FD_203077 | JGI IMG/M metagenome (GOLD analysis project Ga0315298, IMG submission 203077) | Extremophilic microbial mat communities from Washburn Hot Springs, YNP, Wyoming, USA - WHS_1_MG | ecosystem: Environmental > Aquatic > Thermal springs > Hot (42-90C) | place: USA: Wyoming...
CGGGTCTGTTTCGGTTTCTTGACGTACTCACTTGCAGCAAAACTCATCTGTTTCATGGCACCTCGAATCGGTCGTTGGCTCAACTGCAATTTTACAGGAAGCAGGACTTGTTCAGGGCTTCCCTAGAAGGGCTTGACCACCACCAGTATCACGACGAGGGTCAGCGCCAGTACCGGAAATTCGTTGAACCAGCGGTACCAGACATGGCTTTTTTCGTTTTTCCCCGCCCTGAAGTCCTTCAGCAGTTTTCCGCAGTAAAAGTGATAAAGGATGAGAAGCAGCACCAGAAACAGCTTCGCATGCAGCCAGCCTCCCGAGAAGCCGAATCCCAGCCAGAGCCAGGTGCCGAAGGCTAGCGCCAGGACTCCCAGGGGCGTCATGAACCGGTAGAGCTTTCCCGCCATCAGCAGAAGGCGTTCGATTTCCGTCTCCTGTTTCGCCATCGCCAGATTCACGTAGATGCGGGGCAGGTAGAAGAGGCCGGCGAACCAGCTGGTGACCAAAATGATGTGAAAAGCCTTGACCCAGAGCATGTCAGTCCTTGAATGATTCGACCACGATTTTCTTGAGCTGGGCGAGCCTGCCGTGGAAGAAATGGCTCGCTCCCGGAAGCACGGTCACGGCATGTCCCTGCGGACGCGCCCATTCGAAGAGGTCGGAAAGCGGAATCACTTCGTCCTCTTCGCCGTGGATGATGAGCAGATCCTGCTTCACTTCCGGCACGTCGTATTTCCCCACGGCGGGGGCGACGAGTGCGATTTTTTCGGCTTCGATCCTGTTCGCCACCTTCGCCTGGACGAAGCCGCCGAAGGAGAAGCCTGCGAGCGCGAGGGGAAGATTCCCCTCCCTCTTTTTCAGAAACTCCAGCAGGGCGAGCGCATCCTCGGTTTCTCCGATGCCCTCGTTGTAGATTCCCGAGCTTGTCCCCACCCCCCTGAAATTGAAGCGCACGGAAAGGTAGCCGAGTTCGAGAAAGGATTTGGCCAGGGTCTGGGCCACCTTGTTGTCCATGGTTCCGCCGAACAGGGGATGGGGATGGGCAATGAGCGCGATGCCCCGTCTCTTCCCCGGATCGTAGGCATGGGCTTCGATTTTTCCGGCGGGCCCTTCGACTTCGAACCGGTATTGTTCCATCAGATCTTCAGTCTGGAAACAACGCGGTTCCCGATCAGGTGGGAGTCGATGATTTCGTCGATATCCTCCCGGTCGACATAGGTGTACCAGGTTTCCTGCGGATAGACGACGAGAACCGGGCCTTCCCCGCAGCGGCCGAGGCAGCCTGCGGAATTGATCCTGATCTTTTCGTCCAGATTCAGCGACTTGATCCTTTCCTTGGCGTGCAGGCGCATGGCGGTCGCATCGAAATTGTTGCAGCAGTCCTCCCCGGCTTCCCTCTGGTTGAGGCAGAAAAAGACATGCTTGTCGTAATGGCCCATTTTTCGATACCCAAAAGTGCGATTATCTCATACCCGCCTGCGATAAATGAAGCCGAGGTAGAGCAGCGCAAGGTATGGCCAGAGCTTGGCGAGGAAGGAAGTGGCCCCGTTCAGGGTGATGAGTTGCCCGTATTTCCAGTCGAAGAGGAAGAGTTCGGAGGTTGGGGGTGCGATGTCCGGCGTCAGGCCGGTGAAGGCGATCTGGGCGAGGATCGCCGCAGCCGCGATGGTTGCGCGGATTCGCGGCGGGAAATTCCGGAGCGCGAAAATAAGAAAGAGCCCGATTGCGACGCCGACTATCGCTTCCTGGTTCGCCCAGGCGAAAAAAACGTCGGGCTTGAGCAGGAAACCGGCCATGGCCGATTTGATCAGTATGGCCAGAAAAAGCGCTAGGACGACGGGCATCACCTTCGATCGCTCCGGGCGCAGCATCAGGGATGCGACCAGCCCGAAAGACAGCAGGTTGAGCGTGATCGAGCCCGCTTCGACGGGGCTGAAATGATGGGGGGAGAAGAGACGCTGCAGCAGCGGCCCTTCGTCGAGAACCCAGCTTCCCATCAGGGGGAGGGAGGGATTGACCTGGGTAAACAACCAGAGCGCGATGAGCGCGATTCCGGCATCCCCGGCATTTCCATTAAGAATCCAGGCATCCCTGAATTTCGCCAGATGGATGTCGAAAATGGGAAGGCGCCATGTGCGCAGGGCGACGAGTGCCCCGCTTATCCCGCCGCAGCTGTTGGCGAGCCAGTCGAGGCCGGATGCGACCCTGGCAGGCAGGTACATCTGTATGGACTCCATGGAAAGGCTCAGCAGGCAGCAGAACAGGGCGGAGATGAAAAACGCGCCCGCATGCCGGAATCGGGAAAGGGCTGCCATGGAGACGAAAAAGCCGAGCGGAATATAGGCCGAGAAATTGATCAGCAGATCTGCCGGGAGTACATGTTTCAGCAGGGGTTTCGACAGGAAGGAAAGCGCGGCTATGCCGGGGTCGCGCCAGCCCGAGAAGGGATAGAGGCTCGCGAAAACGATGATGAGGATGCTGGTGAGCGCCAGGTAGAAAGCCAGTTTCGTGCCGCGCGGCATGGTCATGGCGGCGCTTCAGGCCGGATTGCGGATGCGGCCCAGGAGGGCGGTTGTCGATCTTTCGAAAATGAAAGGGATGGAATGAACGCTTCCCCCCCAGGAGGCCACTTCCGCTCCCCCGACGATGTCTGTTGTTTTCCAGTCGCCGCCTTTCACCAGCACGTCCGGTTTGCATGCGAGGATCAGTTCAATCGGGGTGTCCTCCCCGAACCAGGTCACGAGATCCACGCTTTCGAGCGCGGCGAGCACCGCCATGCGGTCGGCGAGGGGGTTGACCGGACGGTCGCCGCCCTTTCCCAGCCTTCTCACCGAATCGTCGCTGTTCACTCCGACCACGAGGTTTTTTCCCAGGGATTTCGCCTGGGCAAGGTAGGAGACATGCCCCCGGTGCAGGATGTCGAAGCAGCCGTTGGTGAAGACGAGCGGCCGGTCAAGCGCGGCAACCCTGCCCCGAAGCTCTTCAGGATTGCACAGCTTCCTCTCGAAATCGGGAGGCATCATCAGTCGGTATATTCGAAAAGATCGACGACTTTCATGACTCCGCCAGTCTTGCTTGCCATTTGTATCGCCGCATCGCCTTCCTTGTGGGAGACTATGCCGAGGAGATAAACTTCTCCGCGCTCGGTCACGACCTTCACGACGTTGACCGGCACTGTCTTGCTGTCGAGAAGCTGTCCCTTGATTTTCGTCGTGATCAGGGCGTCGCTGCTTCTCGAACTGAAGGAGCTGTTGGGCATGATGCCGAGCTCATCAGTGATCGACCGGACATTTTCCACGCTTCTTGCGATCTGCTCCACCCTGTTTCGGGCATCCTGGGAGGGCACTTCTCCCGTCAGGAGAACGCTCCTGTTGTAACTGGTCACGTTGACATGCACCTGGTCCTTGAATTCTTCGCTGATGCGGTTTCCTGCTTTCAGTTCGATCCCTTCGTCGTCGATGTAGGCCCCGCTGGTGCGGCGATCCGCAACCATCAGCGCACCGGCGCCGACGCCTGTCGCAACGACGGGAAAGCAGCCCGAAAGGAGAAGGGGGGCGAGGAGAATCCAGCAGAGTTTGCGCATTATTCGACTCCCAATAAGAGACAATCGATCGCATCGCACAGGCAGTGCAATGCGAGTATATGGACTTCCTGGATGCGTGCAGTGCTGCTTGCAGGCACGCAGATGTGGATGTCTTCCGGCCGCAGGATTTCGGAAATCACGCCCCCCGAATGCCCGGTGAGTGCGACGACTCCCATCTTCAGTTCGTGGGCGGCGGAAACGGCTTCCACGACGCTCCTCGAATTCCCGCTGGTGGATAGGGCGAGCAGCAAGTCCTTTGGTCTGCCGAGCGCGGCAACCTGTTTGGAAAAAACCTGCGAATAGTCGTAGTCGTTCGCGATGGCAGTGAGCGTCGAGGAATCGCAGGTCAGGCAGAAAGCGGCAAGCCCGGGGCGCTCCATTTCGAAGCGGTTCAGGAGTTCGGCCGCGAAATGCTGGGCATCCGCTGCGGACCCGCCGTTTCCGCAGGAGAGAATTTTCCCGTCGTCCATCAGGCACTGCAGCATGCGTTCGGCTGCGGCCGCAATGGGGGCCGCGAGCTGGTCCATGACTTCCAGCTTGAGGTTGGCGCTTTCGGTGAAATTCGAGGTGATTCTCTGGATCAGGTCCATGGTCCGCATCCGGCATTCGATGATGGCATTTTACCTGAAACGGGCGGCTCTGCCATCTTGCTCGAGGAATGCATTCCTGATCCATTCGGCTTTGCCGTCTTCTCCGTAGAGCACTGCATCGAAACGGCAGTCCGGCATGGGGTCATGGCGCATCAGATAATGCTTGGCAGCACTCAGGATTCTTTTTTGCTTGGCGGGGGTGATGCTTCCCGAGGCCCCGCCGAAGTCGGGACTCGATCGCTGCCTGACTTCGACGAAAACGAGCGTATTGCCTTCCTTCATGACGAGGTCAATCTCGCCCATGCGGCAACGATAGTTTCTTTCGAGCAGTTCGAGTCCCTGTCCTTCCAGGAAGGACAGTGCGGCAGATTCCGCGCCCATCCCCCGTTTCATCTGGAAAGGGAAGAGATGCTGCCGTATAGTGTCGCAATGAACATGATCTCTCCCGACGCCAAAGGTACATTATATGTGGTGGCCACGCCGATCGGGAATCTGCGCGACATCACCCTGAGAGCGCTGGATATCCTGAAGAGTGTCGATGTGGTCGCTGCGGAGGACACACGGACCACTTCCGGTTTGCTGAAGCATTACGGCATTTCGGTGCGGCTGGTCTCCCTGCATCAGCACAACGAACGGGAAAAGAGCGAAGTCGTCCTGGCGCACCTCGGTGAAGGAAAGCAGGTTGCCCTGGTGAGCGACGCCGGAACGCCGACGATTTCCGACCCCGGTTCCCATCTGGTGGCATCGGCCAGGAATGCAGGTTTCGCTGTCGTTCCCATTCCGGGCCCCAATGCTGCGATCACGGCGCTCTCGGCTTCCGGCATGAGCGAGAACGGCTTTCTTTTCTACGGCTTTCTTCCTGCAAAAAGTTCGGCGAGGAAAAAGGCGCTCGAACCCCTGAAAACGCTTCCCCAAACCCTGGTGTTTTTCGAGGCCCCGCACAGGATCATGGATCTCGCCGGCGACCTTTCCGAGGTCCTGGGTGAGGAGCGCACCGTCGTTTTTGCGAGGGAACTCACCAAGCTATACGAGACCATCCATTCCTGCTTGCTCGGAGAGGCGGGGCAGTGGCTTTCCTCGCAGCAGAAGGGGGAGTTCGTCGTCATCGTGGAAGGGGCGAATCCCGTGAAAGAAGAGGGAATGTCGGACGAGGCAAAAAGAGTGCTGGAAATCCTGCTGCCCGATCTTCCGCTCGCCCAGGCGGTAAAACTTGCTGCGCGAATCAGCGGGGAAAACAGGAATTCGCTCTACGAACTTGCCCTGGAGCTGCGCGGGCCGGACTAAGGAACCCCTGTTACCAGGCCCTGGAATAAACCTGCCAGGCCATCAGGATCGCGAGCAGCAGCGTTGTGATGAAAAGCAGGCGATTCCGGCTCTTCTGCAATCGAACCAGCGTGCGCAGTTCGGCCTCGATCGGCTCCAGCCTGTTTTCAACGAGCGCCCTGTGGACAAGGCGGGGGATTTGCGGAATCATCCCGCCCCAGTTGGGCCCCTCCGCCTTGATGGCGTTGACAAACCCCCGCCATCCGACCTGCTCGCTCATCCATTTTTCAAGGAAGGGTTTCGCGGTTTTCCAAAGATCGAGGTCCGGATCGAGCTGCCTTCCGAGCCCTTCTATGTTGAGCAGGGTTTTTTGCAGCAGCACCAGCTGGGGCTGGATTTCGACGTTGAACCGGCGGGATGTCTGGAAAAGCGAGAGGAGCACTTTTCCGAATGAAATATCCTTGAGCGGCCTGTCGAAGATCGGCTCGCAGACCGCCCTTATCGCCGCCTCGAATTCGTCCACACGCGTGTTCTTGGGCGCCCATCCGGCATCGATGTGCGCCTGGGCGACGCGCCTGTAGTCGCGCTGGAAAAAAGCGAGAAAATTCTGCGCGAGATAGTTCTTGTCCTCGTCGGTCAGGGTTCCCATGATGCCGAAATCGAGCGCGATGTATTGCCCCCGGGCGGATACGAAAATGTTTCCCGGATGCATGTCGGCATGGAAGAAGCCGTCCCTGAAAACCTGAGTGAAGAAGATCTCGACTCCCATGCTCGCGAGTTTCGGGATGTCTATCGAGAGTTCGCGCAAGGTGTCGATCTGGCTGATCGGCGTCCCCGTCATCCGCTCCATTACCATGACGGATGTGGTGCAGTAGTCCCAGTACACTTCCGGCACGATGAGGAGCGGAGATCCCGCGAAGTTCCGCCTCAGCTGGCTCGCGCTAGCAGCTTCCCGCATGAGATCGAGCTCGTCGTAAAGATGCTTGGAGAATTCAGCGACGACTTCGCGGGGCTTGAGCCTTTTGCCGTCCGCCCACAGCCTCTCGATCAATCCTGCCGCGATGTCCATGAGCGCGATATCGTTCGCGATCACCCCGAGCATTCCGGGGCGCAATATCTTGACGGCGACTTCGCGGCCGCCCGGCAGTGTCGCGAAATGCACCTGGGCGATCGATGCGCTTGCCACGGGAATCGGGTCGAAGGATTCGAAGACCTTGTCCCAGGGCTTGCCGTAGGCGCGTTCGATCTCGTCGAGAGCGAGCTTTGAAGCAAAGGGCGGAACCCTGTCCTGGAGCTTGGCGAGTTCGTCGGCGATGTCCGCGGGAAGGAGATCCCGCCGCGTCGACAGGGCCTGTCCGAACTTGACGAAAATGGGGCCCAGCTTCTCGAGCGCCTGCCTCAGCCGTATCGCCCGCGGGGAATCCAGATTCCTGAAGAAAAATATCGTGTTGACAAGGCTTTTGAGGCGGGAGGCCTCGGGGTGGGCGAGCAGAAACTCGTCCAGGCCGAAGATGAAGCCGATGCGGAATATTTTCAGAAGGCGCAGGACTCTCAAGAGCGGCCTTCCAGTTTTTCGATCCGCTTTTCGATGCGCGCAGCATCGTCCCTGAGCGCATCCACATCACCCAGGAATTTCGAGATGTCGCCCGATTTCGCCAGAAGGGGGCGCTCCTCGGTCCAGTATTCGGCAAGATTTTCCAAAAGATTCCATGCCGCCCGCTTTTGCCAGGAGAAAAGCGCGCCCGCTGCGCCGGCGAGCCTGTGCGCGATAACGTCCCCGGTCAATCTTGCCAGATCCGCTTCGTAATCCCATCTGAGGTTCCTGAACAGGAAGCTCAGGGTTTTTGCAAATTCCACGTCCCCTTCGATGCCGATTTCAGCCATTTCACCGCCCAGCGATTTGACGAGCGCGGAAGGGGTGGCCCTGATCCGGGTTTCCGGAACGCCTTCGGCGGCATCCAGTCTGCCGTCCGGCAGTACGGTGATGTCGATGTCGACCGGGGGGAGGGAAAGCCTCGCGGATTTTCCCGCATGGGGGACGAGGACGTCCCTCGCCCAGGATTCGGTTTGCAGCAGGTGGTTGACGGCCGAAATCAAGGGGCTGTTCAGCATTCAGAGTTTGTAGCCCACATGCAGTGCGACCACGCCTGCGCTCAGGTTGTAGTATTCGACCCGCTCGAACCCGGCTTCCCCCATCATCGCCTTCAATTCCTCCTGCGAGGGATGCATGCGTATCGATTCGGCGAGATAGCGGTAGCTTTCGGAGTCGTTTGCGACAAGCTTTCCCATGAAAGGCAGCACCTTGAAGGAATAGAAGTCGTAAGCGCCCTGCAGGGGTTTCCATACTTTGGAGAACTCCAGCACCATGAGTTTCCCTCCCGGGCGCAGCACCCGGTACATCTCCTTCAGCGCCATATCCTTGTGGGTCATGTTCCTGAGGCCGAAAGCGACGGTCGTGCAGTCGAAATAGTCCGCCCTGAAAGGGAGCTTTTCCGCGTCGCACTGTACCGCGTCCATCCTGAATCCATGGTCGAGCATGCGATCGCGGCCCCTTCCGAGCATCGCGTTGTTGATGTCGGTGAGGAATACCCGCCCTTCGGGGCCGACCTTCTCGGCGAATTTGAGGCTGAGGTCGGCGGTGCCGCCGGCGATGTCGAGCACCCTGGCGCCCGGGCCGACTCCGGAGAGCGCGATAGTGAAGGTTTTCCAGAGGCGGTGCATCCCGGCGGACATCAGGTCGTTCATCAGGTCGTAGCGGCTCGCCACGGAATCGAAAACGTCGGCGACCTTGCGGGCTTTTTCTTCCTCTTCGACTGTCTTGAACCCGAAATGGGTGGTTTTCTTCATGTCAGGACTCCCTGCTCGCGTTGGCTGCAGAGAGGCGCTTCAGGTAATCCTGCCAGAGCTTTTCCTGATTGAGCCCGTAATCGTGAAGCAGGTCCCAGGAATAAATGCCGGTATCGTGCCCGTCGGAGAAAGTGATCTGCAGGGCATAGCGTCCCACAGGCTCGATGTTCTCGATGTCCACGTCCTTCTTCCCGGTCTGCGGCACTTCCTGCCCCGGGCCGTGCCCGCGGACTTCGGCGGAAGGGGAATGGACTCTCAGGAATTCGAAAGGGAAGGAAAAGGTCTTGCCGTCCGAGAAGGCGATCTCCAGCAAACGGGATTTTTTGTGCAGCTTGATCTCCGTGGGAGAGGGGGTGTTTTTTTCCAGTCCGGCCATGGCATTCCTAGATTCCGCATGATCCTATATCATAAACCAGCCGCATCGAAACTCAAACCTGTCACAATGTCGCAATATTGGCTGAATACCATTGCAAAGTTAAAATTCAATAGAGGCTGACGATGGCTGCAACCATACTTGTTGTCGAAGACGAGCCCGCTATCCAGGAGCTGATCACCTACAATCTGCAGCTGGCCGGGCATCGGGTCGTTTGCGCCGAAACCGGCGAGCAGGCATTTTCCCACATCAAGAATGAGCTTCCCGACCTGATCCTGCTGGACTGGATGCTGCCCGGGGCGAGCGGGGTGGATGTGGCGAGAAAGCTGCGGGCTGCCGACAGGACGAAGCAGGTTCCGATCATCATGCTGACGGCCAGAACCGACGAGCGGGACAAGCTGCTGGGACTCGAGACGGGCGCCGACGATTACATCACCAAGCCGTTCTCCCCCAGGGAGCTGATTGCGAGAATCAAGGCCGTGTTGAGGCGCCGCGCGCCGCAGATGACCGATGATACGGTTTCCATGGGCGAACTGAAACTGGACCCGGTTTCCCGCAGGGTGACGGGGGGAGGAAAACCCATCGAGCTCGGCCCGACCGAATTCCGGCTGCTGCATTTCCTGATGACGCATCCTGGCAGGGTGCATTCGCGAGCCCAGTTTCTCGACCAGATCTGGGGGGACCATGTTTTCGTCGAGGAGCGCACCGTCGACGTGCATATCCGCAGGCTGCGCAAGGCGCTCGAAGAGGGCGGTCTCGATCAAATGATCCAGACAGTGAGGGGGGCGGGCTACAGGATGTCCACCGATTGATGCATTGAGGCGGAAAATGTCGAGGTTCTGGCTACGCATACTGCCGCAGTTTCTTCTCGTGGGCGGAGTAACGCTTCTGATATGGGCGGCGTTCGATGCCGCCGATGCGTTCATTTTTTTGAGTTTGTCCGGGCTGATTCCGTTTTTCTGGATGCTGCGCAATCTGGCGCGCATCGATGTCTGGCTCGATGCGCCGACGGTGGAAAGCGTTCCGGACGGCAGCGGCCTATGGGAGGGGGTTTTTTCCCGCCTGAGAAGGATGGTGCGCCAGCGCGATCAGGGCCAGCATAAGCTGGAAACCATGTTGCACGATCTGCAGCAGGCCATTGCCGCCCTGCCGGATGCCATCGTCATTCTCGATTCCGGCGACCATATCGAATGGTGCAATCCGATGGCGCAGGAATATTTCGGACTGGATGAGCGGCGGGATATGGGGCAGCAGATTTCCTATCTCATCAGGCAGCCGCAGTTCGTTGAATATTTGTCCGAACCCCAGTCGGACCAGCCCTGCATCCTCAAGCTTTCCAGCGAAATGATCCTTTCGGTGCAGCTCATTCCCTATGCCGACCGGAAAAAGCTGCTTCTTGCAAGGGATATCACGCGCATCGAGAATGTGGACAGGATGCGCCGCGATTTCGTCGCGAACGTGTCGCATGAGCTGCGCACCCCCCTCACGGTGGTGAACGGGTTTCTCGAGACGCTGTCCGACATGGGAGATGCACCGGATGCGGAGATGCTGAAGCGCTCGCTCGCCCTCATGACCGGGCAGACCGACCGCATGAAACGGCTGGTCGAGGATCTGCTGACACTGTCGAAGCTGGAGAATGCAGAGAACCAGCTCAGCGAGGAAGAAGTGGATGTGCCCATGCTCGTTGCGCAGATCCATCAGGACGCCCTGAGCCTGAGTGGCAGGAACCATCAGATCGAACTTTGCATCGAGACCGAAGCGGGCCTGCGCGGCAATACCGAGGAACTCAGAAGCGGATTTGGCAACCTCGTCAGCAATGCCGTGCGCTACACTCCCGAGGGGGGAAAAGTCGTGCTCACCTGGAAAATGGAGAACGGATGCGCTGTTTTTTCAGTGGAAGACAGCGGCATCGGCATCGAGTCCGAGCATATCCCGAGGCTGACCGAGCGGTTCTACAGGGTCGATCGCAGCCGCTCGCGAGGAACGGGCGGGACGGGGCTGGGGCTTGCCATCGTCAAGCATGTGCTGAACCGACACCAGGGGCGATTCGAAATCAGCAGCGAGATCGGAAAGGGCAGTCTCTTCCGGGCGGTTTTCCCCCCTTCGCGCGTGATTCCCGGCACGCCGGAAACAAAATGAGTCCGCTATCCGGTAAAATGGCTCGATGAAATTGAGGATTCGGGGTGAGGAATGCTGAAAAACGGTCTGCCCGCGCGGGGTTTTTATGCGCTCGGGTTCCTGGTTTGCGCGGCGCTTTTGGCCTACGCCTATTATCTCCAGTTCGAGAAACACCTGGAGCCCTGCCCCCTTTGCATATTCCAGAGGCTTTTCTATGCCGGGACGGGGATCGTTTTTTTACTGGCTGCGCTCCATAATCCGCGCAGGATCGGGAAAGTCGTCTACGGCATCCTTTCAATGCTGCTGGCTTCGGGAGGCGCTGCCGTTGCGGCAAGGCAGGTCTGGCTGCAGCATCTTCCCGCGGATAAGGTTCCCGAATGCGGCCCCGGACTCGACTACATGCTGGATGCCTTCCCGCTCAACCAGACGCTGCGCATGGTGCTCCGCGGCTCGGGGGAGTGCGCCAAGGTCGACTGGCGCTTCCTGGGGTTCAGCATCGCCGAATGGTCCCTGCTGATTTTCGCCCTGCTGGCGATTTACAGCCTCTTTTTGATGCGCAAGAAAAATGCCTGACATCCTGGAAAAGATCCTTGCAGTCAAGAAGGAGGAGGTCGCGGTTTCCTCCGGACTAAAGCCGACCGAAGCGATCCGGGCGGAAGCTGTTTCCGCTCTTCCGCCGCGCGGATTCCTGCGGGCGATTCGGAAGAAAATCGGTTCAGGGCTTCCCGCGGTCATTGCAGAGATCAAGAAGGCCAGCCCCAGCAAGGGAATATTGAGAGAGGGTTTCGATCCTTCGGTCATTGCGGAAAGCTATGACGCGCACGGTGCAGCCTGCCTTTCCGTGCTCACCGACAGGCAATTCTTCCAGGGCTCTCCGCAATATCTGATCGAAGCGAGAAAAGCCTGCTCCCTGCCTGTTTTGAGGAAAGACTTCATGATCGACCCCTACCAGGTTTATGAAGCCCGTGCGATGGGGGCGGATGCCATCCTGCTCATCGTTGCAGCGCTCGATCTGGCGCGGATGCGCGAAATGGAATCGCTTGCCTTCGATCTCAAGATGGATGTGCTGGTGGAAGTGCACGACAGGCGGGAACTGGATGTCGCGCTCGAGCTTTCGAGCCCGCTGATCGGGATAAACAATCGCAATCTCAAGACCTTCGAGGTCAGCCTCGATAATACGCTGGGGCTTCTGGGCGCTCTTCCGAAGGACAGGGTCGTGGTCACGGAGAGCGGCATTCTCGCGCCGGCGGACGTTTCCCTGATGAGAGAAAACGGGGTGAACGCCTTTCTCGTGGGGGAAGCCTTCATGCGCGCGGAGGACCCGGGTTTGGAGCTTTCGAGGCTGTTCGGGGCGCCCTGACGAAAGTATAATCGTTACATTTCAATAACGACTGCTACCATGGCCCTGCTCGAGATCCGTAACATCGTCCGCCGCTTCGGAGATTTCACTGCAGTGGACGGCGTGAGCATGACTATCGAGGCCGGCGAGTTTTTCACCCTGCTCGGGCCTTCAGGCTGCGGCAAGACCACCCTGCTCAGGATGATCGCGGGCTTCGATTCACCCCAGTCGGGGGAGATGCTTCTCGACGGGAAGGATCTCGCCTCCATTGCCCCCGAGAAGCGGCCGATCCATACCGTATTCCAGAGCTATGCCCTTTTTCCGCACATGACGGTTGCCGAGAATATCGCATTTCCCCTCAGGATGAGAAAAGCGGGAAAAGACGAAATCAATGAAAGGGTGAGGCAGTCTCTCGAGGACGTGAGGCTCGCGGATCGCGGCGGGCGCTATCCGGGAGAACTCTCCGGCGGGCAGAGGCAGCGCGTCGCGCTCGCCCGCGCGCTGGTGAACCGGCCGCGCCTGCTGCTGCTCGACGAGCCGCTCGCTGCGCTCGACATGAAGCTCAGGGAGCAGATGCAGCTCGAGCTGATCAATTTGCAGAAGGAAGTCGGGATCACCTTCATTTACGTCACCCACGACCAGACCGAAGCGCTCGCGCTTTCCCACAGGATCGCCGTGATGAACGGGGGAAAGGTGGAGCAGCTCGACGAGCCTTCCAGAATCTACGATTCACCGAAAAACAGGTTCGTCGCCGACTTCATCGGCACCTGCAACCTGATCGATGCGGAAGTTTCCGTGGCCGGCGAAGAGAAGATGGTTCTCCGGATCAGGGGGCTCGGGGAAGTGGCGGCCAGGAATCCGGGGGCATCCTGCGGGGTGGAGGGGATTCTCGCGCTGCGCCCGGAAAAGGTCAGGATAGGTGCGCAGCTTGCGCCTGGGCCCGATGAAAACCACTTCAAGGGCAGGGTGCACGATTTTCTCTACATGGGGGACGTGACGGTTTACATCGTCGAAGTCGGCGATGGGGTGCATATCGAGGCCCTGCTGCCCAATTCTGCTGCGGGCCGCCCCAGGATTCTCGCGGTGGGGGATCCGGTGGAGATTTCCTGGCGCTATGACGCGGGGACATTCCTCGATGGCTAAAAATTTCGGGAAATGGCTGATCAGCGGTCCGCCCGTGCTCTACCTGGTCGTTTTCTTCGTCATTCCCACCTGCATCATGGTGCTCGCCTCCTTTCGCTATGCCGGGGAATACGGCGGACTCGCTCCGGTTCTTTTGCACGATGCATCCGGTGCGCATCTCAATCTCACGCTCGAGAGCTATCAGGAATTTTTTTCCGACTTTATATACAGCTGGCTCTTCATCAAGACCCTGATCTATGCGCTCGTCACCACTTTCTTTTGCCTCCTGATGGCCTATCCGCTGGCCCTTTTGATTGCGCGCAGTGCCAGCAAATACCGCGATCTGCTGGTTCTTTTGGTGATATTGCCGTTCTGGAGCAATTTCCTGATCAGGATTTACGCCTGGATGATCCTGCTGGGACCCCAGTCGGCTTTCTCGGCAGCCCTCAACGGTTTTCTCGGCATTTTCGGGGTCGGGCCGGTCAGGCTTCTTTTCACCCCTTTCGCAGTGGTTCTGTGCCTCATCTACGTTCAGCTCCCCTTCATGGTGCTTCCCCTTTACGCCAATCTGGAAAAGCACGACCCCGCTCTTCTGGATGCGGCGCAGGACCTTGGCGCGAACGGCTGGCAGCGCTTCTGGCGCGTCACTTTTCCGCTTTCCCTGCCCGGAATTTATGCCGGCATCGCTCTGGTGTTCGTCCCGGTGCTGGGCATATTCGCCGTTCCCGACATCCTCGGCGGCACGCGGGGCATCATGATCGGGAACCTCATCAAGCAGGAATTTCTCGAGGCAAGGGACTGGCCTTTCGGCAGCGCGCTTTCCATCATGCTGACGATAGGCGCAATGATCATCGTGGGCGGGGCGGCGCTTGTCGCGGGAAGGCGGGGGAAGGGAAATGTCTAAAAAGCTCCTCGCAGTCTCGGGAATCGCTGTTTACGCCTTCCTTTACCTGCCTCTTGTCGTCGTTGTCGCCTATTCGTTCAACAATTCGAAACTCAATGCCGAATGGGTGGGCTTTACCTGGCACTGGTACCGGGTGCTGCTCTCGGACGACACCATGCTGAAAGCGGCCGGCAATTCGCTCCTCATCGCGCTGACTGCGAGCCTCGCATCCACGGTGCTCGGGACGATGGCGGGCTATGCTCTTTACCGCTACAAGCTGAAGCTGCTCCCCGTTCTGGTGATGGCCCCACTCGCCATTCCGGAAATCCTGGTCGGCGTGAGCCTGCTGATATTTTTCGTCGCGATCAATCTGACTCTGGGCCTGCTTTCGATCATGCTTTCCCATATTGCATTTTGCGTCGGATTCGTCGCGATCGTGGTGCGCTCCAGGCTCTCGGGTATGGATGAAAGCCTTCCGGAGGCGGCAAGGGATCTCGGCGCGACCCCGTTCCAGGCATTTCGCCTGGTGACACTTCCCCTGATTGCGCCCGGCATCATCGCAGGGGCGCTGCTCGCCTTCACGCTTTCCATAGACGACTTCGTGATCACCTTTTTCACCGCAGGGGTGGGCGCTTCCACCCTGCCGCTGCAGATCTATTCGATGATCAAGATCGCCGTCACGCCCGAAGTCAATGCGATTTCCACCCTGCTGATGCTGCTGACCCTTTTCCTCATCGTCGTCGCGTCCAGGCTTTCTCCCGATTCGATCAGGGGCAGATGACATGAGTCGCCTGTTTTTCCTGCTGTGCCTTGTCGCGATGCCCGTGTTCGCTGCGGACGAACTACACCTTTACAACTGGAACAATTACATCGCCCCGGAAACAGTCGACCGTTTCGAGGCCTACTGCAAGTGCAAGGTCGTCCAGGACTATTATTCGGACAACGAGGAGTTGCTCGCCAAGCTCGCTGCCGGGGCGAAGGGCTACGACATTCTGGTCCCGACGGGAAATGCGCTCGCATCGCTGGTCAGGCAGGGGGCATTGCTTCCGCTCGACAAGAAACTGATTCCCAACCTGAAAAACATCAATCCGGCCTACCTCAATACCCCTTTTGATCCGGGCAACCGCTATTCGGTCCCCTACGCCTATACCGTGACGCTGATCGGCTACAACGTCGAGAAGATGAAACAGCTCGGGCTTCCCACCGATACCTGGGCGGTGATATTCGATCCGAAATACCTGGCCAGGGTGAAAGGGAGGGTCACCGTTCTCGACAGCCAGCGGGAGCTGATGGCTGCGGCATTGAAGTATCTCGGCTATTCGGCCAACGATACCGTTGAGGCGCACTGGGAGCGGGCCGAACAGGTCATCCTGAGGGCGAAACCCTACTGGGCCGCCTTCAATTCATCGAGCTACATCAAGGAGCTGACGGTCGGCAATATCTGGCTGGTGCACGGCTACTCGAACGACATGTTCCAGGCGCAGAGCGACGCGAAAGCGGCGAAGCGGAAATTCACCATAGGGTTTTCCATTCCGAGGGAAGGAGCGGTTCTCGCGCTGGACAACATGGTGATCCACAAGTATGCCCCGCGCCCGGATCTCGCCCACAGGTTCATCAACTTCATGCTGGACGGAAAGAATTCTTCCGAGCTCACCAACATGATCGGTTCGGGCAATCCCAATCTTGCTGCGTTGAAGTACATCAATCCGGAAATCGCTTCGAATCCGGCCATTTTCCCCGGGAAGGATGAGCTCGGAAAGCTCGAAATGCTTCAGGATCTCAGCATGGAGCAGCGCAGGGTGTTGAACCGCCTCTGGATCAAGATCAAGATAGAATAGGGATCATTTTCGGATGCGCAGGATCACCCCGGCGCTCTGAAGCGCGATGGTCTCCGTGGCCTGGCCGAGCAGCGCCATGTTCCTGCTCAGAATTTCATTTTTCCGGTCCTTCGGATCGAACATCAGGTAATCCACGCCCTTGAGCATGGCGAGCTGCGTTTTGGGGTCACCGGCCGCGGCGGGAAGGGGAAGCACGTCGCATTGACAGGCAATCATGGTTCTTCCCGGCCACTGGCTTGCGACGAGAACATGTTTTTTCGTATCCGCATCCGTTTTGGCCTGCCTCGCGATCGTCGAGATCAGTCTGTCTCCCGTGGGCATGGGATCCAGGCGCCTGAGATCGTAATTGGCCCTGTCGTTGACCATGAAAGTGGTGGCGACGATGAAGATGAATGCCATGATTCCGCTTCGTTTTGCCATGAAGCCTTCTCCGGGGATCGATTCGTGCACCCGGATGAGGAGCGGAACCCCGGTGAAGAGCAGAAATGCGAGCACCAGCGTGGCCCAGGCGGCATCTGCCGATGTCAGGCCGAACACCACGCCCAGCATCAGGGTTCGCTTTGCGAGATCCTGCCAGAGGTCGCGCAGGTTTCTGAGCAGGGTGAAGAGCAGCGCCACGAATACGATTCCTCCAGTCATCCAGCGCAGCGAGGTCATTTCCTCGGACGGGCCGAGCGCGACCATGGCAAGAGCCTTGACCGGATTCGCCCACCAGGAAAGGCCGCTCCATCCCATGCGGATCAGCAGAACGAAAACGGTGATCGAGAGTATTCCGATGAGGTAATGCCTTTGCTGTCTGGAGTCGACGGGATGTCTGTACCATTGCCAGAGCAGGGATGCGGGGTAGGCGAGTCCCGCGGGATGAAGACTGACCGAGAGGGCAACGAGGAAAAGCTGGGCGAAATACCATCCGCCCAGGGGGCGGGGATCTTCCCTGTAGGCCCTGTCCAGCCAGAATCCGAGGCCGGCAGCGAGCAGGAGATAGGGGCCCGATCCGATCGAATCGACCTGGGTGATCGCAAGCGGGGAAATCAGCATCAGTCCGATTGCGATCAGCGCGCTTTCCTGGTCCTGGGTGCGGCTCGCCCAGTCATACAGCAGCAGTGCCGCGCCGGCCAGAATCAGCAGGGTGAGAATTTTCGCCGCGGCGATATTGCCCGTCCACATGAGACCTATGGGAATGAAAAGCAGCGCCCTGAAATCCGGAGCGCCCAGCACCACGACCGGATGGGCGACGCCGTCGACGATCGACCAGACGAACATCAGCGCCCTTGCCGCATTTTCCTGGAGGCCGTAGGCGTCATAGCGTATGAAGAAGAACAGGATCGCCGCTCCCCAGACCAGAAATACCGAAAGGACCTTGTAACGAAGCGGAATGGTGAGGTTGCCCATGGAGAAAAAGACCCGGAAGCCATAAAGAATTGCGCCTATTCTATCGGCAACCCGGATTCAACGCAAAGCCGAGTCCGATTTGATTGACACCCGGAAGTATCATGTATTATATTTCGCCGAAGTAGGCTGGTTTAGGTAGCATTCATAATGACATTCACGGGAGGAAGCCATGCTGTTTGAGACGGATACGACGACGACGCAAGTAGTGACGATGTACATATGTTTCTTTGTATTTTTCTTTGGGTTGGCTGTCTTGTTGTTCAAGAAGAATTCATGAG
>Ga0315298_1005635_pt1 | contig 17620 bp, 17 predicted proteins | sample WHS_1_MG_FD_203077 | JGI IMG/M metagenome (GOLD analysis project Ga0315298, IMG submission 203077) | Extremophilic microbial mat communities from Washburn Hot Springs, YNP, Wyoming, USA - WHS_1_MG | ecosystem: Environmental > Aquatic > Thermal springs > Hot (42-90C) | place: USA: Wyoming...
CTCTGGCTGAACGCACAACTGAGCAAGATCTACCCGCCACCCCTGCCGCGACAACTGGTACCCGAACCGTGGCCTGGTCCTCCCGAAGGACGTTGGCCCCTCGCGCACCCGCCCCCGATGTAAAAAACCTACCCTTGAAAGGGCCTTCGGCGGGGAACGAGGGGGTGAGGTCAGCATGCCCGCGCAGGTCCAGATCCCAAGGGTCTCGGAGACCCTTGGGGTCTTCGGCGTAATGCCCTTCGTGTGGATTCGCGTGATTCGTGGATGCCGCGGCTGGCGCGGGGCTGAACCCCCGCGCTGAAAGAACGAAGCCCCGGAGGGGCTTTGCTCGTTCAGCCCGATGCTTCAGCGTCGGGCGGTGCGCACCCACCCCCGGCCTTCGGCTTCCCCCTCTCCGCCGGCGGAGAGGGGGAACGAGGGGGTGAGGTCAGACTGCCCGCGGGGCTAATGCCCTTCGTGTGGATTCGCGTGATTCGTGGATGCCGCGGCTGGCGCGGGGCTGAACCCCCGCGCTAAAAGAACGAAGCCCCGGAGGGGCTTTGCTCGTTCAGCCCGATGCTTCGGCGTCGGGCGGTGCACACCTCACCCCCGGCCTTTGGCGGGGAACGAGGGGGTGAGGTCGGCATGCCCGCGCCCTGCGGGCCACCAGCCCGCGGCCTAGTACACCACCCGCTTGCCCAGCAGGCGGCCCATCACGATCTCCGCCAGGCCGATGACTGCGGCGAAGAAGAGGTCCACCGCGGCGGTAACGGTGAACGCATAGAGGAGCGGGTTCATCACCCGGGCCAGCACCCCCTGCACCGACTCCATCGTCGGCTTCCAACCCGCCAGGTACAGGAGGACCGCGGCGACGGCGGCGTAGAGGAGCAGCGGCTTCCAGGCTTCCCTATCCGACTCACTCGGGAACATGGCATTGCTGATGGCGAAGACGAGGTACATCCACAGCCAGAAATCGGCGGCGCGTATGGACTGAGACAGCGCGCTCCATGCCTGCCCCCACTGGCCCGAAGCCACCGCCTGCCGCAGCGCCTCCGTGCCCAGCGCGTAGCGGCCGATGGCGATGATGAGCAGGCTCGCCACCACCAACGGGGCCAGCCCGATGAGGGACCCGCGCACGATGTCGGTCTGGGCGATGCGCACCGCGCCGTACTGCACCTTGCCCTTCGTCTTGCGCTTGGGCCACACCGAGAAGTCCAGCGTGCGGACGCCCAGCAGTTTCGCCGTCAGCCAGTGCGCCGCCTCGTGAACCAGGATGCCCGGGAACAGGAGCGCGAACTGGAGGTACATGACGACTTCTGCATCGGCGCCCAGGAGGAACAGGACGCCCTGCAGGTGATGCGTGATCCACCGCGTCAGCAGGAGCACCATCACGAAGGCGACGAAGAAGGCGGCGACCGGCGTCCAGGGGCCGAGCATCGTTCCCCCTGCGCTAGCGGCGCAGCCCTTTCGCCTCCGCCGAGAGGCGCACGATCGCCACGAAGTCCTCGGCCTTGAGGCTTGCCCCGCCCACCAGCGCGCCGTCAATGTCGGGCTGGCTCATGAACTCGGCAATGTTGCCGGGCTTCACGCTCCCGCCATACTGAACCCGCACCCTGTCGGCGACCGACTCGCCGAACAGACGCGCCACCGTCCCCCGGACGGCCGTCTTGATGGTGGCATTGGCGCCCTCGCCCGTGGCGGGCTTGCCGGTACCGATGGCCCACACCGGCTCGTAGGCGATGACGATGCCCGCGGCCTCCTCGGCGGTCAGCCCGGCCAACGCGCCGCGCACCTGCGCCTCCACCACTTCCTGCGTCTGGCCGGCTTCGTTCTGCGCCAGGTTCTCCCCCACGCAGACGATGGGAATCAGACCGTGCGCCAGCGCCGCCTTCACCTTCAGGTTCACCGTCTCGTCGGTCTCGCCGAAGTACTGCCGCCGCTCCGAATGCCCGAGGATGACGTATCGGCAGAACGGCTTGAGCATGAGGGGCGAGACCTCGCCGGTGTAGGCCCCCTCGTCCTTCCAGAACATGTCCTGCGCGCCCACGCCGATGGTGGAGCCGCGCAGCGCCTCGGCCACGTGGGGCAGCGACAGGAACGGGGGACACACCACCTTCTCAATCCCCCCGATGGCTTCCAGCGCCGGCCGCATCGCTTTGACCAGCGCGACGGATTCTTCCACGGTCTTGTACATCTTCCAGTTGCCGGCGATAATCGGTGTTCGCATGGCGTTGCTCCTGTGCGTAGATGTGAGTTCGGGCCTATTATACGCGAGGGTAGCCCCCGAGCCAACCGGCGCGGGCGGTTCGGGCTCGCCGAATTCGTAGAGAATCAGGTAGCGCCCATCGGGCTTGAGAATCCGCCTCTTCTTCATCCTTCACCTCCGCGCAGCGGGGACGAATCGCCCATCAGCGCGCGCAGCACGCGGAGATTCTCCACGTCCTCGGCCATGTCGGGGCCTTTGGGCGTCTCCAGAATCATAGGCCGGTCGGCGAATCGCGGGTCGTTCACCAGGAGACGGAACGCCTCCAGCCCCAGAAAGCCCTGGCCGATGTGCTCGTGCCGATCCGCGCGGCTGCCCAGTTCCCGCTTGGAATCGTTCAGGTGGAACACGCGCAGCCGATGGAGGCCGAGGATGCGGTCAAAGGCGTCAAACGTGGCGGCGTAGGTCTCCGGCGTGCGCAGGTCGTACCCCGCGGCGAAGGCGTGGCTGGTGTCAAAGCAGATGCCGATACGCTCCGGGTGTCGCGTTCGCGCGATGATGCGGGCCAGTTGCTCAAAGGACACGCCCAGGATGCTGCCCGCGCCCGCCGTCGTCTCCAGCAGGATCATCGTGCTGATGTGCGCGGTTCGCTCGTGGATTTCGTCCAGCGCCTGGGCCACGCGGCGCAGGCCCGCCTCCTCGCCCGCTCCCATGTGCGCGCCCGGATGCGTAACGAGATACGGCAACCCCATGCGGCCGGCGCGCTCCATCTCGTCCACGAAGGCGTCCACCGACTTGCGCCAGAGTTCGGGGTTCGGCGACGCCAGGTTGATGAGGTAGGCGTCATGCCCGACGATGGGGGCGATTCCGGTGGCCCGCTGGTTCGCGTGAAAGCGTTCCAGCGTCTCGTCGGTGAGCGGCGCGGCCCGCCACTGGTTGTTGCTCTTCGTGAAAATCTGGATGGCCTCGCAGCCGATGGAATGGCCGCGCTGGATGGCGCGATCCACCCCGCCCGCGATGGACATGTGAGCGCCAAGCCTGGGCATACCCCCTCCGCAAACGCCACGCCACGCGCCGCCAGGCCATGGCGACAACCCCGAAGCGCGCCCCGGCCCGCTAGAACTCGCAGGGCTTGCCCGCCCAGTGGTGCTCCACCAGCGCGTCCAGCACCCGGCGCGCGCCCTCAAAGTGCGCCTTCATGTCGTCGGACTCAAACCCCAGCGCCGCGCTGAACGCCGGCCAGTCCACATACGCCAGTTCGCTCACGCGCCGGCCATGGATGAGGCGACACAACAGGTCGGCGGTAACGAACATCTCGGGATCGCACATGCCGCACTCAAACTTCACGTCCTCAATCCGCTCGTCCGCGATGCGGGCGTAGAGGTAGAGGTGGTCTTTGCTCCCGCGGCACGCCAGCGCGTCGGCGCAAACGGTCGCGCCCTGAAGCCTGCCCAGATACGGGCTAGGCCCTGTGAAAATCTCGCGAAACTTCTGGATGATGGTTTTGTCGGACATCTCCGCCCACCCGATTGTGCCCCCGCGCACGGCTACGGTTCCCGCACGGGGAGTATGGGCAGCCCCTCAAACATCGGTTCTGCAAGGATTTCGCGCACGGTATCCAGGAAGACCTTGCACTCGTCCAGGGTGTTGTACATATAGAGCGACACGCGCACGGCGGTAACGTTGCGGCTGATGCGATGGGCGTTGAACCACGAGTTGACGCAGAACATGCCCGAACGCACCATGATGTTGCTCCGCTCGTCCAGCATGTCGGCCAGAAGGCCCAGCCCGGGCTTCTTGGTGAAGAAGCAGACGATGCTGCCGCGCTTCTCCGGCTCGGGCGGGCCGATGATTTCCAACTCCTCAAACTGCGCCAGGCCCTGGGTGAGGTAGCGGTTCAGGGCCACCTCGTGCTCGTGGATGGCCCGCATGCCCAGGCGCTCCAGGTATTCCACCGCCGCGCCCGCGCCTATCCGTCCGCCGTAGTCCTGCAGCCCCGCCTCGTACTTGTAGGGCGGGGGCAGGAAGTCGGGCGGGCGGTCCACCCATGTGTCGCGGATGGTGTCGCCGCCCACCAGGAAGTTGTCCATGCGGGCGAAATGCTCGCGGCGAACGTACAGCGCGCCCACGCCGCTGGGGCCGCACATCTTGTGCAGCGAGAACGCCAGGTAGTCCACCCCCAGCGCCTGCACGTCCACCCGCTGGTGCGGCACGCTCTGCGCGCCATCCAGGAGCACCGGCACCCCGCGCGCGTGGCACATGCGGATGATCTCCTGCGCCGGAATCTCCACCCCGTCCAGGTTGGACACATGCCCGAACGCGGCCAGTTTCACGCGCGGGTCCTTCAGCGCCAATTCCAGCGCGTCCAGGTCAAAGGTGTTGTCCGGGCGCACGGGAACGACGCGATGCTCCACGCCGATTCGGGCCGCCAGGTATTGCCAGGGGACCAGGTTGGAGTTGTGCTCCTTGTCGGTGGTGAGGATAACGTCCCCCTTTTGGAACGGGAACGTGCGGGCCACCAGGTTGATGCCCTCGGTGGTGTTGCGCGTGAAGAGGATTTCGTCGGAGTGCGCCGCGTTGACAAAGCGGCGGATGCTTTCGCGCGCCGCCTCCACGCGCTCGTTGGTCTCCTGGGCGAACCAGTGGTGGCTGCGGCCCGCGCCTCCGCATGCCGGGAACTGGGTGTAGTACGCGCACATGGCGTCAATGACCGGGCGCGGGCGGAGCGTCATGCACCCGTTGTCAAAGTAAATCGGCGGCTTGCCGTTGCGCTCGCGGGCGAGCGGCTCAAAGTCGGCGCGAATGCGGTTCACGTCCATCGTCTCATCTCCAACGGCGCAGTGCGGAACCATTATAGCGCGCATGGGCGACCGCGACAACATGAGGGGCGAGTGCTCGCGCCGGGCCTACCCCATCACCCCCCAGCCCGCGGGACGAATGTTCATTCGTGTAGATTCGTGTCATTCGCGGTTACAACCCTGAAGATCGCTTCGCTCCGCCCACAATGACGGGCGGGAGACAACGTGCGACGCACTTCGGAAGTGCGTCGCACGTTCCCTATCCGAGTATGCAACCGAGCCTCACAGCGGAATCTGGAATGCTGAAGCGCGGCTTCAGCATTCCAAATTCGTGTCATTTGCGGATGCAATCCCGTGAGATTGCTCATTCATGGACCCCAAGGGTCTATTCTATATTCGTGTACATTCGCGTTATTCGCGGTTACAACCCTGAAGATCGCCTCGCCCGCAGACCCCAAAGGTCTATTCTACCCTAACATTCGTGCCGATTCGTGTTATTCGTGGATGGAATCCCGCGCTACAGGTACAACTCCGGCCGCTGCCCCTGGCCGACGGGCAGTTTTCGCCGCGCCTCGGCCACATCGTCCAAGTCCACGTCGGCGCGCAGGATTTCCTCCGCGACGCCCGCCTCGGCCACGCGCTCGCCCCACGGCGACGCCACAACCGACCGCCCTGCCAGCGCCTCGCCGCAACACAGGCCCACCCCATTCGCCCCCACCAGGAACGCCAGGCTTTGCAGCGCCGCCGCCACCGTCAGAACGCGCCAGTGTTCGGCCCGCGCCTGCGGCCACTGCGCGGCCACCAGCAACACCTCCGCGCCGTGCGACGCCATGCGCTGGAACAGGCCGGGGAAGCGCAGGTCGTAGCAAATCGCCAGGCCGAGAACCCCCACGTCCGTCGCCACAACGACGACCTCATCGCCGGGGGTGAAGTGCTCCGGCTCGCGCAGCAGGGGAATCAGATGCGCCTTGCGGTAGCGGGCCACAAGTGCGCCGTCAGGGCCGGCCAGCGCGAGGGCGTTGTAGAAGCGAGGCCCCTCGCGCTCGGCCATGCCCCACGCCACGTAGGCGCGGTAGCGGGCGGCCAGGCCCGCCATCGCCTCGGTCGTTGCGCCGTCCAGCGGCTCGGCCAGCGCGTCCAAGCGGGGCCAGTCGTAGCCGCAGGCGGCAAGTTCCGGCAGCAGCACCAGGCGCGCCCCCTCGTCTAGCGCGCGCCGCGCCAGTTCGGCCATGCGGCGGCGGTTGCCGGCCAGGTCGCCCGCCGCGATGTGCATCTGGATTGCGGCCACACGGATGGCACGCATCGCGACACCCTACGGCGCGTAGCGGAACGGGTGCCGCGCCGACTCCTTTTCCGCGATCAGTTCGTCCAGCGTCGGGCGTCCTTCCAGCGCCTTGCGCGTGGCAGCCTTCATCGCCTTGAAGTTGTTGATGCGCACCCGCCACCGGTTGCTGGCCCCCGGATGGACGAAGACGTTGGCAATGAGCACGATGTCGTCCAGCAGGGCCGCCGGCAGCGTGCCGTCCTTGACCAGCGCCTCCAGCGCCATGACGACCCCGCCCGCGGCGTGCTCGTACACCATCTCCGCCTGCTTCTTCGTCCTCACGGTTACGGTGGGCACCAGGAGCGTTCGCGGGCGCTCAAAGATGATGCGCAGTTCGTGGCCGGGGCGCGGTTCGGCCAGCGCCCGCTCTATGGCCTTGCCCACCGGGCCGTCCTTGCGCCCGATGAGCAGGTCAATGTGGGCCAGTTCCGAGAACGGCGGGCCGGCGAACCCCTCGCCCACCAGGAGCGTCATGTCGCGGACTTCCGAGGGCGCGGCGGGCGGCTTCGGGAACTGCCCCTGGAGCCCCGGCGCGCCGGCGTACAGGTGGTAGGTCATGGGGCGCGGCGGAATCTTGCCCAACTCCTCCAGCACGCCCCGCACCTCCTCGTAGTCTTCGCGGCGGAAGGCGTCGCCCTTCATCATCGGGTGGCGCGAATCGCCGATGGGAAGCCCCAACAACTGGAGCGCCTCCTTCACCGCCTGGGTCGGACCCTGGCGGGCCAGGATGCGCACGAACCGCTGGATGCGCGCCATGAGGGTCTGGGCCGTCGCCAGGTCCCCCGACAGCACCGCCTTGTAGATGGTCTGCCACACGTCGGGGATGACGTTGGCGCTGGCCAGAATCGCGCCGTCGGCCCCCATCGCCAGCGCCGCAGGCACGATCTCGTCGTGGCCAGTGAAGATGCCGATTTTGCCCCGCACCTTCTCAAACACGGCCATCAGGTAGGGCATGTCGCCGCTGGAATCCTTGATGCCCACCACGTTGTCCAGATACGCCATGCCCTCCGTCGTCCACCACTGGTAGTGGGTGCTGGCGCACTGGGGGATGTTGTACAGGATGAGCGGCACGCCCAGTTTGTTCAGCGCGTCGTAGTGGTCGTACACCTCGTTGAACGACGGCTTCAGGTAGTAGGGCGCGGCGACAAGGGCAGCGGTAACCCCGGCGTCCCGCGCCCACGCGGTCATCTTGACGGTCTCGCGGGTGGACGGGTAGGCCGTGCCCGCCACGACGGGCACGCGCCCGTTGACCTCGTCCAGCGCGATCTCAATGGCCCGCTTGCGCTCGTCTTCCAGCATGTACACGAACTCGCCCGTCGTGCCGCAGGGGACGATCCCGTTCACGTGGGGCAGGACGTAACGGATGAGTTCGCGGTAGGCGGCCTCGTCCACCCGGTCGTCCTTGGTGAAGGGCGTAACCAGGGCGGGGAAGATTCCTTTGAACCATTCGGGTTTCTTTGACATAGGGGACTCTCCTTATCGGTTCGCGCCAAACGCCTGGCGGATGGCAGCGCCCGCCGCGGCGAGCACCGCCTGGTACAGGGCGTGGCGGTCCAGGGCTTTGGGGTGCACGCTGGCCTGCACCAGCATCACGTGCGTGTCCATGGCGGCTTGGGGAATCGTGCCGTCTTCCAGGGCGTCCACGATGGCGCGGGCCACCGCGGCCTGGGTGGGGCCGTAGATCATGTTGGCCTGGCGCAGGTTCTTGAGTTCCGCCGTCGGCACGATGAGCGTGGACGGCCGCACGGTCAGGTTCGGCTCCAGGATGGTCGTGAGCGCCTCGTAGCCGTGGCGCGGGTAGGTGAGTTGCAGCGCGAACACCTCGCCCACGATCCCGTCCTTCGGCCCGGCGACGAGGTCTATCTGCGCGTTCTCCGGCTCCGTGCCCGCCGCTCCAGTGCCCACGCGCAGCGACGCCGCTTTCACCTGCTCGGCGGAGATGCCCAGAGCGCCAAAACGCCCTGCCAGCGGGCCGGCAGGCGGCGCGTAGGGGTCTTCGGCGGGGGCGATCTTGCCCAGGCGCTCCAGTTCCAGTTGAATCTCGGCGCGGTCCTCGTGAATCAGGCTGCCGCCCACCTTGAGGGGGCGCCGCGCCTGGCCCACGGGAATCCCCATCATGTTCAGCGCCTGCTTCACGGCCAGGCCGCCGCCGTAGCGGCAGAAGATGCGCGACAGTTTCTGCACGCTCCGCTGGAGGGCGCGGGCCTCCTCTATGCGGCCCTCCTGCACCGCCGCATAGACCTTCTGCCACACTTCGGGGTACACGTTGGCGCTGGCCAGAATCATGCCGGTGCACCCGCCGGCCAGGGCCGGCAGCACCACCTCGTCGTGGCCGATGAAGACGTCAATGCGCCCCTGCACCATCTCCAGAATCTCCATGGTGTAGGTCAGATTGCCCGAAGAATCCTTGATTCCCACGATGTTGGGAATGTCCGACAGGTCCTCTACGACGCTGCGCGGAAGGTAGGCGTCCACCACCTGCGGGATGTTGTACAGGATGATGGGGATGTCCACCGCCATCGCCACGTCGTAGAAGTGTTGGTAGATGCCCTTGTCGGACGGGTGAAGAAAGAAGGGCGTAACGACGAGACAAGCGTTGGCGCCGGCTTCCTTCGCGTTGCGCGCGAGGAGGATGGTCTCTTTCGTGCCGGCCGCGCCGGTGCCGGCGATGATCGGCTTGCGCCCGGCCACCTCGTCCACGACGATGGCGATGACGCGCTTCTGCTCGTCGGGGGTCATGTACGGGAATTCGCCCGTGGTGCCGCAGGGGACGAACCCGTCCACGTGGGGCATGAGGTGGCGCACCAGCGCGCGCAGCGCCGCCTCGTCCACCTCCTCGTCCTTGGTGAAAGGCGTTACCAGCGCGGGGAAGACGCCCCGCAGCCACGGCAGTTTTGCAGGCATTCGGGAACCTCCGTTTTTGGTGTCTCGCGCGGCGCGCAGAGGATACCGGCGGCCTACTGGGTGGCCGCGTCCGGCATTCTGCGCGCCCGCGGGGAACGATAGGACAGGCTACGGTTTCGGTATGGCCAGACCCTTGCAGCCCTGTTTGGAAAGGATGAGGTCGGGCTGGTTCTCCTGGATCAGGGTGTGGATGATCTCCGCGTACTTCACCTTCTCGCGGGCGAAGTCGGCCAGGGCCTGGGGGCTGGTCCAGGGCTTGTACAGCGCCCCCGGCCCGGCAGCGCAGGCAGGCCCGGGCTCTATCTTGAAGTAGCACGGCGCGCACACCCGCGCCATCTCGGCCCCGTCGTAGAAGCGGTTGTACCCGCCGAAGGATTCCGCCAGGTAGATGTGCAGGTCCATCGGGATGTCCACCGCCTGGCGGATGGAGGCCAGTTGCGGCAGGCTCAAATCGCCGACCGGGTTGAACGTCCCCGCGCCGAGCATCTGGAGCACCTTGCCGCCGGCAGCCGACGCGTGCCCCGCGTAGATGGAGACCTTGAACGTTACGTCGGCGGGAATCTCACCGGCCTTGCGCAGTTCGTTGAGCAGCCACAGCAGGCCCTCGTCAATGACCAGGAACCCGCGGAAGCCGAGTTCAATGCACGTGAGGATGTCGGTGATCACGTAGCGGAGTTGGTCGGAGCCGCGATAGCGCAGGCCCGACAGGCCGCCTTCGGGCGTAACCACCTGCCTGCCCACGTCCCACGCGGCGCGCGGGCCGGGCGTCAGGATGACTTCCAGTTGGTTCGCGGCGGCAATCTGGGCGAAGTCGCGAAGTTCCGCGCGGTCCAGGAGCGTGGCGCCCATGACGACCGAGATGACGCGGTGGATGGGAATCTTGCGCCGGTTCATCTCATCAACAAGCGCCTCCAACACGTTGGGCCGCTCCACGCCGGAAATCTCCATGCGGTAGTGAGCGCCATCGGGGAAGCGCTTGGGGCTGGACGGGAGGTCGTAGGCATCCCGGCCGGGAATGCCCGCCCTCTCCATCATCTTGGCGACGCGATCCATATTCATTTGTCAATCCTCCTTCGCAATATTTACTGGCCTCTTTGCCGCAAATTCCCGCGGAGGTGAGGAAGAGCGCAACGTTCGGGCGCAGTATACCATGCCCGATGGGGTGTGTCAATCCGAACGGGCGGCGGGCGCGGGCATTGCTGCACATCCACACCTGCAAGCCGCACCCCTGGCTGCTCCCGGGCTGCAAGCGGAACAAAGGGTGCCGTTCAATGCAGGCCCGCAATCCACGCGGCGATGTCGTCCACCACCTCGCGGGCCACGTTTCCGGGCACATCGTACTCGCCCGGGTTGGGCTGCCCGCTGCCGGCGATGAACAGATGATTCAGCGCGGGATAGGACTTGAACTGCACCCCGGCCCGACCTGCCAGCCCCTCCTTCCAGGCCGCGAAGTCCACCAGCGTAACCTGATAGTCGCGCTCGCCCTGGAGGATGAGCATGGGCACCGCCAACGACCGCGCCGTCGCGATGGGGTCGTAGGCCAGGATGTCGGCCCAGTAGGCGCGCCCCGCGCCCAGGATCACCTCGCCCTCTTTGAAATCCAGCGCCTTGGCCCTTTCCGCCTGCCGGCGAAGATCCGCCAGCGCCTGCTGTTCATCCGCCGTGATGTTGCCATCCAACAAGGCCAGGTATTCGTTCTGCTCCACCATCAGGTCGGCCAGGTTCCGATTGCTGGCGGCCAGCAGGATCAGCCCCGCCAGGCGCGGGTCGCGCGCGGCAATGCGCGGGGCCACGGTGCCGCCCAGGCTGTGCCCTAGGACGAAGACCCTGTCGGGGTCAACGGCCGGCACCCCGCGCAGGTACGCCACCGCCGCCAGCGCATCGTTGACGGTCTCCTCGTTCACGGTGAGCGTCGCCAGGGATTGCACCATCTGGGTCGGGCACTGCTTCGTGCGCTTCTCGTAGCGCAGGACGGCAATGCCCCTCGTGGCCAGGCCCCAGGCCAAATCCTTGAACGGCTTGTTGGGGCCGATGGACTCGTCCCGGTCGTTGGGGCCGGAGCCGTGAACCAGCACCACGGCAGGGAATGGCCCCGGGCCGTTGGGCATGGTCAGCGTCGCCGGCAAGGGGCAGTCGCCGTCGGCGATGGCCACCTCCGTCTCGGCGAACGCGGCGGGATCGGCGTAGTCGGGCGCTCTTCAAGTGCCCCCGCTTCCCGGCGGCACGAACCACAGCCCCGCGATGCGCCCCTGGGCGTCAAACACGACTTTCATGTCCAGCGGGTTGCGGGCGAAGTCGCACGCCACGTAGGCGATGCGGTAGCCCATTTCGCTGGTCAGCCGCACTTCCTTGATGCCCTTGAGCGCGCCGACGTTGCGGATGACCTCCTCCCATGTGGCCTTGAGTTTGGCCACGGGGAAGGCCGCGGCCATCTGGGGGTCAAACATGGCGGCGGCTTCCGAGTACTTGCCATCGGCGAGGAGGCCGGTGAAGTACCGCGCGGCCGCCTCTAGGTCTCCGGACGGGGGCGCGGGCGCCGGTGTGGGCGTGGGCGTGGCCTTGGGGGCACAGGCGGCGAGCAGAAGCAGGGTCAGCACCAGGAGCGGGGCCACTGTCCACCATCGTCCCATCGCGCATCTCCTTACATGCAATTGCGGCGTGGGCGGCAACGCGGGCCGCCTTCGCCGCCTGCCATTGTGCCACACGCTGCGCGATGCGTCAAACGCCCGCGTTGGGGTACTTGACCTCACCCAACCCCTCCCACACCCTCCCCTTCCCTCCGCCGCCGGCGGAGAGGAGGGGAGGGCCGGGGTGGGGATAGGTGAGGTAGAGACTATCCACGAATAACACGAATCCACACGAATGGAGAATAAACGTGGGCACGGCGGTTCCCCATTCGCGTGCATTGGCGTTATTCGCGGTTACAGGGGCGCTATCCACGAATAACACGAATCTACACGAATGAAACAGATGTGGATACGGACGCGCGGGCAGGTATGGAAACCTGCCCTACGCTCGCTACATTCGCGTGGATTGGCGTTATTCGCGGTTACAGAGGCCGAGGCTGGTATGGAAACCTGCCCTACGCTCGCCCTACCACTCGGTCAAGGCAGGGGGGCGTTTGACACCCCGCCGCACTGAGGGGAAAATGCAGCATCGCGACCGCACATCGGAGAAGACAATGCCATCGGGAAAAATCCACCAGCGAATCAACGAGGCGGCGCTGGCGCTTTGCACCCCTACCGCCTTCGCGCTGACCTGGTATGCCACTTCGGACGTCGCCTATGCGCTGGAAATCACCGGCTACGCGCTGGCGGGGATGCTCTTCGGCACGTACTTCGCCGACCCCCGACCTGGACCAAGACCACATCACGCGCACCGAGGCGCGCATCCGCCGGTGGCCGATTGTGGGGCTGCCCCTGTATGTGGCATTCGTGATCTTCTGGTACCCCTACGCCAAGCAGACGCGCCACCGCGGGCTGTCGCACCAGCCGGTCATCGGCACGCTGCTGCGCCTGGGGTACATTCTGCTGTTCTTCCTGGTGGCCAACACCATCGGCCGGTGGGTGATCTTCGGCAAGCCCAAGGGGTGGGGCGAGTTGCCCCTGTCGCTCCTCGTGTGGATTGTGCGCCACCCGGCGCAGGCAGGCGCGTGGATCGCGGGCGAGTGCTTTGCCGATGCGCTCCACACCCTGGCCGACCGCCTGTGGCCCGTCGCCGTCCACAAGACCGCCGTCCGCTGGCGCGTGCGGGGATGGGGGTGAGCCAGCCGCCTATCCCGCGCTCACCCAACCGGCGCCGCCACGGGGTTCCGCAACGTCCCCAGACGCTCTATGCGGGCCTCCACCACGTCGCCCGGCTTCAGGTACCACGAAGTGTCGGGCTCCCGGCCCAGGGCGACGCCCGAAGGCGTGCCCGACGAGATCACATCGCCCGGCTCAAGCCCCATCCGCGACCAGTACGCGATGATGGCCGAGAAGTCGTGGATGAGGTCGCTGGTGTGGCCCTGCTGGCGAATCTCGCCGTTCACGCGCAGTTCCATGCTCAGCACGTGCGGGTCGGGCAGTTCGTCCGCCGTGAGCAGGTATGGCCCCATCGGGCACGAGGTGGGGAAACTCTTGCCCAGGGTGAGGAAGCCCGCCTGCCTCTCCGCCGCCTGCACCTCGCGGGCGCTGACATCGTTGAGGATGGTGTACCCGGCCACATGCTGCAGCGCCTCTTCGCGCGGAATGTTCGTGCCGCCCACACCGATCACCGCCGCCAGTTCCACCTCGTAGTCCAGTTTCTGGGTCCAGATCGGCATGATGATGGGGTCATCGGGGCCGATGACCGACGACGGCGCTTTGAGAAACCCGTAGGGCTTTTCGGGCGGCTTGGCTCCCGGCCCCTGCGTCTCCTCCAGATGCTTGCGGAAGTTCAGGCCCGGGCAGATGATCTTGCCGGGCCGCCCGATGGGCGCTTCCAGCCGCACGTCGCCCAGCGGCATGGCAACGCCAAACGGCAGGTCGTCCCACCGGCGCAGGGCCGCATCCAGCACCTTCTGCGCCATGGTCAGGGCCTTCTGCCCCGACCGCAGGAGCGGCAGCACGTCGTTCGGGATGGGCGACTGGCGACTGCCGGGGAACGCCCAAACCCGCGCCCGCGCCAGGTCCAGCACGTAGGCCCCTTCGGGGCGCTCCACCAGCAGGCCGAGCCTGCCGCACTTCCGACTTTTCGCGGGGCAATAGCGCACGATCTTCATCACAGCCTCCTTGAGCGTTATCGGTAGAACCGTCCGCGGCTAGGCGCGAATCATGACCAGCATCATCTTGAAGCGCCGGACGGCCTTCAGGGCGTGGGGCTTGTGCGCGGGCATCAGGATCATCTCGCCGGCCTGCACCCGGAAGGGAGTCCCCGCAATGGTAATCTCGGCTTCGCCGTCCAGGACGAGCACCAGGGCGTCAAAAGGCGCGGTGTGCTCGCTCAAGCCCTGGCCCGCGTCAAAGGCGAACAGCGTTACGGTTCCCATCTTCTGGCTGACGATTTCGCGGCTGACCACCGCGCCATCCTGATACGCCACCAGTTCCGACGGGTTCACAACCTGGGCAGCAAGTGCGCTCACGGCGTCCTCCTCGCAGTCTGACGTGGATGCGGGCCTATGATACCATAGCCGCGACGGCGAATCAACTCCTCGGCCTTCGCACAGGGTTCGCCCCGCCGACCGGCGCGGCTTTGACGCTTCGCGAGACCTGCGGTAATCTTGCGCCAACGCACAACGCCCGCGAGTGGGCGCGATCGGAGGAGCGAGAGGGATGGCCGAACTGACCGAAGTCCGCATACCCGCGTCCGATGGGATTCACCTGCACGCGATGGTGGCCGGGCCAGACGATGGCCCCCTGGCCGTGCTGCTCCACGGGTTTCCCGAATGCTGGTACTCGTGGCGGCAGCAGATGCCGGCCCTGGCCGAGGCGGGGTTCCGCGTGGTGGCCCCCGACCAGCGCGGCTACAACCTCAGCGACAAGCCGTCGGACGTGTACGCCTACCGTCTGGACGCGCTGACGGCGGACGTGGCCGCGATTCTGGACTGGGCCGGGCGCGAGCGCGCCGTCATCGTGGGGCACGACTGGGGCGGGGCGGTGGCCTGGCGCTTCGCCATGGACTACCCGAATCGCGTGGAGCGCCTCGTCGTGATGAACGCGCCGCACCCTGTGGCGTTCGCCCGCGAACTGCGGCACTGGAGCCAGAGGCGGCGCAGTTGGTACATGTTTTACTTCCGCATCCCCTGGCTCCCCGAAACGCTGTTTGCCCTATCGCCCAGCCGCACGGCCCGCTTCTTCTTCCGCAGGGTTGCCGTCCGCAAGGCCGCCTTTTCGGACGACGACCTGCGGGTCTTTGCCGCGGCCATGGCCCAGCCCGGCGCGCTCCGCTCCATGATCCACTGGTACCGCGCCGCGTTTCGGTATCCCCCGGCCCAGCGCGTGCGGCCCATTGAAGCGCCCACCCTGCTCATATGGGCGGTGGACGACATCGCGCTGGGCGTGGAGTTGACGCGCGGCCTGGAGAAGTGGGTGCCCAATCTCACCATCCACTACATCCCGGACTGCGGGCATTGGGTGCAAAACGAGGCCGCCGAGGAGATCAACGGGGCGCTGTTGGATTTCCTGAGCGCGCTCGGGGCATAGGCGTGCGCACTCACCCCATCTGTCGCCCTGGGCGGGGGCGTTTGGATCACGAACGCCGCGAATGGGGATCCGCGGGTTCGCGCCAGCCCGCAGGGCTTCGCCCTTTCAGCCCGATGTTTCAGCGTCGGGCGGGCTCGCGGGGAACAACACGAGGAGAGGCTTCCCGAATGGCAGCACTCAAATGGTGGCAGAAGGCCGTGTTCTACCAAATCTACCCCCGCAGTTTCGCCGACGGCAACGGCGACGGCATCGGCGACCTGCCGGGCACCATCGGAAAACTGGACTATCTTCAGCGCCTGGGGATTGACGCCATCTGGCTGTCGCCCCACTACCCGTCGCCGCTGTTTGACTGCGGGTACGACATCTCGGACTATACGGGCGTGGCGCCCGAATACGGCACGCTGGACGACTTCCGGCGGTTCCTGGACGAAGCCCACCGCCGGGGCATCCGCGTCATCCTGGATCTCGTGCTGAACCACACGTCGGATCAGCATCCCTGGTTCCTGGAATCCGCATCCAGCCGCGACAACCCCAAGGCCGACTGGTACGTCTGGCGCGACGGCAAAGCAGGCGGCCCGCCCAACAACTGGCAATCCACCTTCGGCGGCTCGGCGTGGGAATACGTGCCGGCCCGCGATCAGTACTACTACCACTACTTCTTCAAGCAGCAGCCCGACCTGAACTGGCGCAACCCCCAGGTCAAAGAGGCCATGTTCCGCGCCGCCCGCTTCTGGCTGGACATGGGCGTGGACGGGTTCCGCCTGGACGCCATCGGGACGATCTTTGAGCACCCCGCCATGCCCGACCACCCCGTGCCCATGACCATCGGCCAGTTGCGACACCTGGGCGAGTCGGCCCAGACGGCCGAGCAGCGGGCGGAATGCGCCAGGCTCTGGGACGCCATGTTCCAGTACCAGCACAGCCAGCCGGAAGTGCACGACCTGATGCGCGAGTTGCGGGCGCTGGTGGATACCTATGACGGCGACCGCGTGCTGGTGGGCGAGGACGACAACCTGGCCTACCACGGCGACGGCACCGACGAGTTGCACATGGTGTTCAACTTTCCCCTCATGCGCACGGAGCGCCTGACCCCCGCCTGGGTGCGGAAGAACCAGCGGGAGCGCCTCAGCGCCCTGGCGAGAATCTCGCCCGACGCCTGGCCGTGCAACACGTTGGGCAACCACGACTCGCCGCGCGTGCACAACCGCTTCGGCGACGGCATCCACGACGCGGAACTGGCGCGGCTGCACCTGGTTCTCCTGCTGACCCTGCGCGGCACGCCCTTCCTGTACAACGGCGAGGAAATCGGCATGACCGACCTGATGCTCACCGACATCCGCCAATTCCGCGACGTGCTGGGCATCTGGTTCTACCAGGCGCAGGTGGAAGAACTGGGCGTGCCGCCCGCCATCGCGCTGGAACGCGCCGCCCGCCTGACCCGCGACAAGTGCCGCACCCCCATGCAGTGGGCCCACGCGCCCAACGGCGGGTTCTGCCCCGCGGGGGTAGAACCCTGGCTGCCCGTGAACCCGAACTACGCCGACGGCGTCAACGTGGCGGAACAGGATGGAGACCCCGCATCGCTGCTGAACTTCTACCGGCGCGCCTTGCACCTACGGCGGGAAACGCCCGCGCTGGTGGAAGGCGACTATGTCCCGCTGAACACCAGGGCCCAGGATTACCTGGCGTTCCTGCGGCGAACCGAGGGTCAGACCTGCCTCGTCGTGCTCAACTTCTCGGCGCGGCGGCTGACGCTGTGCGCGACGGGCGAGGCCCGCGTGCTGCTCTCCAGCCGCGCCGCCGGCGACGACCTCGCCGCGCGACCCTTGCGGGCGGGCGCGAAACTCGCGATCCTCCCCTACGAGGCGCTTATCCTCCTGTGGGGCGGGGGAGCGCCGCGCATTCGTGGATAGCCTCTGTAACCGCGAATAACGCCAATCCACGCGAATGGGGAAGGGAGCGTAACACCCAGCGGCTTCGTGTACATCTATTCCTCATTCGTGTGGATTCGTGTTATTCGTGGATGGCTCTCCGGCGGCTATGGAAAGCCGCCCTACGTGCCCGTAACCGCGAATAACGCCAATCCACGCGAATGGGGAAGGGAGCGTAACACCCGGCGGCTACGTGTACATCTATTCCTCATTCGTGTGGATTCGTGTTATTCGTGGATGGCTCTCCGGCGGCTATGGAAAGCCGCCCTACGTGTTTGGGCATTGTGCCGCCAGCCGAGGTGCGACGCACTTTCGGAAGT
>Ga0315298_1005636_pt1 | contig 17611 bp, 13 predicted proteins | sample WHS_1_MG_FD_203077 | JGI IMG/M metagenome (GOLD analysis project Ga0315298, IMG submission 203077) | Extremophilic microbial mat communities from Washburn Hot Springs, YNP, Wyoming, USA - WHS_1_MG | ecosystem: Environmental > Aquatic > Thermal springs > Hot (42-90C) | place: USA: Wyoming...
TTTGAGGTCTCCTTTCTTTTATGAGATTCATTTTTCAACCTAATTTAATAGGTTCTAATCCTTTTAGAAAGCGAGACCTTTCTTAATTTACCGACACATTGAATTTATTAAAAATCTCATTTATTTAGTTCCTACTTATTTCCATTTATAAAAATTTATAATTTTGCTTAAATGTTTTTTTCATGCTTTCTGTAATATAATTGTTTTAACCCAAACCTTAATTCCAATCGTCTAACAAGCAATAGACAAATCATTATCAGGACAATAATAATGAACACCCGAAAATACATCCCCAGACCAATTAAAATTCCCAAAACTGCTGTTATTATTAATACGGAAGCCGTAGTCAATCCATATACCACATTTGTTCCTGATACAAATTCCTTGTATATTAAACCTGAGCCAAGAAATCCCATACTAATTATAATTCCTAATAGATAATAAGCCATATCATGTTGATTGAATTTTGAAATTATATATAATCCTATCATCGTCATAATTGAAGTAGCCATACATATTATTGCAAAAGTTCTTATACCTGCATGTCTATTCCTAAATTGTCTTTCAAAACCTATAAAGCCTCCTACAATCATGGCAATTAATACTCGTATAAAAAAAGTCCAATCATCAATCATTTTTTAATATCCCCTTTATAATTTCTCGTAATTCACTAATGTTAATAGGTTTTTTTAAGAATTTCTCTGCACCTAAATTAACAGCCTCGACTGCTGCATCGAAATCTCTAAATGCTGACATCATTATAACTGGACTTTTAGGCAAATTTGTTTTTAGCCATCTGAGAATTTCTATTCCCGTTTTATCAACTCCTGGTTTTTCAGGGTCAAGACAAATATCGATTAAAAAAAGTTCAATATCCTTCGTTGCTTTCGATAAAGCCTCATCTAAGTTTGAAGCGGTTTCTACTGCGTAGTCATCGCTAAGTACACGAGTTAATGATTCCAGATATGATATAGTATCGTCAACTATTAATATTTTCTTTTTCATAAGTTTACTTATCAACTATGTAAAAAGGTTCAATTTCATAATCTTTTAAAATAATCTCATAAATTTCTTCTTCAACCCAGCGGAGCAGTTTTCTCTTTTCCTCGCGATGTATAAATGCATTATCAAATCCAGCTTTAACCAGTCTTAATGTTTCCCATTTTGTTAGAGGAATCTTCTTTTCATTATCTTCACTTAAATAGAAATACTCAGCAGCTTTAATAAAATCTTCGTTAATGGTTCCACCAGTTTGAGCTTTATCATCTGTATTTATAGTTACATTCAATCCTTTTTTTAAGTATCTAAACAATGGATATTTATTACTTCTCCCTCGAAAATTTGTAATCTCATTACTTAATGGACATAATTCTATGCAAGTCTGTTTATCACATACTTTTTCCATTAACTTCGGTGCCTGATAAATTGTTAAGCCATGGCCAATTCTATCAGCTTGAAGTTTATAAAGAGCTTCCCAGATAAATTGTGGACCAGCTTCTTCACCAGCGTGTATTGTTATAAGTGTATTTAACTTAAACGCTGGAGTAAAATCCTCGATAAAATTCACCGGTGGAAATTCGCTTTCATAACCTGCTAAATCAACTCCAACAAATCTCGAGGCTTTCCAATCATAAGGCAGATATGTTGATTTTGGACTGGCTGTTTTTAATATAGTTTCATTTATATCCCCTTCAAGCATTTTAGAAGTTTTTTCATCTTCCATTAATGCAGTAACTAACTCTTCAATTCTTTCTTTTGAAGTTTTATGTCTTTTGAGAGTTGCAATGAAGTTAATCCACACAAATTCACCTTTCATAAAATAATAAAGAGATGCAAAATTAGCTCCATCTTTTAAAGCTTCAACAGCCTCCTTAAGACCCAGATCTTTACTAGTATAACCTGAAGGTGAAACTCTTATTTCTAAGTATCTATTTTTTTCCTCAACAGCTTGGTCCGCTAAATACCAAATACAGGCAACTATATTCTCATAATATTGCAAATGCAAAGCTCCAAAGAAACAATCGCCCCTAAACATTTCTGCCAAACTTGTAGCCTTCTCTGGAGCTAAGAGCAAAGATTTTAATAAATCATTGTAATTGGTAGATGAAACCTTAAATATTTGTGAAAATATTTCTGAATAATAATTAGTCTCAGTATTCAAAATTTTAGGATTAAATTTATCTAACCTGTAAAGTAATTTATCGATTTTTTTTTCTTTAATCTTTGATATTAGAATTGACCAGAAACTTTTTGCATCTTCAAATGTTCTGCCTTCAAGTAAGCCAACATAAACAATGAACAAAGTAATAATATCATCTTTACTGATTTTTTTATCTTTATACTTATAAGCAAGAAAATCAAAATACATTTCCGCTGGTTTGTCTATATTTTTCTTAATGTAGCTTTTTATTTTATCGTCTCTACCAAATGTTTGTTTTAACCATTCAATAATTTTAACTAGAAGTTGGCTATTAAAACATAAAATATTTCTCACCTCATTAATTTCTTTACCTTTATCCAAAATTGTTTTAACCTCAGCTAGATAATGATAAAAGAAATTGTTATTCTTAAAGAATTCATCATAAAAATCTCTTTTTTGATCAATTCTATCCGAAATTTCTTTAAATTCACCAATTAGTGTTCGAAGGATATTTGTATTAGAAGGATCAAAATAACATAGTGAATTAACTGCCAGATAAAATATTATATTATCATCCATTGAACCACCTAAGTGGTAATGGAGATCGGCTTTGGGAATTTTCTTAATCCAGTTTCTTGCAACATCTTTGTCTAACGGATCAATTTTATCATTTTTATCTTTTTTATCTTTACATTCTTCTTCGTAAGGTAAAAAGCTCTCCGTCCTTAGTCTCATTATTACTTTTGGTGGGAGGTGATATAATTTTTCAAAATTACGGGCATTAGCGTGAGAAATTGTAGTTCCTATACCCTGACTGAACTTCTGCCTTGCTGTCTCTAACTCACCAATTAAAAACGGAATGTGAAAAACTCTATTAAATTTCCATGCATATCCGAGCGAACCCTCAGCAAAAGCTCTGTAAATATCATCCACATCCTCACTCTGTGAAAAAGTTAATATAAAGAAGCTTGCTTTTTCATAACCTAAATAATCCCTCAACTTAACCAGTTGCCTGATTATTTTATTTCCCTCATTATAATCACCGAGTAAAAGATCAACTATTATATAATCAAAATTAAATTTATCTTTCTCAAAAAAGCATTTCATTATAACTATCACTATTACCAATTTTTTTAATTTTTAACTCACTCTTATATTTATACAAACCTCTAATAAACTCTGGATTATGAATAAATTTTTTATAATCGCTACTTTCTGTAATCCATATTTCTGTACCATCTGGGAGAAATGGTAAAATTTCTTTAAGGTCATTTTCGATATCCGGGTTATCATCTATAACAAGAATTTTAAGTTTGCCAAATCTCTTTGGGTTTACCGAAATAATTGAAGCAATATCGTGTTTTTTTCGTGCAAAGTAATAATCATCTCTAAACTTATTAATCATACCATTATAATTACCATTATTCTTATCCAGAAATTTCTTAAACTCTCTTAAGTTCCAATGAGCTTTTCTTGTATGGAAGCTTTGGTAAGTATAAATTTCTGAAAGATCTGATAATAAATGATTTGTCGAATTTAATGTAGATAATTGACTTTTTAAGTCTTCAATTGTTTTATTTAATTCTTTCTTTTTATCTTTTTTTATCTCAACAATCAGTTCTTTTAACTTTTCTATAATATTTCTATAATTAGCTGTTCTTGCATATGAAGTATTTTCAAAGAAGTTTCTTATCATTCTTGATTTATTATAGACTGAATCAGAAAAATCACCACGGGGGATTTCTTCAGGGGTGTAGAAGAGGATGGCGCTAGTATTTTTGAACAATTCACCGCCATTGTTAGTAATGCTGTTCTGTAGTTTATTTAAAAAGTTTTCCCAAATATTTTCTTGTTGATTATATAATTCTCCCTCAAAAAATGGAATAAAATCTATTATTTTCTCCTCTGTTTCTTTTTTAAGATCAATTTTGTTAAATAAAACAAAACGATTTAAGCTTTCAATTACTGATTTTATATCTTGAATGCTTTCTGATCCGTTCCAACCTTTTACAGGCATTGAGATACCCTTAATTTTTACTCCAAAAAAATTTTTAATTCATCAAGTAAATCCCCTAATTTAAGATACCATTCATGAAAGTTGAAATATATTATTTCTTTTTTTTCATCTTCAGTTTTTTCTAATTTTCCAAGAAAGATATTTACATTCCTATTTTCTTTATTTTGCTGAGACAAAAGATCAATATTCTTTAAGTACAAAATCACAATTGATTTTTCATCCAAGTTAATATTTTCAATCTTATAAGGTTCATTTTTATCTTTATCAACATTTAACCCTACATGCCTTAGTAAATTTATCCATTTTTCTTTAAGATTATATTTTTTCAATTCATCTAACTCATTAATTAAATCAAGAACAGATTTTTCATACGGAAGATCCTTTTTATTTAATGAGGTGGTTACTTTATCATCAATCTTTAAATCGTTTTTCCCAGTTAAATAAAACCAAAGATTTACGAGTTTTTGACAATAATAATTAGATTTTTCTTTCAAAATATCATTAAGGTATTCTTTAGCATTTTCTTTATCTTTTTCATTTACTTCTTTTATCCCTTGCCAGTCAATATCTAAATCAAGGAAAGAAGTCATAATGTAGTGCTTAATATTTGAAAATTTTGTAGTTAAAGGAATATCCCTCGTTTTTAAGGTATCAAACCACAATTCAAAAGTTTCATCACTAATATCTGGTGTCGCTTCTTCTAGTTTTGCATTTATCTCACTGTCAGGTTCTGGAGTTGCTGCAGCGGTAGTCCAGAAAGTTATAATAAAATTAACTTTCTCATCATATTTTTTTACCCATTTTTTAAAATTTTTTGTATATTCCCTACTTGTATTAACATCTTCTCCACCCCAATGAATGGCAAAAATTAGATTTTCATTTAATTCAAATTTTTCTTGCTGTGATAATAGTTCGATTAATTTTAAAAATGCATCAACTTTTTCTTTTTGATCTTGTTGCATATTAAAATCTTGAAGATTACTAATTTGTATAGGAAAAGCGTTTAATTGAGCTCCATTAAGCAAAATTATATTTTTTTCAAAAGAGCCTTGGATATTTATAATCTTGTATATAATATCGTAAGTTTGGTTTTTAATTGTGATTTTAACTGTCTTTTGTTGGATACCTATAGCATACTGTTTCCAATCATCGCCTGTTGTAGTTCTTGTTGTTAATATAAATGTTTTCATTTTTTACTCATCTAGTCTTTAAATTCATTAAAATCTGAGTCAATATAAATTTTTCGTGATAATCTTTTAACAATGTCGATTCAATTACAGAAAAAGGAACAAACTTTGCATTTTTAGGGACATTTTCGGGTTCTCCTCTACCAGATGTGATTATTACAAATGGTATTTTTTCTTTTACTTTTCTAACAAACTCTTCTGGATTAATTTTTTCTTCGACACATTTCATTTTATCAATTATTCCTTGATGAATAATTAACAGATTTATATCTGTTAGTCCCCCTTCTCCTATAGAATTAAAATCAAGGAATTGTTCTTGTGTATTTTCTTTCCACTTAAACTCATATTGGTTACTATCAATTTTTATTTGAACACCGCAATAATCATAAGGTAAAATAATTCCGCTATATTTAAATCTATTTTTAATATGGTTTGATTTGCTATTTATGTAATCAATTACTCTCTCATCAATTATCAGTATTTTCAATACTGCATTTTCTATTATTTGATAATGTAAGGTAGTATCTGTTTGATAGTTAGATAAAATTAAATAATGTGTGCAAGATCCGCTTATCTCTTCACTATAAAAACAACCTGTTGGTAAATCATGTCTTTTAATTTTTATCTGAGCCCTACTGGCATCTCCATTTAGGAAGTTTTGGATATTTTCATCTTCATATATAGAAGGAAGGTTTTTAGTAATAGAAAAGAAAGGTAAAGAATTTTTAAATTCTTCTACTAGAGAAGAAGAAGATTTGTAATCTAAAGAAATAAAGAAATGTTCAACAGGATCCATTTTTCCTTCTATTACACTATTGTTATTTAAGGTATTTTCCCATACATTATTTATCATATCATCATTAATGCAATTAACTTTCGCTTTTGCAAAAGTTTTTATAAGGTTTTCACACTTTTGAAATAATTCTAAATCCCATTTATCTGATTGTGGAGCTTTGAAATCTATGTACACTGAGTAGTCAGAAGCTTTGGTATGAAGCTTTTCAATCCATTTCTTATAAAGGTTTATTTTAAATTGTTCATAATCACTGTTAGAAATATTGCTGAATTCATTATTATTAATTTTAACAATTCTTTTATCAATTTGAGATGGAATTTTATTATCATTATCTGTAACAATAAACAATCTATATGGTAATTTTTCTATTTCGTATTCTGGATTTTTTAAAAGATTATTCAAAACTTCATTTTTACCGTCATCAATTAAAACCATAAATTCATAATCAAAATCTGGTGGAGTGTTTTCAAAATAATATATCCCATGTTTTTTAGGCTCTTGGTTATCAAATTTATCTTTTATTATCTCTTTGTTGCTCCCGATTATTACAACATTTTTGGGCTTTGGTATACTAAATTCATATCCTAACCTGTATTTACCATCTTCAGGATCTTCTATTGCAACCGCTTTAAATATCTCTAAAACTTTCTCACCATTTTCACCAATCTCATTAATACTTGATTTTTTTAAATATCCAGCAGAGATTTTCATTTCCTGAAGTCCCCAATGTTCTTTTTTTATCTTACCTGTTTCATCAATAAAAGATTTAGTAAGGTAAAGATTTATTTTTTGGTGAAGAGGAAGTTTTTCTATCTCTTCGGAAGTTAATTTTTCATAATTTGCTGGTAGATCATCAGAATGGTTTTCTGTTTTTGATATATTATCATAAATTCTAAAAGTTATAGAATCACTTTCGTCTTTATTTTCTATATCTATTGTAATTTTTAATTGTTTCTTTTCTTTTTCAGACAAGTTAGCCCAGTTGTGTTTTGCTGAATTTCTAATTATACCTTCAAGTATAACATAAAAAGAATGGTATCCTATTATACCACCGGGGATGGCTAATAAAAAGTCATTCTTTAAACCTTCGATAACTGCCTGATTTTCGGTTATTATCCACTTCTTGTTATATCTTATACTAATTATAAAAGTATTTTTGTTTTCTTCAACATCTTTTCTTTTTGCCCATTTATATAAGCCCTTTATGCCCTCCTGTTTAGCAATAAACTCTAAAAGGGTTTCCTGTTGATAGAACCATCGCATCACTTCTTTCAAAAACCATGTGGGATACGACCATTGAGGGAATTCAGTGGATGTAATAGCAACAAAATCCATCCTTTGTTGCATATATTTATATAGTATTTGGCTTTGAGGTAAATTCAGCTCAGCAAAGCTTGCATACCCCATCTTTGCAAGTACATGGCTTCCGATGTTATGCGACATATTTCTTGCCATAATCGCCGCAACAGCAGAACGGAGTGCGTGGGATAAACTCTCATCATGTTTAATTTCCATTCTGATTCTTTCTTCAAAACTCGTCATTATTGGAAATGTTGAAACAAAAAAATCAAAAACTAGTTTATACTCTTCATCATCAATCATATCCTTTAATTCTAACACCACCACTAAAGGCAAACATTTTTCATTAAGATCCAAAGGAATGAATATATAATGTTTTACATTTTCATCATCATTTCCCAAAAATGCTAATAAAGATGGTAACAATTTCCAAGGATTTTTTTCTAAATCATCAAAAATTTTAGTTCCTTTTTTAGATGGATACCGGGATAAAATAATAGTTTCAATTTGAGAAAATATATTTTTAAGAGTGGTGGCTGATCTTTTGGATTTATTAAAGAGGCATTCCAAAACCTTATCATTAAACTTTCCATCGTTATACATTTGGTTAAATACTTTAGATATAGAATTAATAGAAGAACTTTTTAACAAATCAACTAATTCCGATCGAATTTTCCTGATATCTATCATCTTAATATCTGCGGCTGAGTTTACAGGAAATTCGAGTGACAGGGAAAATGGAGGAGGAAAATACGGTTCAACAATTTTATACGGTGGTTCAAAAAATGTTTGAGTTAAAGAAATTGCTTTGTTTTCATTAATTTTTGTTTGAAACCACGGTAAAATAACATTTTGGTACCATTCATTATGCGAAGAATAATAGGGTTTCAAAAAATAAACTTTATCATTATCATCAATGTATATATAAGCCAGAAGAAAGCGAACATATTTTTCTCCAAGTGTTTGTTTTAAAAAGAACTCTAATGTATCCTTAATCCTTGGGAAAAGATGAATTGTTAAAAATTTTTCCCATTTTTCCTTAAAGTCATATGAAGAACCTTTTAATTCCTCGCTCTTTTCAACAATACATTTTCTAATAAGAAAATTTAAACGATTACGTGATATAGTATATATGTCTAATTTTTTCTTTATAGATTTCCTATCTTCTTCATCAAAGAAAAACTCGCTTACTTCATCAAAAAAAACATATCCCTTTTCAGTTAATTTAATAGAGTTATCCTTCTGTTGTACTAACCCAAGAAATTTTAAAATTTCTATCTCTTTCAGAAATAAATTCTTGTTGTTTAATTCTGATAAATTTAATCCTTTTGTTGTTTTAATAGAGAATACTGCTCTTTTTCTATCGTCTACATCTTGAGAGATCTTTCTGATCTTATCTATTGGAAGTTTATCTGAATTGAGAATATTTATATAATCTGTAATTTTTGAAATATTCCAATAGATATAATTATTAAAATATCCATAGGCAGAAACTCCAAAACCTAAATACTCGTATTTTTCTGACCATTTGAAGAGCTGCTGTTTAAAAAGTGAATTTCCTGATTTAATAAACCACCCAGTGGGCTCTTGCTTATAACCTGCCTCAATTAGAATTTTATTTATCATGATCCACAATTTTACAATTTCCCCCCGTGTAGGAAGAATCCATTCACCTGTTAATACTTTCTTCATCATTAAAGTATTTTCCATACCTCTTGTCCATAAATGGTAGAAAGTCACAGAGGGAATATTTTTTTCTATGACGATTTTAAGATCCTTAAAAAGTCGCTCAAAAAAGTATCTTCTATCCCAATCTTTAGGTATAGGTAATCCAGATATAAGAACTATGTTAAATCTATCGTTAAAATTATTACCAATATAAGCTATTGATTGATAAGCTAGGTTAGAATCATGATCACGATTCATCAATTTTAATGTTTCATCATCAAATGTTTGAATACCGATACTTATTCTATTTACACCAAGATCTTTAAGCAAGTCAACCTTTTGTTTTGTTAATGTTCCAGGGCTTGCTTCCATTGTTAACTCTACAAATCCATCAGAAGGAAAATATTCATTAAAATTCTCTTTAATAATTTTATTTAAAAGGAATTTTATTTGAGCCTCTTCTAAATAAGTTGGGGTACCGCCTCCAATGTAAACAGAATGTATTTTGGGACTGCTTCCGACTTTTTGCAGTGCATTCTTCACTAATATTGCTTCTTTATTTAAAGCGGTAAGGTATTGGTCAACAAAGTCTTTCTTTGAAGAAACAGAAATAATAAAATTACAAAATGAACATCTTCTTTGGCAAAATGGTATGTGAAAATATAAAGCTACCTCATCCTTAAAATTTAAAAACATTTCCTCAGGTTTACTTTCAGCATCTTTGAAGGGTTTAATAGGGTAGACACACACAAGATAATAATTCAACGGATCCCTAAAAACACCACTTTCTATAATTTCTTCATATGAATCTTTATATTCTTTTTCAATTTCCATAATTATCTCATCAAAACTCATCATGATGATCAATTTAATTTTTTATATATTGTTGGCTTGCTATTCTTGATTGTTTTCAAAACAACAGAAAAATCAATATCCCCATTTGGTAAAACAGAAATGTATCCGGTAATTCCTTTGAAATTTTTTAATTGAGCAAGTTCGTTTCGAATTTTTAATGGAGAGATTCCCACTTTTTTAATTATTTCTGCAACTATTTTAACTTCATCATATGCTAAGACGGCATCAAGAGTTGGTTCTTTCCCATAATAAGATTTAAATTTTATCACAAAGTTTTTCACATCCGTTTCTTCACTTGTTGGTTCATAAGGAATGTCAGAATATATAACACCTTCAGCAGAATTACCCGCAACATTGAGAACGGTAGGATAGCCAAATTCCTGGGAACTTAAAATTTTTCCTTTGTATCCTGCCTCTCTTAACTGTTTTACTAATAAGGCTAAGGCATTTCCATATCCAGGCACATAAATCGCTTGTGGTTTGACAGTTAATACTTTTGAAACGAGAGCTCTAAAATCTTTTCCGTCCTTAAGAAACGCATCCTCAAAAATTACTTTTCCTCCTAATTTGGTAAAAAACTCAACAAAAGCATTTTTGTTACCGATACCTAAGTCATCGTTAATATATAGGATAGCGATTTCACGAATTTCTAACTCGGAATAGGCCAAATTAGCTAATTTTTGAGCTTGTAAGGTTGCGGAAGGAAAATTCCTAAAAATATAAGGACTTTTACCTGATAGCTCAGGGGTAGACGCAACAGCAACTAAAACTATTTTATTTTTGTCAATTATTGGTGCTAAAGCTAAACTAATACTGCTTCCTAATGAAAAAACTACCGGTGGTTTCACAGTAGCTATAATTTTTTGAAGTGCACTAACAGCAATTTTGGGGTCGCTTTTGCTGTCTTCATACACAATGCTTAGCTCTTTGCCGTTAATCCCGCCTCCGGAATTAATTTCCTCTATTGCCAAATCCATTCCACGCTTTTCGTCTACACCAAATTCTGCCAGTTCTCCCGTTAATGGTAATATTGCTCCGATTTTGATGGTTTCGGGTTCTTTAGGTTTTTGAGCGAAATAAATAGCAATTCCAGCAACGATTACAGCGAGAATTATGAGTGATATTGTGATTTTCTTCTTCATTTTCATTACCTCATTTCCTCTATTATAAATTTAATTTTATTTAAATCAAGTTTCAAAAAATATTTTTTCGAATTTTTCTGTTTCGAGAAAAGTTAATGGGTCATTACTTTCCTTTATAATTTTACCAGCTGACATTAAATAGACATAATCAGATATTTTAAGTACCTGCATTATGTTTTGTTCAACAAGTAAAATTGTTTTACCAAAATTTTTATTTATCTCTCGAATTTTCTGAAGTAGTTTTTCAACAAGTGCTGGTGAAAGTCCTGCAGATGGTTCGTCAAGCAAAAGCAATTCTGGTTCCTTCAAAAGAATCAAAGAAATTGAGAGCATTTGTTTTAATCCACCACTTAATAATCCAGCGCGAGATTCTGTATATCTTTCCAGTTCAGGGAATAACTCAAAAACAAGATCAAATTTTTCATTCGCTAATCTTAAATTTTCTTTAACAGTAAGATTTTCAAATATTGAACCACCCTGGAAAAGATAACCTATTCCAAGATTTACTCTTTTGTGAGGAGGTAGGTTTGTAATATCTCTTCCATTAAAAATTATGTTTCCTTTTTTAATCTTTAAGAAACCAGAAATCACTTTAAGAAAAGTCGATTTACCAGAACCATTAGGACCAATCAATGAAACAATAGAACCTTTTTCAATATTTAGATATGCATCTTTTAAGACTTCTTTTTTACCATAAGATGCAAAAATATTTTTACATTGTAATAACATCATACACCTAAATAAACTTCTCTTGTTGTTTTATCATATACTATTTCATCTGGCAAACCAAAAGCAACAACTTTTCCTTCGTCAAAGAGATAAACCCAATCGGCTATGTTCAAAACAACATTAATATTGTGTTCAATAAAAATTATTGTTTTACCCTTTTCTTTTAAGTCCAAAATCAAATTAGAAATCTTATTAATTAACTCAGGATGAATTCCAGATGCAGGCTCATCCAAAAGTAACAACTCAGCATCGGTTGCCATTAAGCGTGCAATGGCTAAAAGTTTCTGCTGACCATAGCTTAAATTTTCTGCTAATTGATTTTCATATCCATCCAATCCAACAAAATTTATATATTCCTTTGCTTTCTCAATTTGTTGTTTTTGAAAATCAAGAACTTTTTTTCTTTTAAGGATTCCATCTAAAAAGTTTTCCCCTTCTGTATCAGAAAATGCAACAAGTATATTTTCAAGGACAGTTAATTTTCTAAAAACTCTTATATCCTGATAAAGTCTTGCTATACCAAGTTGTGCAATTCGATATGGTGGAAGATTATCTATTTTAATTTTATTAAAGAATATTTCGCCAGATGTTGGTTTGTAAATTCCACTGATTAGATTAAAGATCGTCGTTTTGCCAGCACCATTGGGACCAATTAAAGCAGTAATGTAATTCTTTCTAAAGCCAATGTTAACATTATCAACAGCAGCTACTCCACCGAAGATCTTAGTAAGATTTTTTAATGTTAGTATATCGTAATTATTCCGGTTCATATTCTCCTGCTATACCCTGTGGTTTGTAGATCAAAATTATAATTAAAACAAGTGCATATAACATCATTCTGATATTAGCAGCAATTGAATCTGGTATTTCAAGAAATCTCAAAAATTCGGGTAGAAGAATTAAAATTAGTGTACCTACAATTGGACCAATGATGTTTCCACTTCCACCAATAGAGAGAATTGTGACCAGTAAAATTGATTCATTGAGAGTAAAACTTGTGGGATCAATGTAAGTAACATAAGTAGCGTAAAGTGAACCAGCGATTGCGGCAATTCCAGCTCCAATTGAAAAAGAAATTATCTTAAATCTGGTTGTATTTTTTCCAAAAGTTGAAACAACAATTTCATCTTCACGAATGGATTTTAGTATTAATCCAAATTTTATTGAAGTAATGAGATAAAGTATGTAATTCACAAGTAAAGCAAAAATTGTTGAAAGAACTAAAAACTTTGCTGGATTGTCAAAAGTAAAGTTAGCAATTTGAGGTGAAGGTATTCCAGGAATGCCATAAGGTCCACGGGTGAGTTCAACCCAATTGTATAAAATACTGAAAATAATTATCTGAAAACCGAGTGTAGCTAAAATAAAATAATCACCTTTCAGTCTTAAAGATGGAATTGAGACAATAAAACTTAAAAGAACAGTTATCACAATTGAAATAAGAACAGCTATAAAAAAGTTAACATTAAAATTAATCATTAAAAGAGCAGTTGCATAAGCACCGATTCCATAAAATGCAGCCTGAGAAAGAGAAACGAGTCCAGTGTAACCCATTACAATATTTAATGACTGGATAAAAATCGAGTAAATTCCAATCATAATTAAAATATGAAATAAGTAATTCATCGTACCTCTTCAACTCTAAGTTTTTTACCTAAGATACCAGTTGGTTTAAATAGCAAAAAGAGAATGAGTAAAAGAAAAACAAATGTATCAACCCATCGTGCAGAAATTTGCCAGATTATAATCGATTGCAATATACCAATGATAAACGCACCTAAGATTGGGCTTTCATAAATTTTTACTCCACCAATTATCAAAGCAACGGCTGATAGTAAGACAACATTCGAGCCAATATTTGGATCAAATCCTACATCAAAAGCAGAGATAATTGAAGCAATTGATGCCAAAATTGAGCTTACAATAAAAATAAAATTTCGAATTGTATGAGGATTGTAACCGAGGGCAATTGTTAAATTAGGATTTATAGAATATCCTTCTTAAGAGCAATCCAGATTTTGTTCTCAAGAAAAGAACATAAGAGATAAGAACAATAATAAATGCAAAGACACCAATTAGTTGTATCCTTGTAACTATTACAGAACCATATTGAAAGGTTTTTTCAATTCCCGGTGATAAAATTTTCACTTCATTGCCCGCAATCATTGCAATGAAATTTATTATAAAGAGATAGACACCGAACGATGAAATCAAAATTGCAACGGATGAATTATATCGAGCCTCCAGTGGTTTATATACAATTTGTTCGATTGATAAACTTAAAAGAGAGACAATTAAAAAAGTTAATAACAATGATATGATGAGTGGCAGTTTTAATATCAAATAGAACCAGTAAATTAAATACGCAGCTGAAGTATAAATTGCACCATAGGCAAAGTGAAAATAATTGGTTGTGTTATAAACCAGAGTAAAACCTATAGCGGCAATTGCCAGAATACTTGCTGAACATAAACCATTTATTAATAATTGTATAAACATTTTTTATACTGGAATTTTTCTAACTAAAAAAAGAGAAAATTATTGTATATAATCAAGTAACTTTTGGATGAAAAAAGTCTACCTTAAAGTCGAACCGTAGCATACCATAATAATTATTTCAGTTAATTAGATAAATTCAATTTGTAATTTAATCTCATACGAAATTATTTATTGCAACAAAGTCCCTTAATATCATAAAAATCTTATTGAAAAATTCTTTTTATACTTTTATAAGATTATTCTTAATTGCTATTGCTACGGCATGAGCTCTATTTTTTGCCTCTAACTTTAGTAGTAAATGCGAAATTATATCTTTAATTTTCTTCTCATTCAAAGAAAGAAGATTAGCAATTTCTTTGTTAGTCAATCCCTCAGAAATGTATTCTATAATTTTCAATTCAGAAGTTGTTAAACCAAAATCTTTGTGAGGTATATTTTCTTTCTCACTATAGTTGATATTAACAAGACTTTTTAAAGCAGATGGTGAAATCGACAAACAACCTTCATAAGCATTTTTTATTATGTTAAATATATGTTTGAAATTATCCTTCTTATTGAAATATCCAATTGCTCCATATTTAAATGCCTTTAAGATAATTTCAGGTTCGTCATAGTGACTAACAAAAACAATCTTAATTTCTTTCTTAGTTAATAATGATTTAGCAAATTCAAGTCCACCAAAATTATTATTAGGAAAGTCGATATCAAGAAGGACGACATCCGGATTTGTATTTATTATTTTTTGAACAGAAGCATTAATTGAATTATCATCACCAACAATTTTAAATCCTTCAACATCAAGCCAGCGTATATAGCTTTCACGAACTGAATCGTGGTCATCAACTATAAAAATTTTTATCTTATTATCTCTCATACATGAATTTATTGTTTATCAATTTTTTTTGAATACTTCCTTCTTGAATGCTCAATTACTTTTCTTGCAATATTTGAACTATAAGTTTCATTTTCCAGTATTGTTTCTATATTGAATGGAGGTGTGCTCTGGCCATTAACTAAAGTGCTTACATAAGCTGACCAATTTGGAAGATTTGTTAAATGGAAACTTGTTAAATACGGATAAAATTTTTGCTCTAATAATTTTGCATCATCTTGTCCAATCCTAAATGATATCAAAGTTCCAACATTGCCAAACAAAGATAAAGTTATTTTTTCATCATGAATTTGATTCAAGAATTGATTTGCCAAAATTAAGTAAACTCCAAACTTTCGAGCTTCTGAAATTAATGTGGTAAAACTATTAATAGCTATATTTTGAAATTCATCAACATAAACAAAAAAGTCTGTTCGTTTGCTAATTGGCAATTTACTTCTTTCCATTGCAGCAGTCATAATTTTTGTCATAATCAACATACCCAAAAATCTTGAGTTCTCTTCTGTCAATTCTCCTTTAGCCAAATTAATCAATAAAATTTTTTTATTGTTCATTATATCAGCAAAATCAATTGTAGATTTTTTCTGCGACAATATATTTCTTAACAATGGGTCAAAAAAGAAATTCTGGAATTTACTCGTTATATAATCTCCTAAGCTAATGCTATCATTTTTAACGCTTTGATAATCAATTACCGGCAATACATGTTTAACCCAGTTTTCAAGAAGAGGGTCTTTTAATTTAAGGTCTTGCCATTGTCTCCAATAATCTTCAATCTGAAAAATGAAATAAAAATCAATCAATGTTCCCTTATTATCAGGGTCTGACATAACAAGTAATAAATTATTTCTTGTATGCAAATAAAATATAGGACCTGCATACTCAGAGTGTTTTGTTCCGTATTCACCTTCTATTAATCTCTTTAAGATTCCTATAAATTCTTGAACAATAAAATATCTGTGTTCGGGGTCTTTATATTCAAGCAAATTTATACCAACTGGATAATTTTTATCTGTTGGGTCAATAAGCACTACATCATCAATCCTATTTTCTGGTATATAACCTAAAATTTGTCTATACAAATCACCGTGTGGGTCAATTAAACATAAACCGTTGCCTTGTTTTATATCATTTAAAATCATTGTTTTTAATAAAGTAGATTTTCCCGTTCCTGTTTGTCCGATGATATAAACATGTCTCTTTCTATCTTCAGCTGTAATTTTAATTTCTTTTTTCTCACCGTGAAATGTGTTCAAACCAATTAGACAACCTTCTAAATGAGTTACGACTGGCGCAAATCTTTCTTCTACAATAAAAGTATCAAAGTTAGTTAAAATATCTAAAGCAGATGAAGGAAGTCTGAATGCTGTGCTTGCTTCAAATGAATCAAAAAGATATTGGAGCCGATAGTTTTTGTCATCTAATAATTCATTCTTATGAAGTAGCAATTCTAACTTGAAGATTTCACTTAATTGTTTTTCATCAATTTCATTTGTAGTTAATTCATATCCGCCGCGCAAAAAATCTTCAATATTCAGATTATCTTTGGGACGAGTTGTAAAAAATTGAGCTAATGCATTTAGAAATAATAAATCCGGAATTTCTTTCGTAAGTATATTAATGGTTAGTATACCGCACGAACTTTTTAGATTGAATAAAAATTTTATCAAATTATTTTGATATGAGCGGGATAATGTTTGTAAAGTAGGACTTATTTGCGATAAATTTTCTGTGCTGCTTGAAATATTAACCTGTGCAAATTTTTCACATTTGATAATTTGATCTTCCAAAAATTTTTCTTCATCATACAAAAGATCTGCTGGCTTTAATTTAATACTTAAGATGAATGATTTATTGATAAAGTAAAAATGACTAAAAAATTTTTGTGTATCATAATATTGAAATACAAACGGGAAAATATAAGTTATTCTGTTTTCTTCCGATATATTCAAAAATTCTGCATCATCTTTTTGTGTTTTTGAATCAAAGAAACCAATTTCTTTGATAGTAGATTTTAGTGTATCTAACTGGTCGCTTATAACACGCCGATTAATTGAAGATATATAATGAAAATCATTTATCGGCATTAATAATTTTTCAACTTCTGAACCTGATAGAACTTTGTATTTATATTCAGGGAAGAGATTATTAAAGTTATTTATCAGCGAATAAAAAATATGTTCAAAATTTTTAGAATTATCTTCATCAATTCTAATCAGGAAATAGATACTTAGGGAATTTTGATTGGAATCTTTAAGAGAATTAGTAGCGTTTTAAAAAGTGTGTAAAGAGATATAATGAAAGAGGCATTTACCCTCATTAAATTTGAAAAAAAGTGGAGGATAAATGCCCTATGCAAACAAATATCATCATTAACCGAGATGAAA
>Ga0315298_1005640_pt1 | contig 17601 bp, 11 predicted proteins | sample WHS_1_MG_FD_203077 | JGI IMG/M metagenome (GOLD analysis project Ga0315298, IMG submission 203077) | Extremophilic microbial mat communities from Washburn Hot Springs, YNP, Wyoming, USA - WHS_1_MG | ecosystem: Environmental > Aquatic > Thermal springs > Hot (42-90C) | place: USA: Wyoming...
CTTTTCAGGCTGCTCGCCAACGGGAGGATCGTCGAGATGGGGCCCTCGGGAAACCATCCGTGGCTCTCCCTGGAGGGACCTCGAGGGCTCGATGGGCTCCTGACCTGGGCCTCGGAGCGCTGTCCGGGCTACAGAGCCGTCTCCCTGGAAATGGCGCCGGGGAGGAGCTGGGGGCTCTGGCTGGTGCCGAAGGAGGCCGCTCTCGACGTGGAGGCCACCACGCGGGCTCTGGCCGTGGCCGTTCAGCTATTGGAGCGGACGGAGGAATGGCAGCGCCTGGCGCACACCAGCGACTCCCTTTGGACGCTACTGGGACTCGGCCACACGCTCTCCGCGGCGGAGGACCCCGGCGCCATGGCGACGGCGGTTCACGAGGCCGCCACGCGGATCTTCGGTCCCGTCAGCTCGGCCCTGGCCCTTTTCAGCCAGGATTCGGGCCGGAGCTTCCGGCTCGCACGGGACGCCCAGCTCCTATCGCAACCCGCCCGCCCCGCGGACTGGCAGGACCTCTTCAAGGAGCGGACCTGCGCCTGGGATGCGGAGTCGCCCCTGGCCTCGGCCTCGGCGGCACTGCTGGGACTCGATCCTTCCAGCGGTCTCTGCGAACGCGTGGGGGACGGCCCTTCGCCCCTCGGCTACCTCCTCATCCTGAGGCCCTCGGGCCCCTTCTCGGAACGGGAGCAGGGGCTGGTCTCCCGGATGGCCGATTTTCTCTTCGCCGCCCTGATGCGGCGGGAGAACCGGCGGGGGACGAGGAGCCGGGCGGTCCAGTCCGCCGACCTCTTCGTTCTCCTGGCCCAGGAGAGGGAGCGTCTGGACTACGTTCTCAGGAGCGTACCGGTGGGCATTCTCCTGACGGACCTGGAGGGCGGCATCGAGCTGGCCAACGACACGGCGGGTCGGGCCCTCGGGCTTACCGACGTGGAGATGCGTGAAAAGAAGATCTTCGGGAGCCGGCCCGCGGGACGGGCCCTTCTGGGGTTGATCGAGAAAGCCAGGAGCGAGGGGAAACCGATCTCCACCCCGTACGAGATGGAGGGGCGGTGGTTTCACGTGCAGGTCATTCCGTGGCCGGGCGGGGCGCAGTTTCTGGTGGTCACCCAGGACATCCAGGATTGGTTCCAGCTCAACCGCCTCAAGGAGGACCTCATCTCCATCATCTCCCACGAGGTGAAGAATCCCCTCACCGCCATCATCAACGCCGCCAGCCTGCTCAGCACCCAACGCCCGGGGCCGCTCACCGAACCGCAGCAGCGGCTCTCCGACCTCGTGGCGGAGAATAGCCAGAAGATCCGCGAGCTGCTTGACGACGTGGTCCGGCTGAGCCGGGTTCACCAGATGGGCAGCGAGCAGGAACGGGTGGACCTTCGCGCGCTCCTGCAGCGGCTCCGCGCCAACTATCGTGATACCATACAGGGCAAGTTGCTGGTTTGGAAGGAGGAGCTTCAGAATCTGGCCGTGGTGGGTGATCCGAGAATGCTGGAGAACCTCTTCACGAATCTCCTCGGCAATGCCATCAAGTACTCGGCCATCGGTGGCTGCGTGGGAGTGAGGCTCGGGAGAGAGGATGACTGGGTCCGGGTCCGGGTGGTGGACGACGGGCCGGGCATTCCGGCCGCCGAACGAGACCGGCTCTTCAAGCCCTTCTTCCGGGCCAGCAACGTGCGGGGGCAGGTCTCGGGCACCGGGCTGGGGCTGGTCATCGCCAAGAATATCGCGGAACGTCTCGGAGGACGGCTCTCGGTGGAGTCGCCCCTGCCGCCCGAGGAGGCGGAGTTCCTGGGCAGCCCCAAGGGAAACGAGCATGGAACCGTCTTCCGCGTGGACCTGCCCGCTCAAGATTAGGAGGTGGCATGAAGCGCCAGAGGATACTCATCGCCGATGACAACAGGGCCATCACGGACATCCTCAAGATGAACTTCGAACTGCTCGGCTATGAAGTGATGGTGGCTTCGGACGGCGAGGAGGCCGAACGAAAGTTCAAGTCCTTCCCTCCCGATCTGATGCTTTTGGACGTCATGATGCCCAAGAAAAACGGGTACAAGGTCTGCCGGGATCTCAAGAAGGAGCCCCAGTTCGTGCGGATCCCCATCATTCTGCTCACCGCTAAGAACCTCAAGGAGGACGTCTACTGGGGATACGACTGCGGTGCGGACGCTTACGTGACCAAGCCCTATGACCCGAGGCAGCTCGAGCTGCTGGTGGGTCAGCTCATCCAAGAGGCTGTCACGGGACGGCGGTCTACCTCTTGGACCGGCCTGCCCGACGCCAGCCGCGTGGAGGCAGAATACCGGGCCAGGCTGGAGGCGGGCGCCTCCGCCCTGCTCCTGCGCGGCAGTTTTCCGCAAGAACCCGCCGAGGCCTTCAGGCGCAAGTACGGCGTTCCCCGGTTCAAGGACCTCCTGCACCGCACCGCCTGGATGCTCTATGAGATCGTCCGCGACGTCACCTCGGCGGGGGTTTTGGGGCAGGACAGCGAGGACCGCTTCTTCGTGACCCTCCACCCCGAGGAGGCCGAGCCGCTGAAGGCGAAGGCGCAGCAGAAGCTTAGCGAAATGATTCTCTCGTGCTACGACAAGGAGGACCAGGAGCGGGGGCGCCTCGTGGAATTGGGCATGGGGCCGGACAAGGGAAGGGAGACTCCGCTCGTCGCCCTCCAGTGGGAGACGCTCGAACTGCCCGCGCAGTAGGTGCGGGGCTTTGCGCCCTTGAGCCTAACTTTCGCGTGCGGATGGTCCTTCCTTCGTCGGCTCGGGTGGCGTACGGTGGAGGGCTTCTCTTCCGCGCTCCGCTGGTGAAGCCAGAGGGAACGCCAGGTTTGTCTTTCGGTTCCCTCTCCGCTCCGCGGACAGGCCCGCGGAGCCTCCTCCCGCCCTTGGCGCATTCTTCCCCCGGATCCAGTCCGGGGTCGAATGCCCCCAATCCTTTGGCAGGTGATCGTGCAGTTATGCCCGTCATGAAGATCCATAGGGATTTGCACTGCCATTTCGCCTTCCATAGCGGGATTGGGGAATCCGGGATCGAATGGCCCCAATCCCTGGGCAGGAGAGCGTGCGGTTATGCCGATCCGTAAGGCCATGGGGCCTTGCACCGCCATTTCGCCCCCCCCTCGCAGGATTGGGGTTAATTTGTCCTCTTGCGGCTCTCTTCGCCAGCCCGCACGGCGCGCTGGAGACTCTCCTCCGCCTCCCGGCCCACCGCCTCCCGGCAGATACCCCAGTACCCGCGGAAGCCGCCCGAGGCATCCCGAATGGGGATCGCGCTGGTTGCCAATACCGTCCAGGCACCGTCCCTCCTCACATAGACGGCCAGCACCGAGCGCAGCGGTCTCCTGCCCCCCACCTCTCCTCCCATCTGGGTTCTGACCCGCCCGGCCTCGGCCGGCGGCATCAGATCGCAGAGAAACCTGCCGAGGATCTCTTCGGGGGCGTAGCCCAGCAGCCTGGAGACCCACCCGTTGCTGTGGGTGAAGCACAGATCGGCGCCCAGCTCCCAAACCCAATCGCTACTGTGGCTTCCCAGGACGCGGAAAGCCTCCTCGCTGGCCCTCAGCGACTCCTTGCTGCGGCGAAGCCCGTCCAGCCCGGTCAGGAGCTCGTCTCTGGTTCGTTGGAGCTCCCGGTTGGTGGCCGCCAGCTCCTCGATGGTGGCCGTTGCCTCTCCGTACAGGGAGGCGTTGACCACGGCCATGGCGGCTTGCCGGGCGAAGATCTCGAGAAGCTCCACGGCGTCCTGCGTGAAGGTGCCCGCTTCGCCGGCGTAGACGGTCAAGGCACCGCGCACGGTGTCTTCGTGCAGGAGGGGAAGGGCGCAGATGGAAACGAAGCCCCGCCGGTCCATCGCCTCTCGCCAGGGGGTCACGGCGGGATCGTCCCGCTGCATGATGACGGGGTGCCGGCTCTTGATGGCCCTCCCCGTGGGCCCCTGCGCGCGAACGGACTCGTCCCACCGCACGTGGACCGTCGAGGTGTAACCCTCGTCCAGGCCGGCCGACGCGAGCACTGCAAGCTCCACGCTTTCCGGCGCCACCAGGCCGATCCACGCCATGCGCGCCTCCACGCCCAACAGGGCGGCCTCGCAGATGGTTCTGGCGGCCCCGCGCAAATCGAGGAAGCCGCCCATGGCCTGGGCGGAGGAGACGAGCGACAGCAGTTGGCGATGGCGACGCCGCTCGGCCGCTTCCGCCGCCCTCCGGTCCGTCACGTCCCTCGCCACGCCGAAGAATCCGACGATCCGGCCCTCTCCATCCAGCCTCGGAACGGCCAGGTCCTCCACCCAGTGGTATTGTCCCGTGGTGCGGTGGAGGAATCGGTATTCCACGGTCGCTGGACCGGGTGATGCCAGGAGTTCTTGCAGCTTACGGCGAACCAGGGACCGGTCTTCCGGGTGGACCGCCTCGAACCAATCGTGCCCCGGTTGCGTGAAGTAGTTCGGCGGATAGCCGAGGATCCGTTCCAACTGGCGGCTGGCGAAGAGGGGCTTCAATGCGGGCGGATCTCCCTCCAGGGCGTTGTAGTAGATGATCTCGTGGACGTTGTCGACGATCAACCGGAGCCGGGTCTCGCTCTCGCGCAGCGCCGCCTCCGCCCGCTTGCGCTCGGTCACGTCCTCCAGAAAGGCGAGGAAGGCGGGGCCGCTCTGGAGATCCACCTGCGCCAACCGCACGTGCATGGGGAACAGCGATCCGTCCTTCCTTCGGCCCACCGTGTCAAAGTCCTGCTCGCCCGCGTCCTTCGCCCGTCCCTCCCGGAACTGGGCCTCGACCCCCTGGCGCTCTCCGGGCGCGATGAGCGCCTGGACGAATCCGCTGCTGAGGTCGGCGGGGGAGGCACAGCCGAAGAGCTTCAGTACCCCCTGGTTGGCATACACCACGGTTCCTTCGCGCACGAGGCAGATGCCCAGGGGGGACTTCTCGATGAGATCCCGGTAACGGCGCTCCGAGTCCCGGAGAAACTTGAGCCTGAGGTTGCGCCGCCACGCCCAGAGGAGGACCAGGCCGACCAGGGCCGCCAGGGCTGCGGCGGCGAGGAACCAGGCGGCGATCCGCTCAAGGTCCGATTCCGTCTCCTCAGGGAGCCACTTCCTGCGGATGTGGGCCAGGGTGCCTCCCTTTTTGAGCTGGGCCAGGACGCGGTTGAAATCGGCCCGCTCCGCCTCCCTGCCCGAACCGAAGGCTATGGACAACCGCTCCCGCGACAGAAAGAGCGGACCCCAGGAGCCCTCGGCGATGGTGAGTTCGCCCGCGTACCGCCGGCTGATGAGGAAGAGGCTGTTGAGGTAGTCGTTGAAGACGGCGTCCACCGTCCCGGACCGAAGAGCGGCAAGGCTCTCCTCCGTGCTCCCGAAGGGGACCACGGTGATCGAAGGGTCGCCGGCCGCCTGCATTCTCAGGGCAACTCTCTGCCCCGTGGCCCCCTCCTTCACCCCCACCCTCCAGCCCGCCAGCCGGCGCAGAGAGGCCAGTTCTCGGCTCGCCCTCGTCACTACGACAAGCCCCGTTTCGACATAGTCGTCGGTGAACAGGAGACGGGCCTCCCGGCCGGGGGTCCGGTAGATCGCTCCCAGGCCCACGTCCGCCTCGCCCTTCTCCAGGCGGTCCAGCATCTGGTCGAAAGGGAGCAGTTCCACCTGGTAGCTCCAGCCGTTGGCCGCGCACACCAGGTCGAGCAGATCCACCTCCAGCCCCTTGAGGCGGCCATCCTCGGTGAAGACGTACGGCTCATAGGGAGAGGCCGCCACCTTCAGCCTTGTCCCCGGGCCGGCCGCACCGGCCGGCCGCGCGGCGCTGGCCCTCGGCACGCTAAGATCCAGCCCGCAGAGAAGCAGGATCAGCATCACTCTCAAGAAACTCGACCACACCCGTCGGCGCACCGCTCTTGCTCCCTTTGCGGCCGGTCAGCAGACCCGGTTTTTGCCCTGTCTCTTGGCGGCGTAGAGGGCCACGTCCGCCCTCTCCAGAATGAGGTGGTGGTCCTTCCCGTCGTCCGGAAAGGAGGCTACGCCCACGGAGAGGGTCACCCGCACCGGCGCCGAAAGCCCCTCGACCGACAGGGGCAGCGACTCCACCCGGGAACGGATTCGATCGGCGACGGCCCTAGCCTGCTCCGCCGTGCGGTGCGGCAGGAGAATCGCGAACTCCTCCCCGCCGTAGCGGGCCGCCACGTCCTCCGACCGGATGCTGGAGCTGAGCAGGCCGGCCACGCTCCTCAGGACGGCATCGCCCGTCAGGTGCCCGAAGGTGTCGTTGATCTGCTTGAAATCATCCAGATCCAGCATCAGCACGCTGTAAGGGATCCCGGCCGCCGCGTACTCCTTGGATTTCACGGCGAAGGTTTCCTGGAAATAGCCGTGATTGTAGAGACCGGTCAGCGAATCCAAGACGGCCTGGCGCTTGATCTGCGCGTGGATTTGCGCGCTTTCCAAGGCGTACACCGTCTGATTGGCCAGGATTTCCAACGCCCTTAAGGTCTCGCCTGAGGGGACCTTGCCGTCCTGCGGCTCGTCCACCGAAATGATGCCCAGCAACCGATTGTCCTGGTCTCTCAGTGGCACCAGCAGCAGGTCCTCGGGATGCCAGTCATCCGGTTGGGTGGACACCCTGGCGTGACTGGGAAGGATATCGTAGGGACTGAGCTTCCCCTCGGTGTGGCTCACGAAGTAGCAAGCGCCGAGGCGGTATCGTTCCGAAAGATACTCCATGATGTCCTCCGCCGGCGGTGTGACCGTCCGGATCTCCTCCCAGAGGTCGTCCAGGCCGGCCTGGGCGACCCGCTCGAAGATTCGCCGGTCCTCGTGGTAGAGGCTGATCAGAACGCTCCGGAATCCGAGGCTCTCTCGGATCCCCTTTGCCACGCTGTCCAAGATACCTTGAACATCCAGGTGCACCCTGAGGAGGTTCGAAATCTGGAGTATCCGGGTCAGAAACTCGGTCTGCAGGACGAGCCTCCGGTTGGTCTTCATGAGCTGAGTCTTCAGGAGCTGGTCTTGCATCCCCTGCGCGACCTGGTGCAGAGAGAGGCTCAGGAACTGCGCCTCCTCCTCCCGGAACGGATCGGATTGCGCTCCGCGCTCGGCCACCAACAGCCCAAGCGCTAGCTCGCTGGTGAGGACCGGGACCAGAAGCTGCGAGGAGGCATCGGGCAGCAAAAGCGGTTGGAGGCTTTGCCGGTCCGTCCGCCGGGGCTCCCGGAGTACGGGATCCTCCAGGTAACCCATGAGCCCGTTCTGCAGATCCGGTCCGACGGGGATCCCCTCCAGGGAGTACATGGCGGGGCCATCCGGTTTCGCCGGAGGGAGCACCAGCATGACCGCCCGCTCCCAGGGAACGAATTCCCGCAACCCCACCAGCAGGCTCTTCACAAAGGCTTCGTCGCCCAGGTTGCCCGTGGCGCCCATGGTCAACTGCTGCAGGAACTCCTGCCGGCGGGCCGCCCCGATGAGAGCTTCGTGCTTCGCCTCGAGACCGGCGTTCAGGCGGAGGCTCCAGATGACCAGCAGCAGCGTGAGGCTGCTGAGGAAGAGGTAGAGCGGCCGAAACTGGGCGGCGGCGCCAGCCACCAACCCCACGAAGGGGGACGACACCAGCACCCACAACTGGTTTTGAAGGAAGTTCTTTCGGACCCTCTCGGGGTTCGTGCTCGATCCTGTGAGGGCTCTTCCCAGCAGATAGAGCCCCCAATTGAAGGTGCTGGTGGCCGCCATGGCCAGGAGCAGGATGGCCAACCAGGCCCAGCCCTCCGGGACCACCAGCGGCGCCAGCGCGGTATAGAGCCAGCAGCCTAGACTCAGGCTCGCGGCGGCCATTACCGTACCCCATGCGTGCACGAGGCGGAGGCCGCGGGGTCCGTGCCGGTATGCCCGGCTGGCCAGGAGACCAATGCCGCCGAGGATTCCCGCGACCGCCGGATTCTGAAGGATCACCACGGCGGGAAAGGCGATGACGTGATCGGCGTTCATGCTTCCCAGGCCGGGGATTGGGACGTCGAATTGATAGGCCACGAAGAAGAAGGCCAGGACAAAGGGAAGGGCCCAGGGATTGCGCACCTGAAATCCGAAGTGCCACAGCAGCAGACACACTCCTCCTGAGAACAGGAGAAGAAGCGCAAGATAAGCCCTTGAGGCGCGCCGCATGTTCCACACCCTCCGCCCTCGACGGCGAACCGGCCTACGAGTGATGTCCTTAAGGATAGACCGGCAAAAGGAGGCTGCCAAGTCCAAATTCCGTCCCCAATCCCGCGATGGGAACCGGACAGGCGGTGCAAGTTTTTACAAATCTTACAGATTCCATGAATCGCTCCATCACCTGCCAAGGGATTGGGGGCATTCGACCCCGGACTGGATCCGGGGGAAGAATGCGCCAAGGGTGGGGTGAGGCTCCGCGGGCCAAGCCCTTGGAGCGGGGAGGGACCCGAAAGGCAAACCGAGCGTTCCGTCTGGCTTTGCCAGCGGAACGCGAAAGAAGAAAAGCCCCCCTCCCCCTTTGGGAGAAAAAGCCTTTCCCTCGGAAAGCACCTGCAGCGCCGAAGGTGAGACCAATCCATCGCGGAATTTGGGTCCGTGACCGAATGGCTCATCCTTCGACGGCGCGGGTGGCGCAAGGGGCAGGGCTCGGCCTCCAGCACGGGGAGAGCCCTCTTATTCGCGCTCCGCTGGCACTGCCCGAGGGAGCGGTCGGTTTCCCCTTCGGGCTCCTGCCGCGTTTCTCCCTTGTGGAGCATCCCGAGCATCGCTTCGCGGCCACACCCCGTGGCGGACAGCCACCGCACGGCAACCCCATGAACCAATTTGACACATCGGTCATACCGTCCTTCTGCCGATCAGCCCGTGGCGGGCGACCTCCTCCGCGTGCGGCAAATACCCCAAAAACCCAAAAACAAAAAAGAATCCATGCTTCACCACGGCTGCCGAGCCCTATATTAAAGGTCCTAAGGAGGAGCGGCCCCGCCGAGATGCGCGGTGCAGCCTTACTGGACACGGCGGCCCTGGCCCGGCCTCACGGCGGAACCGACGGCCGCCTTCTGACGGGGGTAGAGCCATCATGACGGCGGTAGTCTACGGAGTTCTTTACCTGTGTGCGGCTGTCTTCCTGATAGCTTGCGTGGCCCGGGCCGTGATGTACGCCAAGGCCCCCATCCACCTGCGCTGGGAACTCTACCCCGTGCCTCACGAAGAGGCCGCGCGGGTCCAGCACGGGGGCTCCTACTTCGAACAGCTGGACTGGTGGAAGCACCCCTCCAGTTTCAATCTGGTTGGGGAGCTCTCCTTTATGGTGCCCGAGATGCTCTTCCTGAAGGCGCTCCACGAGTTCAACCGGAAGCTGTGGTACCGCTCCTTCCTCTTTCACTTCGGCCTCTACCTGCTCATCGGGACCGTGGGGCTGGTGGTACTCGCGGCCGTGCTGACGCTGGCCGCGCCGGCCGCCATGGCCGGCGGCCTGGGGCTGGCCCTGCACTGGATGTACCTGATCTCTGGAGTGGCGGGCAGCGTCCTGGCCTTCGCCGGCGCGGTGGCCCTTCTCGTACGCCGGCTGACCGATCCCGACCTCGCCAACTACACGACGCCGGGCGACCTTTTCAACCTCTGCTTCTTTCTGGCGGCCTTCGCCTTCATGGCCGCCGGCTATCTGCTGCGAGGCCCCCAAGCCCCCGGGGTGGTCCGCCTCACCGTGGCCTGGTTGACCTTCGACACCCGCCTCTCGCTTCCGGGCCTGTGGTGTGCCGGCATCATTCTCTGCGCCCTGCTCGCCGCCTACATTCCGCTCACGCACATGTCGCACTTCATCGCCAAGTACTTCACCTACCACTCCGTCCGGTGGGACGATGCCGCCACGGCCAACAACCCCAAGATCGCGGCCAAGCTCGCGGAATACCTGACCTACCGTCCGACCTGGTCGGCCCCTCACGTGACGGCCGACGGCAAGCGGAGCTGGGCCGACGTCGCCACGACCAATCCGTGGGAAGGGGGGAAGAAATGAAGGAGAAGATCAGGCTATCGGAGATGTCGCGGCAGGACAGAGTCCCCTTGACCCACGTCGCGAAGGAGGAGCTGATGCCCCTGCCGCCCCCTCTTCAAGACCCGGCCAGCACTCCGGATTGGAAGCCTCTCTCCGATAAAACCAAGGCCGCCGTGGAGTGCGGCCTGGATGATACTTGCGCCCTCAACATCCCGCAACCGAAGACGAAGGAGGAGGAGGACGAGCTGGTCCAGAAGTTCCTCGCCGGCCTCGACAAGCTCTTCAGCCGCGAGAACAACTGGACCTTCCTCCAGCCGCTGGTCCTCACCATGGAGCACTGCGCCAAGTGCCAAACCTGCTCCTCCGCGTGCCACATCTACGAGGCGAGCGGCCAGAATGAGATCTACCGCCCCACCTACCGCTCGGAGATCCTCCGCCGGCTCTATTTCAAGCACGTCAAGCACGGCGGGCTCCTCTCCGCCTGGCAGCACGGGGAGGTCACGGTCAACTGGCCGCTGGTGGCGCGCCTTGCGGAGCTCTCCTACCGCTGCAACCTCTGCCGCCGTTGCGCCCAGACCTGCCCCATAGGGGCGGACAACGGCCTCGTGGGGCACGAGCTGCGCAAGCTCTTCAGCATGGAGATGGGGATCAGCGCCAAGGAGTGTCACGACAACGGTTCGGTGCTCCAGCTCAAGGTGGGCTCCTCGACGGGCATGAGCTCGCTGGTGGTGAAGGACAACATCGAGTTCATCGACGAAGATATGACCGAGAAGACGGGCATCAAGGTGGAGACGCCATGGGACGTTGCGGGCGCCGAGGTTCTGCTGATCCACAACGCGGGCGAGATCATGGCCTGGCCCGAGAACCCGGGGGCCTTCGCGGTGATCTTGAACGCCGCCGGCATCACCTGGACCCTCTCCTCCGAGCTGGCGGCGTACGATTCCATCAACTACGGCCTCTGGTACGACGATGCCCAGTTCGCCCGGGTGGCCATCAAGCACGCCGAGGCCGCCAAGAAGCTGGGGGTCAAGAAAATCGTCCTGGGCGAGTGCGGCCACGCGCACAAAGCCCTCTCCGTCATCGCCGACCGCGTCCTCACGGGAGACCTGAACATCCCCCGCGAATCCTCCATGACCCTCCTCAGAGACATCGTGATGAATGACCGCATTAAGCTCGATCCCAGCCGGAACGATTTCCCGGTGACCCTGCACGACCCGTGCAACCTAGTGCGGCTCATGGGCGTGGTGGAACCCCAGAGGGAGGTCATCCGCAAGATCTGCCCCCAGTTCCGCGAGATGTGGCCGCACGGAGTGGACAATTACTGCTGCGGCGGCGGCTCCGGGTTTGCCATCATGAGCGGCAATAACTTCCAAGACTGGCGGTTCCAGGTGGCCGGCCGGAAGAAGCTGCAGCAGGTCCTGAACGCCTTCTCCGATTGCCTGGCCCCCTGCATCCCCAAGTACCTCTGCGCCCCGTGCAGCAACTGCAAGGGCCAGTTCCGCGACATGCTGGCCTACTACGACCTGTGGGAGAAGCATAAGATCCTTTACGGAGGTCTCGTGGAGCTCATCGTCAACGCCATGGCGGACGTGAAGCCGGGCTTCATCGAATGGGCGTGGCACTGAGGCGGTGAAGAGTGAGGAGCAGGAAGTAAAAAGCAAACAGCGAAAAAGAGGGGCGGGGTAGAGGCCCATGTCCCATTCGCCATTTAGCTGTCGCCTCTCGCTTCTCACCGACCCTTAAAGGGGGATCCAAAATGGCGAAGAAGATCCTTGTTGTGGATGACGAGCCGGACGTGGTCACCTACCTTGCGTCGGTGCTGAGGGACAGCGGTTATGAGGCGCTCGAAGCCTTCAACGGCGAAGAGGCCATGGAGAAGGTGCTGAAGGAGCACCCCGACCTGGTCACGCTGGACATCACCATGCCCGAGATGACGGGGGTCAAGGCTTACCGAAAAATGAAGGAGGATCCCGTCCTCTCCAAGATCCCAGTGGTGATCGTGACCGGAGTCTCCCATGAGTTCAAGCAGTTCATCTCCACCCGCTCGCAGGTGCCCGCTCCCGAAGGCTACCTCGAAAAACCGGTGAAACCGGAGGATCTGCTCGCCGAAGTGCGCCGCCTTCTGGGCTGAGCCGCGCCTCGGGGAGCGCCCCGCGCGACGCGCCGGAAGGCAAGGCGCCTTGGGGTGTGCTGGAAATGTTTTGGACAGTCAGGGGATTGGGGGCATTCAAACCCGGACTGGATCGGAGGGAAGAATGGGCCGAGGGCGGGGGGAGGCTCCGCCCGCGGAGCGCGAAAGAGGGGTACTCCCCCTTGGGGAGGGAAAGCCTTTCGCCCATGAACCACCCGAACCACCGAAGGGAGGTTCTCTTTCGACCGCGGAATTTGGGGGGGGTCGGCTCCCTCTCTCCGAGCCAGAGGGCCCAGCGAATGCGGCGATGAAGCCCCTTCGTGCCGGCGGGCCCCATCCACCCCATTCCTGAGCTTTCAGTGCGCGCTCCAAAACCACGGCCCGCGCTGACCGGAGCGGCCGCCGAAGGGTCGCTGGAGCCTATCCCTGCCGAGGCCGCGACTTGAGAACGCGGATCGCCTCCTTGAGGGCTTCCGGATCCGCCTTCTTGATGAGTTCTTGCAGCTCATCCCTCTCCGAGTCGTGCGGCTGGGAGCTGGTCTCGGGCAGATCGATGCGCATCGCGGCGGCGATGGCCTTCACGAACTTGGCGGCCGTGACCGGCTTGTCCAGGTAGGTGGCTGGACCCGACATGGTGCTCTCGGCGAGCGAAGCCACGGCGTCCAGGTCCTTACGCACCTTCTCTTCCCTGGCGTGGCCCGTCAAGAACAGGACCGGAATCTTGCTCCAAAGGGGATTCTTGTGCAGCTCGTGAAAGAGGACGACCCCCGATTTGCCCGGCATCACCATATCCAGTGAAATGCAGTCGGGGGAGTTGGATTTTATCTTCTCCATGGCCTCATCCACGCTCGAAGCCGTCTCCACCTGAAACCCGGCGTCCTTAAGTGCCGTACTCAGGAAGAACAGCACGTCCTCCTCGTCGTCCACCACCAGCACCCGCTTGCCCTGCGATATGGTCATGGAATCCCTCCTCCGTACGGCGGTTCACCTCGGCCCGGCCGCATTTCCATCGTTGTCCTCGCCTGGGCCAGCGGGCTTCGGCAGCCTCTCCCGCGGCAACAGAATCCGAAACGAAGTGCCCTGGCCCTCTTGGGATTCTACCAGGATTCTGCCCCCGTGTTCCTGCACGATCTTGCGCGTCAGAAGGAGCCCCAGGCCCGTACCCCCCGCACCCTTGGTGGTAAAGAAGGTGGTGAAGATCTTCTTCTTGACCTCGTAGTCCATGCCGCAACCGTCGTCGGAGACCTCGAAGACGAGGACGCCCTTCTCCTCAGAGGTGGCGAGCCGCACTTGGCAGCCCGGTTTCTCGCTCGTCTGGCAGGCGTCGATGGCATTGGAGATGAGGTTGGACAAGCAGGTGTGGATGCCCTCAGCATCCAGCGGTGCCGGGGCGAGGCCCGGCTGGAGATGGCCGGCCAGCCGTACGCCCGATTTGCCCGCCGTTTCCCGAAAGAGCTCCAGCACCTCGCGGGCCAGGGCGTTTGGATCCACGAGGGCGACGGAGGGGACGCGCCCCTTCGAGAACCCCAGCAGGTTCTTCACCAGGGCCGAGATCTTCTCCACGTTCCGGCTCAGCATCTCCATGCCGCGCTGCACTCTCTCCGTTTCGTTCTTGCTGAGCCCCGACTGCATGACGTAGATCCCGCCCTCGAGCCCCATGAGGACGTTCTTGATGCCGTGCGCGAGCCCCGCCACGGTCTGGCCCACGGCCGCCATCCGTTCCGCCTCCAATTTTTCCTTCTCCAGGTTGTGCAAATGGGTGACGTCGGTGGCCATCTCGATCACGAAGTTGACCCTGCCGTTGGGATCGCCCGCCTCACGGGAGAGCGGAGAGGCCGTCACGACGTAGTGCGTCTCCTCTCCCGACGCCGACATCCCCACCTGGCTGGAGGTGTGATCCTGCCCGTCCTCGAAAACCATGAGCGCCGGACATTCCCGGCAGGGCCGGTCCCGGCGCTTGTAGACTTGGTAACACCGTTTGCCCCAGGCCCGGCCGAAGGTCTCCCGCATCTTGCGGTTGGCTCTCACGATTTGGAGGTCGCGGTCCAGCACGGTGATGTAGGAGGGGGCCCTCTCGAACAGCAGCTCATTCTCGTGCCGAAGGCTGCTGGCCTCGTTCACGTTGGACCCGATCCAGACGAGGTAGGGTGGCCCTGGCCTGGCTCCGGAGCCGAGGGGGGCGACCCGCACCACGAAATGCGACGTCACATCTCCGCCCATGTGCAACCGGTCGTCGCAGACCCTGACCTTCCCGTCTTCGAAGGTCCATGCGGCCATGCAGCGCTCGCAAGGGGCGTCCCGCCGCTTCAGGAGTTCATAACAGCGCTTCCCGTTCCACGGCCCGAAGACCTCCCTGAAGCGGCCGTTGGCCTCCACAATCTCGAAGCCGGCATCGAGGACGGCCACCATGATGGGGGCCTGTTCGAAGAGGTGGTCGTGCAGCAGATCCTGGATCTCACCCACGGCAAACCTCCTCAGCTCCGGTCGAAGAGCGCGCTCAGGCGAACGAGCAAGTTGGGAACGGAGATGGGCTTCTCAAGGTATCCATCCGGCATCGGAAGCTGTTCGGCCGAGAGCTGCTGGAGGGCGGTTTTCTGAAAGTCCTCCTCCTTCGAATATCCGCTGATGATCAGCACCGGCACTTTGGCGGTCGCCTCCCTTCGGCGAAGCTCCTTGTAGAGGGACAGCCCCGAATGGCCGGGCATCATGATATCCAGCAGAATGAGATCGGGCGGCTCCCTCTCGGCGGCCTCGAGGGCGGCATCGGCGTTGCTGGCACCGATGGCGATGAAGCCGTTGTCCTCGAGCACCGCCGAGAGGTACTCCACGATGTCCTCCTCGTCGTCCACCACGAGAACCCGCAGCGGCCCCCTGTTGGCGGCTTCCGCGGGGGTCATGGCCGGGCGGCCCCCTCGGGCTGCGGTGGAAAGGCCGCCAGGTAGATCTTCTCCGACTCCGTTCCTGAGTCGTGGCACGCGCCGCACCGGCCCAGGTTCGGCTTGTTCAGCTTGGGGTCGGAGGCCTTCTTCACGTGGCACGGAATGCACATCTTGTGCATCGCATCCTTATAGCTACAGGCCCTCCGCGCGTCGAAGACCTTGACCACGGGGTTCTTCGTCATCATGTCTTTCTCGTGGCAGTCCGAGCACTTCTTGACGACCGCAAGGTTCACCGGCCTCTCCTTGCCGTGGCACTTCACGCAGGAGGCGTCGCCTCCGAGCCTCGCCACGTGCCGGTCGTGGTTGAAGATGTCGGTCGGAGTATAGAGACTCCGGTGGCACTCGCTGCAGGGCGTTCCCACGTCTCCCGCCATGTGAAGGTGGTGGCAGAGGACGCAGGACTGCTTGCCCCCGTTATCGTCCTGGTGGCGCTTATGATCGAAGTAGACGTAGCGCGGCCCGTTCCCCACCCTGAGTATGGCCTCGCCCCGGGCCCGGCGGGCCCTCTCCATGACGGCGGGCTGGCTCTTGGGGGCGAGCGTCAGCCCCACGGCCATGGCCAGCACGAAGAGCATGGAGTAAACCCGCAGGGACTTCCGCCAGCCCTCCCCCAGCCAGACCTGAGTGAAGGGGGCGAAGCGGGGGGTCGACCTCTCCACCATGGCTCGCTCCCGCTCGATCGCCTCCAGCTCGTGCGGGTCCACGGGGAAGTGTTCCTGGATGAAGAAGAAGACGAGTCCGCAGGCGGAGACGATGCCCAGGCTGATGGCAAACTCCGTCCAGGCGGGGAAGTAGAAGCTCCGCGTGGCCCAGACCTGGGAGATGCCCGAGGCGTCGATGCGGTTCAAGACGAAGCCCAGCACCGACATGAGCGAGGTGAGCCAGAGAGCCGTGGGCGAGCGGCGAACCGCTGGCAATGAGTAGAGGATCATGGGCAAGACCGTGGAGATGAGCATCTCGAAGAGGAAGAGGTTGCTCTCCCAGGTGCCCGCGAACATCAGCCCCAGCTTGTGTTGCGCAAACAGGTCCGCCAGCTTGAAGACGAGATAGAAGGAGAGCGCCCAGGCGGCGATCTTGGCGAGCCCCGACAGCATGTCCAGCTCGGGCTTGCGCCGGTAGAGCCAGGAGGTGATGGAGGACTCGAACATGACCATGCTGAGGCCCAGGCAGATGGCCGAGACGAAGAAAAGCTCGGGCAGGAGGTGGCTGTACCAGAGCGGGTAGACGCGGAAGGGCATGATGAGCAAGAGAGAGCCCAGCGACGATTGGTGCAAGGTGGAGAGCATGATCCCCAAGATCATGATGGGTAGCGCGAGCCTGGAGAAGAATCGGTAAGCCTTCTGGAAGGGCGTCCGCTCGAGGATGGTGGGTGCCAGCTCGAGGGCGAGGACCGTCAGGTAAAGCATGACGCACCAGGCCACCTCAAAGAGCGCCGAGTGAATGTTCCAGAAGATGATGGGGTGCCAGATGTGCCAGGGCAGGCCCAGGTCGAAGAGAAGGCCCACGGCCACGGCGCCATACCCCAGAAAGGCCGTCAGGATGGCCGGCCGCGCCGCGGCGTGATAGCGCTCCTCGTGGAAGATGTGGACGATGGCGGCGATGACGAAGCCGCCCGCCGCCAGGGCCACGCCGCCCATCACGTCGAAGCCGACCCACAGCCCCCAGGGCGTGGTGTCGGAGAGGGCCGTGGCGGCTCCCAGGCCGAAGGCGTAGCGCAGGATGGCCACGGCCGCGGCCAGGCCGCAGATGAGCCAGAGGATTCCCTTGAAGATGAAGATGCGCCTATTTTCCATGGCCCCCCTCCTCCCGCCCCGCGTCCGTGCTGTCCGAATGCTGCCCGGCCAGTGCCCGGCGGCGCTCGATGATCCAGTAGATGGCTCCCATCAGGGCCCCCATGCCCACGAATTCAAAGGGAACGAGCTTGAGAGCCGCCCACGTCTTCTGGGGAAGGGGCTTGTCGGTCAGCTCCTTGCTGTCGTTCCAGCCTAGGAAATCCAGGGAGATGTCGGCGATGTAGAGGACCGACGTCCCGCCCACGATCTTCTCGCCCCAGACGCGCTGGATGTACTTCTTGGGCTCGGCGGCCAGGCGCCTGTGCGCCTCCGCCAGCATCTCTTCGCGGGTTCCGAAGATGGTGGCTTTCGTGGGGCAGGCCGCCACGCAAGCCGGCTCCGAAATGGCGCCCGACTTAAGGCTGGGGTAGCACAGGATACACTTGCGCACGGAGGGAGCCACGGAGGTCCACTCGTAGTGGGGGATCCCGAAGGGACAGCCCAGCATACAGTAACGGCAGCCCATGCAGATGCTCTTGTCGTAAATGACGGGCCCCTCGGGCGTCTTTTGAAGGGCCCCCACGGGGCAGACGGAGACGCAGGCCGGCTCTTCGCAATGGCGGCACTGCTTTCGCACGAAGTGGTTATGGGGTTTCCGGATGACCGTCGTCCAGCGATCGGCCGAGAGTCCGTCGGGGGTGGAGCCCGGACGGGGAGGCGGTCCCTCCGCCGGCAGGTGGTTGATCTTCTTGCACGCGGCCACGCACTGCTCGCAGCCGATGCACTTGGTGACGTCCGTCAGGATGG
>Ga0315298_1005641_pt1 | contig 17592 bp, 9 predicted proteins | sample WHS_1_MG_FD_203077 | JGI IMG/M metagenome (GOLD analysis project Ga0315298, IMG submission 203077) | Extremophilic microbial mat communities from Washburn Hot Springs, YNP, Wyoming, USA - WHS_1_MG | ecosystem: Environmental > Aquatic > Thermal springs > Hot (42-90C) | place: USA: Wyoming...
GCGTCGGCCAGCAGGCCACCGCGATCCGCCGCGAGATCTTCCGCCTCGGCAAAGACTGTCCCTGGGCGCTGCGTCGGCTGAAGGAGGACTTGAGGGACATCCATGGCCGCCGGCTCTTCCCGGACCGTCACGCGCAGACCATCGCGTTCCAGCTCGACGGGGATGAGTACGCGCTCTACAAAGTGGTCACGGCCTACATCAATCAGTTCCTGCCCCAGCAGTCGGGCCAGCGCCGCTCCAGCGCCGCCCTTGCTCGGACCGTCTTCCAACGGCGCCTGGCCAGCTCGACCTGCGCCATCCACGAGTCGCTCAAACGCCGCCTGCGCAAGCAGCAGGAGCTGCTGGAGGAATTGGAGCAGATCTCGCCTATCCAGCGGGCTCGGCGCCTAGCTGCCCTGCAGGGAAAGCTGGTGGACGCGGAGCAGGACGAGGATGACCTCGATGAGGAGACACGGGACCAGCTCGTTGACGAGTTCACCGCTGCGGTGGAGCTGGATCAGCTCCGCGCGGAGATCTCGGCACTCAAGGAGCTGGTCGAACAGGCCCGCTGCGTCCGCGAGCGGGCGCACGACTCCAAGCTGATGGCGCTGCGCGACTGCCTGAAGCAGGCGCAATTCGACGAGCTGAAGGACGGCCGAGGCAAGCTCCTCATCTTCACAGAGCACCGCGACACGCTCAACTACCTGCGCGAGCATCTTGAGAAGTGGGGCTATAGCACCTGCGAGATCCACGGTGGCATGAACCCGCACGAGCGCAAGCGCGCCCAGGAGGCGTTTCGCACCGAGGCCCAGGTGTGCGTGGCGACGGAGGCTGCTGGCGAGGGGATCAACCTCCAGTTCTGCCACCTGATGATCAACTATGATATGCCCTGGAACCCGACCCGCCTTGAGCAGCGGCTGGGCCGCATCCACCGCATCGGCCAGGAGCGCGACGTCTACGTCTTCAACTTCGTCGCCACCGAGTCCGTGGAGGGGCAGCCGATCATCGAAGGCTGCATCCTTCATCGACTACTTGAGAAGCTCGATGAGATGCAGCAAGCCTTGGAAGGCCGCGTCTTCGACGTGATCGGTGAGGTGCTGTCGCTCAACCAGGTGAATCTGCCCGAGATGCTCCGCGACGCGGCGTACGACCCGCGCAAGCTGGCCGACTATATCGACCAGATCGATCGCATCGACCCGAACAGGCTCCGCGAGTACGAGGAGGCCACGGGCATCGCGCTGGCGCGGGCCCACGTAGACTTCTCGGCTTTCCAGCAGCAGAATCTTGAGGCTGAGGAGCGGCGCCTTATGCCGCGGTATGTCGAGGCCCAGTTCATTGCCGCCGCGCGGGAGGTTGGGCTCCGCGTGGAGCCCCGCGCCGACGGCCTGTGGCGGATTGACCACGTTCCTGCTGACCTGCGGTCCGAGCGGCTCCAGTCCGTCCAGCGCCTGGGCAAGCCGCAGCAGAGCTACCGCAAAGTTACGCTGAACAAGGAGCACCTGAACCAGGATGCCCATCTGGATGCGGTCCTGATCGGGCCGGGCCACCCATTGTACGCCGCCGTTGACGAGAAGCTGCGCGAGCGGCTCGCTCCGCTGGTCGGTGGGGTCGGCTTCTACGTTGATCCCCTTGCCGAGGCGCCGTACCGCCTCGATTTCTTCGAGATCAGCATCCGCGGCAAGGACACCGAGGGCAACGACACGCTCCTGCACGGTGAGCTCGTCGCTGTGCGGGAGATGGGCGGCCAGTATGAGGTCGTGCAGGCCGACGTGCTACTCGACCTGGTGCCTCATCCGCAGCCGCCGCAGCAGGTCAGCCCGATCGATATCCAGGCCGCCGTTGACTTCGTGAAGAGCACGTATCAGCTCGAGTGCCGCGGGCGGGCCCAGAAGGAGCGTGAGCGGTATGCGGCCATCGTCCGGGAGTACCTGGAGAAGTCGTTCGACGTGCGGATCAAGAAAGCGCAGGAGCGGGCCATGCTCCTCGCCGCCGAGGCCGTGTCCAGACCAGAGTTCAAGCTCGCCGCTGACGAGGCGCGGCGCTACGTCGAGGACCTGGAGCGTTCCCGGGAGGAGCGGCGAGCCGGGCTCAAGCGGTTGGAGATCGCCAGAACCGGGCCGATCCAGCACCTCGGCACCACGGTCGTCGTCCTGCCCGGGAGCGACCTCTCCGCTCAGCAGGCGGCCTTTACCGATGAGCCGGATCCGGTCGTGCAGCGGCAGTGCGAGCTCGCCGCCGAGGAGCGCGTGATTGCCTCGCTGATCGAGGAAGGATTCCCGGCTAGCAACATCGAGCGGGTGGGCGCCATGAAGCTCGGGTTCGATATCCGCGCGCATCGTGTGCGCGATGTGCTCACGGGGGAGATCGACGTCAGGCGCATCGAGGTCAAGGGCCGGATGCGCGGGCAACCGATTCGGCTGACGACGAACGAGTGGTACAAGGCCCAGCAGCTCGCCGAAACCTACTGGCTCTATGTCGTCTGGGATCCGCTTGGAGATGCGCCGGAGTTGGCGCGCATCCACAACCCGGTCGAAAAGCTGGACCACGCGAAGCGCGAGATCGTGCGGTTCTTCGAGATCCCGGCCGAGGCTATCGCGGCTGCAGAAAGCGGGGAATGAGCGGGTAACGATGCCCAAGAACATTCATGAGATTCGCGATCCAGTTCACGCATTCGTGCGACTGGACAGTCACGAACGTGGAGTGCTGAATTCGCGGCCCTTTCAGCGGTTGCGACATATCCATCAGTTGGGCCTGACCTATCTCCTCTATCCGGCCGCGACGCATAAACGTTTCGAGCACTCCCTCGGCGTGATGGAGCTTGCGAGTCGCGTCTTCGACGTCGTCACCACTCCCGGCAACGTGACCGACGAGATCCGCAGACGCCTTCCACAGCTCGAACGCGAGGATGAACGACGGTACTGGCGACGGATCATCCGGGTGGCCGCACTGTGCCACGACGTCGGTCACCTCCCGTTCTCGCACGCCGCCGAAACCACACTCCTTCCTGAGGGCTGGCATCACGAGCGGTTAACTCGGGAGATCATCCTAAGCGACGAGATGGAGTCGATCTGGGAGATGATCACGCCACCACTGCGACCCGAAGATATCGTCAAGCTCGCGATCGGTCCCAAGAAGGCTAGAGACATGGAATTCTCCGATTGGGAAACGATTCTCGCGGAGATCATCGTTGGCGATGCGTTCGGTGTCGATCGAATGGACTATCTCCTGCGAGACTCCCACCATCTTGGTGTGGCGTATGGCAGGTTCGACCATTACCGTCTCATCGACACACTCCGTATTTTGCCATCGCCTCCATCGGGCAGAAATGACGAAGTGAGGCAGACCCAACGTGGCACTGAAGAACACGGGACACGAGAAGCTGAGGTCGGTCAAGAGGAAGAGGCAAGATGCGTGGAACTCGGCATTGAAGAAGGCGGGATTCATTCCGCGGAAGCCCTGTTGCTGGCACGCTATTTTATGTATACACAGGTTTACTTTCATCCGGTTCGGCGCGTGTATGACATCCACCTACAGGACTTTCTCAAAGCGTGGCTGTCAGATCGCTTGTTCTCGACCAACCTGGAACAGCACCTGAAGATGACAGACAATGAGATCACTGCAGCGCTCTTAGAAGTAGCATTTGACCCGAGCAAGGCGGGTTATGAACACGCGCGTAGGATCGTGCAACGGCAGCATTTCAAAGTGATCTATCAGCGTAATCCGAACGACATCAACATCAATCCCGAGGCCGGAAGCGCGGTTTACCGTGCACTGACGAGCCGCTTCGGGGAGGAGCACTTTCGGTGTGATCGTTGCGTCCAGAAAGGCGGTGCACCTGATTTCCCCGTTCAGCTCCGAGATGGACAGATTGTCTCATCGCTAGCCTTGTCAGAAACGCTGAAGAACGTGCCCATCGTTTCGATCGATTTCGTCTTTTCCAGCCGTGAGAAATATGAAGAGGCAAGCCGCTGGCTCGAGGAGCACCGTGCCGAAATCATACGACCGACAAGGGAGGATGAGCGTAATGGATAGAATTCAGAACGCCGCACTACTTCTCCGGCTTATTGAACGCTTGCGCGAGCAGGGGAGCTGGTGTGGCGAAACGCACGTTCAGAAGGCCACATACTTTCTCCAGGATCTCATGCGGGTCCCGACGCCGTTCGAGTTCATTTTGTACAAGCACGGGCCGTTCTCGTTCGAGTTGAGGGACGAACTTACAGCGCTCCGTGCGGACGGGCTGATCGACCTCGAGCCACAATGGCCTTACGGCCCACGGATTGTTCTAACGGGCCGTAGCGCATACATTAAGGAGATATCCTCTCGGACACTGGCAAAGTACGACGACCGCATTGCCTTTGTGGCCGACAGACTTGGCGACAGGGGGGTAGTGGACCTCGAGCGCTTGGCCACAGCATTATACGTCACCAAGCGCACACACGCCCGCTGTTCCGCCGAAGAGAGAGCCGAAGAGCTCAGGCGGCTCAAGCCGCACATTACACCAGAAAGCGCGGGGAGCGCCGTCGCCGAAGTGGACAAGCTGGTGGAAGAAGCAGAGAAACTTGCTGATTGACGTGAGAATGAGGGGCTCGTGAAGGGCGACCGCAGGCTCATCGAGGACTACCTCCCCATACAGGCCATCAGCGCCGAGGCGTCGCGAGACAAGTCGGTGCGAAAGGGGCACATCTCCACCCTGCACCTCTGGTGGGCGAGGCGGCCGCTGGTAGCCTGTCGGGCGGCGGTGTACGGGGCGCTGGTGCCGGCGAATCGCTTCCGTCCGGCTAACGGGCCGGAGGAGGAGCGCGAGAGCCTAACCCGGGCCAACGCCGCCGAGTTCGTCGAGCGCCTTTGCAAGTACCCGGGCGATGCGCAGGTCATCGCCGAGGCGCAACGGCACATCGTCGAGGCTCACGCGGAGCGGCTGACGAAAGAGACCGGAAAGCCCGTTACGGTCGAGGACATCGTCGAGGGCCGGGCCCCGCGCCCGAGGGTGCTGGACATGTTCGCCGGTGGTGGGGCGATCCCGCTGGAGGCCCTGCGCCTGGGGTGCGAGGCCCATGCGCTCGACCTCAACCCCGTCGCCCACATCATCGAGCTCTGCACGCTCGTCTATCCCCAGAAGTACGGCAAGCCCGACCCGAACGCGCGCGGCATGACGGGGCCGAAGAACGCCAAGGGCGAGACGACCTGGGGCGGCCTTGCCGACGAGGTCCGCTACTGGGGCAACTGGGTGCTGGAAAAGGTCAAGGCCGAGATCGGCGACCTTTACCCGCTCATTCCCGACCCGGAGTTCAAGGGGCGCAGCCCTGAAACGCAGACGGTCCTGTGGAAAGCGCCCAAGGACGAAGTTCCCCCAGGTTTCCTGGTACCCGTCGCCTACCTCTGGACCAGGACGGTCCGCTGCAAGAACCCCGCTTGTGGCGCCACGGTGCCGCTGGTGCGGCAGACGTGGCTCTGCAAGAAGAAGGACCGCTACGCCGCGCTCCGGATGATCGCGCCGAAGGGCCAGAAGACCGGGAGGTTCGAGGTGGTCGAGGCCGTTTCCGAGAGCGGCCTTGGGTTCGATCCGGCGGCGTTCTCCAAGGGCGGCAATGCCACCTGCCCCTTCTGCGGCACGGTGGCGGACAGCGACTACGTGAAGACCGAGGGTTCCGTGGGTCGGATGGGCCAGCAGATGATGGCCATCGTCTGCACGCGGCCGGGACGGCAGGGGAAGGTGTATCTATCCGCCGACGACTACCCCGAGTTCGCGCCCGACGACACCGCGATCCGCCAGCGCATCGAGGCGCTCTGCCAGCGGACCGGGCTGACGGTGCCGAGCGAGCCGATGCCGAAGCAAGGAACCCTGGGTTTCAGGGTCCAGCCCTACGGGGTGAAAACGTGGGGCGACCTCTTCACCCCCCGCCAGATGCTTTGCCTGCTCACCTTCGCCGCGGCGGTGCGGGAAGTGGTAGGAGTCTTGGAGCGTGAGGGGTTGGCGAGCGAAAGAGCGAAGGCGGCGGGGACGTATCTTGGCGTTCTGGTGGATCGCTTAAGCGATTACACGTGCACGGGCTCGACTTGGGAGCCAAACGGGGAGCTGATCGGTCACTGTTTCACGCGACAGGCCCTGCCGATGGTCTGGGACTTCGCCGAGCTGGCACCATTCGGCAAAGCTTCCGGGGCGCCGGATGGTGCGCTCGACTGGATAGCTGGCGTTATCCAGGCGGTAAGGGAGGTTGGCGCATCTGCTATGGTTACCCGAGGCTCGGCCACGGCGCTCCCCTGGCCCGACGGCTCCTTCGATGCCGTCGTCACCGATCCGCCCTATTACGACAATGTCCCCTACGCCGACATCTCCGACTTCTTCTATGTCTGGCTCAAGCGCACCGTCGGCCACCTCTATCCCGAGCACTTCGCCACGGAGGGAACGCCCAAGAAGCAGGAAGCGGTGGCCGACGCGGTCCGCCACGGCGGTAGCAAGGAAAAGGCGCGCCAGGTCTACGAGCAGATGATGGCGCAGTCGTTCGCCGAGGCGAGCCGGGTCCTGAAGCCCGGCGGCCCGATGGTCGTGGTCTATGCCCACAAGACCACGCTCGGCTGGGCCACGCTGGTGGATGCCCTGCGGCAGGCGGGATTCACCGTAACCGAAGCCTGGCCACTCGATACGGAGAGGGCCTCGCGTCTCCGTGGAATGGACTCCGCCGCTCTCGCCTCCAGCATCTTCCTCGTTGCTAGGAAACGCAACGGGCAGGAGACCGGCTCCTATGAAGACGTGGTCCGCCCGGAACTAGATAGTATCGTCCGCGAGCGGGTCGATGCGCTCTGGAAGAAGGGCATCGCCGGCGCGGACCTCGTGATCGCCGCCGTGGGTGCTGGCCTGCGGGCCTTCACGCGCTTCGCCCGCGTCGAGTACGCCAACGGCGAGGAGGTCCCGGCCGGGAAGTTCCTCGCCGAGGTGGAAGGAGTCGTCCTCGAGACGCTCCTGGAGAAGATCTTCGGCGTGGTGGGGAGCGGTGTTTCGGCCGTCGACGGGCCAAGCCGGTTCTACGTGCTCTGGCGCTACGCCTACGGGACGGGGGAACTGGACGCCGGCGAGGTGATCGTCTTCACCTACAGCCAGCCGGTCGAGCTCGATGGCCCCCAGGGCCTCTCGGCCGGGTCGCGCGCGCTCGTCCAGAAGAAGCAGAGCAAGTACCGGCTACTGGACTTCACGGAGCGTGGGCAGCATGAGAAGCTGGGCCTGTCCGACCGCGACGGCCAGCCCGCGCCGCTGATCGATGTTCTGCACCGGGTCCTCTGGTTGATGGAGAACGCTCCGCGCCTTCTACCTGGGTTTCTGGCCGACGCGCGCCCGGATGCCGAGAGGCTGCGACTGGTGGCACAAGCGTTGGCCGGGGCTGGGCTCAAGGGCAAGTCAGGGGAAGATGCCCGAGGGCTGATCTCTACCACAGCAGCGGAGCAGGCTGCCCTCCAGAAACTCACGGCGAACTGGCGGACCCTGATCGAGCAGCAACTGCCGGCAGCCTATGGGCCGCTCTTTTCGAGAGTGGAATAGGAGGGAGTGATGACCGGAGTCACGACCCTGCGCCCGTGGACGGACTTCGTGAAGCTGCACCCCGACGTCGAGTCGAACGCGCTCACCGAAGCGATGTTCGCCATCGACCTCGGCGCCATCGCCGCGAACGAACCCAACGTCCCGGCCGTCTACCGAGATCCCGAGGCCTTTTTCCGCGCCACCTATCTGACCTCAGGCCTGCGGAAGCTGTTGGACGAGGTTCTCTCGTCACTCGCCGGCCAAAGCGGCTACAACCGCGTCCTGAAGCTTCGTACCCCGTTCGGCGGTGGCAAGTCCCATACACTGGCAGCCCTCCTCCACGCGGCGCGCAGCCGCAAGGCGCTGGACGTACTGCCGGAGGCTAAAGGGTTGCCGGATCCCGGCAGCGTGGCGGTGGCCGTTTTCGACGGGGAGAAGTTCGACGCCCGCAACGGCAAGCTTCTGGACAACGGCCGAACGATCCACACCATCTGGGGATGGCTCGCCTGGCAGATCGATCCTGAAAAGGCCTACCCGCTGGTCGAGGGGCATGACCAGGATCGCGTCGCCCCTGGCGGCGATGTCATCCGATCTGTGCTCACCAGCGGTGCGAGCGGACGCCCGGTCCTGCTTCTCTTGGACGAGGTCCTGAAATACATGGAGCGTGCCGCGGCCGTGGCAGTCCTCGATTCCACCCTCCAGCGCCAGGCGAAGGACTTCTTTCAGAATCTCACGGTCGAGGTAGCTGGTAGCGCTCACGCAGCGCTCGTCTACTCCTTGACGTGGAGCGCCCGCGAGGCTCTCGGCAACATCGCCCTCCTCGCGGAGATCGACAAGCTCGCCTCCCGCGTCGATCAACTACGGGAGCCCGTCACAGGGGAGGAGGTCCTTCCGGTCCTGCAGCGACGCCTGCTGAGTGCTCCGCCGGACCCGGCCGTTGCGACCGAGGTCGCGGAGGCCTACGCCGCCGTGGTCACCAACATGCGGCGAGCGTACGCGCAGACCGCGGCCGAGAAGCAGCAGGCCGACGAGGAGGGCCTCCGTCTGCGCGATCGGATCAGGTCCGCCTACCCGTTCCATCCCGCTCTCATCGACGTGATGCGCGAGCGGTGGGCGAGCCTGGACGCCTTCCAGCGCACCCGCGGCGCCTTGCGGTTCCTGGCGTCGTCGCTTCAGTCGGTCAAGAAGCGCGGAGGCGCCCGACCGCTGCTTGGCCTGGGGGAGGTGCCGCTCGGCGACGCCGACGTCCGGATGAAGCTGCTCAAGGAGCTTGGTGCCCAGAACGACTACGACGCGGTGATCCAAGCGGATATCCAAGGGCCGAACGCACGGGCCCGACGGATCGACAATCGGCTGGCCAGCGAGACGCCAGCGTTGGGGAACGTGCGGCCAGCAACTCGGCTCGCCACAGCGATCCTGCTCTACTCCTTTGGTGGGCTAAGGCGCGAGAGTGGCGGGACGAGCGAGACGTTGCCGCCGGGCGTGACGGAGACCGAGCTACTGGCCAGCTGCGTCGGGCCAGACCTCGACAGCATCACCGCTACCGCGGTCCTGGCCGAGCTGCGCAACTCCTGCCTGTACCTGCATTACGACGGCGTCCGCTACGTCTTCAAGACGGACGCGAACGTCACCAAGCTGGTCGAGGATGCCGAGCAAGAGGTCGCCCGCGAAGAGGCGCAGAGCAAGGATGCGGGGCCGGTCCGGGAGAAGATCAGACAGATGCTCGAGGAGCGTCTTGCCGGCCACCACGTGGCTGTGGTGTGGCCGGCCAAGAGTCAGGACATCCCGGACGAAGACCCTCGTTTTCTGATCGGGTATCTCCCTCTAGAGTTCGCCGGTGAGAGCCCGGCCGAGCAGGAGCGGATCGCCGTCGAGTTCTTCTCGAAGTACGGCGACCGCCCGCGGCGCTACCGGAACGGGATCGGCGTTGCGGTCCCGGACAAGAGGCAGATCGAGGCGCTCCGTCGCGCCGTCCGCTATCTACTAGCTGTGGAGCGTGTCGAGGCGAAGAGGCAGCAGCACCGGCTGTCGAAGGACCAACTGGACCAGCTTCGGGAGCGTCGCCGGACCGAGGAGGCCGCCGCCGAGTCTGCCTTCCGCGAGTTGTACACGGCGGTCTGGTTGCCGCGCGTCGAGTCCGGTGCCATCGCCGTCGAGAAAGTGGAGAAAGGCGGAAAGCCGCTGCAGGCGACCGGTGTCCACGAGCGCGTGATGGAGCTGCTCACCAGCCAAGGGGCACCCAAAGTCCATAGCTCGGTCACGCCTGCGAAGGTGATCGATCGCCTGAGGTTGGGTGAGCCGCCAGGCGACGATCGGCCGGCTCGCTTCGGGGTCAAGGCAAGCGAGATCAGGGATGCTTTCTTCGCGATCTTGGAACCGCCGCGCCTGGACTCGGCCAAGGCGCTGCGTGTCGCGATCGCCCGAGGGGTTGCGGAAGCCAAGCTGGCGTACACGAGCGGGCCGCCGCCAAGTGTTGGCGTGGACGGGAAGTACCAGGTCAACCTCGACAAGGTCATCGTCGGGAGGCCCATGCAAGAGGACGAGGTCGACCTCGACTCAGGGTTCGTCATGCTCCCGACCGCAGTGCCGTCCCCAGCGCCGGTCGGGGCGACGGTGGCGCCGGGCACCAGCGACAGTGGTCAACCAGGTAGAGGTGCTGTTTCACCGGGCTCGTCACCTGTAGTCACCCCTGGCAGCACAACACTGATCGACACGAGCACGGGCGGGAAGAGCGCGCAGACCATCGAGATCGCCTTCACAGCCACGCGCAGCGACCTCTTCAAGGCGTTCCCCGCCATCGCAAACCTCGCGGACAAGTCGGACAGCGGCAAGGTCACGGTCCGAATCACCGGTACCGCAGTCGCTGGCTATGACCCTACTTGGCTGAGGAACGCAGTCGAGGAGCCCTTGGATGAGGCCGATATCGAGCGCCAGGTCCTCCAAAGCTAAGCGATCGTCGCGCGGCCTGACCTGCGGTCGTGGAAGAGCCGTGTGATCAATATGGGTCGAGGCAACGAACACAGGGACGTGGCCTGGTGGGGCCGCATTGTGCAGGCAGGGTGGAGGCATAGAGGTGTCTATACCGGAGGCAGAACAACGGAAGCTCTTCGCCCGTTCTGGGAACCGCTGTGCGTTCTGCAGGCGGCTTCTGACCGCCGATGGCAGTCCGCCCGATCGCCTTGTCGTGCTCGGTGAGATGGCCCATATCGTCGCCGATCGGCCGCAAGGGCCTCGGGGCGCTTCGCCCGTGCTGCTCGAAGAGCGGAACCGCGCCGAGAACCTGATCCTACTTTGCAACAACCACCACCAACTCATCGACTCGCAGCCTCAGACCTACACGGTCGAGAAGCTACGGGCGATGAAGGAAGCGCACGAGCAGTGGGTCGAGAAGATGCTCGGCGCTGGCACGGAGGGGGGCAGCCACCACATCCAGCCGCCCCGCGTCGAGGAGATCGTCCACAGCACGCTGCTGCCCGTCGAGCGCATGCCCGCGTACGTCTACGGCGCCCCGTGTGACCTCGATGAGCGGGACGTGCAGGCGCAGCTCGTCGGCCGCTTACGGAACGGCGAGATAACGCCATACATCGTGCGCGGCAAGATGCTCTACGCTTTCCAGGATCTGGCTGAGTGCGGCAACCCGTTCGAGCCGGTGGTGGCCGGGCAGCCCGTCGACAGATTCGGCGTCGAGGAGTGGTGGGCCGAGCCTGACCGGCTGGGGTGGTTCATCCAGATGCTGAACCGCACGCTCAATAAGCTCACCGGCCGGCGGGGGCTGCAGTTCGACGGTCAGCACCGGCGCTACTACTTCGCCCCCGCGGAGCCTGGCGCGCCCCTCGTAGTCACGTACAGGCCCCTCAATGAGCGGCGCGCGTCGCGCACCGTTGTCTGGCAACCCAACAAGAAATCGACGGGCGAGGCGCGCCCATACTGGTTCCACCGCGCGGTCGCGCTCAGGTTTCTGCGGACGGGAGAGCGCGGCTGGGTGCTCAGCATCCGGCCCGAGCTGCGCATCACCACGGACGGTGTCAACCCGCCCCCGTCGGAGACGATAGGCGGGAAGGTGACGCGCAAGAAGTCGCGCACCTTCAACTACGACCTGCTCGCCGAGGTTCAGTTCTGGCGCGACTACCTGAGCGAGAGCCAGCCGCGAATCATCCTACCGTTCGGCCACGCGCGCCAGACGATCGTCGTCTCGACCACGCTCATGCCCGGCGACGTGAGGTGGCCGGGCATCCCCAAGGAGCACGCCAAGCCCTTCAAGAACGTCGAGTACCTCGACGACCTGTTTACCTGGGCCGAGTTCCGCTCGCTCGAGGAGGGCTTGGAAGAACCCGACGAGGACGAGTGGCTCGAGGAAGAGGCAGACGAGGATGACGACGAGCCGTACTAGCCGTCCGCGACGGCGCAGGCACGCGGCGGCCCTTCCGCCCCAGCGCATCCTGTGCGAGTATCTGAGCGAGCCGCTCCTTGCCTTCGCCGACGAGCAGCTGCACGTGGACCCGAAGGCCGGGATCGCCAAGCCAGCAGGTCCCCACACCCTGCGCCATTCCTTCGCCTCGCACCTGCTGGAAAACGGGTACGATATCAGAACGGTCCAGGAACCCCTGGGTCATAGCGATGTGAGGACGACGATGATTTACACCCATGTCTTGAACCGGGGCCGAAGGGAAGTCCGCAGCCCGGCCGACGGGCTGAAGGGCCCCGCCGGCTCCTGTCGGGTATAACGGCCCTGTATCGATCAGGATATCGCAGCCTGGCAGGAGCCATAAACTGATCGGTACACTCGATGGTTAGGCGCCTCACGATGTAGGCAATCCGTGGCTGGTGCTCGATGACTGAACCTCAATCCGTAGAGTTGAATCCGGAGATTCGCCGCATCGTCGATGCCGCGCGCGGTGTATGGACCCGGCGGCTCATCGACCACTCCCGAGCGAACTCCCTCCTCTTCTACCGCGACCTCAAGGTCGGCACTCTCGACCTGACTGCGGAGACGGAGGCTGTGGGCCGTCTGCTGGCAGGCGAGAAACTTATAGTTGAGTCGCTGGCCTCGACAGGCCGGTATGCGGAGAGTCCTGACCCCGTCGTACGCACCCAGGCCGAAGCCGAGGCGCGCCAGAAGGTACGAAGCGCGCTCGCAGCGCTCCAGCGCAAGGCGTTGAGCAACCTCGAGGAGAAAGGTATCGAGACGCTCCACTTGGCAATGGGGATGGCTACATGGCCCGCCTCCGACGGTGGGCGGCCGTACGATGCGCCCGTGCTGCTGCTACCGGCCCGCATCGAGGCGCGCGGCCGGGCGGGCGACGACCTGCGGCTATGGGTCGCGGGCGAGCCGCAAGTAAACCCGGTGCTGCTGTATGTGCTCGAGGAGAATTACGCGATCCGCATCGACGCGTCCGCGGTGCTGAGCGAGTGCGGCGGCGAAGACGAATCAGGGCAGTGGCGTATCGACCCAGAGAAGGTTTCTGAGCGCATCGAGCGCGCGGCCACAAGCGTACCGGGCTTCAGGATAACGCGGCGCGTGGTCCTGGCCAACTTTCAGTTCGCGAAGATGGCCATGGTCGAGGATCTGAAGAGGAACGGCGACACCATAGCTTCGAGCGCCATCGTTGCGGCCGTTGCCGGCCATTCGCTCTCACGACAGAAGCTGGCCCAGGCGGCGATCGACATCGAGCCAGCCCAGCTCGATGAGCGCCCCGCGTCCGACGACTACCTGGTGCTCGATGCGGACTCCACGCAGCACCGCGCCATCGTGCTTGTCGGCAAAGGGCAGAACGGTGTCGTACAGGGGCCACCGGGAACTGGCAAGAGCCAGACGATCTCGAATCTCATCGCGCAGAGCGTGGCCGAGGGGCGCCGCGTGCTCTTCGTCGCACAGAAGCGGGCGGCGCTGGATGCGGTCATCAAACGGCTGAGCCATCCGGATGTGGGGCTCGGTCATCTGGTGCTCGATCTACACGGCGCATCTGTGTCGCGGAAGGAGGTGATGGCGCGGCTTGCACACGCATTGGAGCAGATACGTAATGCGCTGCCGGCTGACGGGGCCGAGGCACTTCACCGCGAATTCGAGGTTCGGCGCAAGCAATTAAACGAACACGCGCGTCGGGTGAACCAGATTCGCCAACCGACCGGCCTTTCTGTGAACCAGATGGTTGGCAGACTGCTCCGCCTCCCGGCAGCGGCGAATTCCGCGCTTCGACTCCGTGGAGAGACACTGGCCGCGCTCACGGCTGAGCGCGCAAGCGAGGTAAGGCAGTGGATCCTTGAGGCTGCCGCCAATCCGACTCTATTCCTCGGCACTGATCGCTCGCCGTGGAACAACGCGGATATCAGGGACGGTCGCCGCGCACAGGAAGCCCTAGACCTGGCCACCAAAGCAGCCAATGAGCTCTGGCCCGAGTTCGAGCGACTTCTCGAACAGGTAGTGAACCAGCTTGGCGTTCGGCCGCCGAATACGCTCAGTGAGGTTGCTTCGTTCCTGGCCGTTCTCCGTGATGCGCGAAGCATTCGCCAGCAGTACAGTGCCGAGCTTTTCTCAGCAAAGCCTGGCGAGTTGGCGACGGCACTCGAGCCCGCGACGGCCGGATGGGTCGCCCGCGCCTGGGCGTTCCTGAGCAACCCGGCGTACCGCGCCGCGCGCAAACGCCTGCGCGCAATGCGCGCGGCGCCGGCGCCGCCCGCAACGTTGCGACAGGAGGCGTTGCAAGCCGAGGATATCCTCCGCCGTTGGCAAGCCCTTGCCCCACCCTCAGCCGTGCCTGTTAAGGCGGATGCTGAAATCGAACTCAGTGCTGCGTTCGACGCCCTCGACGAGGCGACAAAGAAACTTGGGGCCATGACGGAAGCAGGTCCGTTTGACGGCATGCAGCTTTCGGCGGCGGCCTCACGGTTGCAGGCGCTCGCCGGCGACAGACAGACCCCGTTCCGCTTGCCAGGCATCTACGTTCTTCGATCGCGCCTCAGCGAGGCGGGGCTCGGCGGTTTTGTCGATGATCTTCGCAAGCATGGTGTTGCTGCCGAGCACTGGTCGGCGCGATTCGAGCACGTCTGGCTTTACTCGGCGCTGGAGCAAGCGCTGGCATCCGATCCATCTCTCGCTTCGTTCAACGGCCGCACCCACGAGCAGGTCATTGAGGAGTTCAAGCGCTTGGATCGTGAACGCATCCGCCTCGCTGCCCAGCGCGTGCGCAGACTCCATGCCGAGCGTGCGATCGAGGCGATGAACAGGCACTTCGATCAGGCAGATTTGGTTCGGAGAGAGGTGGCCAAGAAGTCACGACACATTCCGCTGCGCGAATTGCTGGCCCGCACGCCCGAGGTTCTCACGCGCATCGCACCCTGCTGGGTCGCGAGCCCGCTGTCGGTCAGCCAACTGCTAGATGGCAGCAGGCGGCACTTCGACCTCGTCGTCTTCGACGAGGCGAGCCAGATCCTTCAAGAAGAAGCGATCCCCGCGCTCTACCGAGCAGAACAGGCGGTGGTGGCGGGTGATCGGCACCAGCTGCCGCCCACAACGTTCTTTGCGACGGCTGTCGAAGGCGAGGACGAAATCCTCGATGACGAGGAAGAGGGGCGGAGCGCAGAGGCTATGGCGACAGCATCAATTGGCGGCTTCGAAAGTCTGCTGGACACGCTGGAAGCCTTCTTGCCGAACTGGCTCTTGGAGTGGCACTACCGTAGCGAGGACGAGCGGCTCATTGCGTTCAGCAATGCCCACGTATACACGGGGCGCCTGGTAACCTTTCCGAGCGCGCATGGCCGGGAGGCAATTCGGCACATTCTTGTACCACACGACCCCGCGTTAGGTGGACAGGAGGAAAGTGCATCGCGGGAAGTCGAGGAGGTTGTGCGTCAAGTGATCCTGCACGCGGAAACGCGGCCGCACGAGTCCCTCGGTGTCATCACTATGGGCATCAAGCACGCGAACCGCATACAGGCTGCTCTGGATCGCGCCCTCGACCTCCGGCCCGACCTTGCGGATTTCTTCTCACTGGACCGCGAAGAGCGTTTCTTTGTCAAGAACCTGGAGACCGTGCAGGGCGATCAGCGTGATGCCATCATCTTGTCGATCGGCTATGGCAAAACGGCGAACGGCGATCTGCCGCACCGCTTTGGTCCGCTCACTCAGGACGTCGGTTACCGCCGCCTGAACGTGGCCATCACTCGGGCGAAGCGCCGGATGTGCGTCATCAGTTCCTTCTCGCACGACGAGATCGATCTGAACCGCTCCGGGAGTCGGGGCGTACAACTGCTCAAAGCGTATCTGGAGTACGCTGCTAGTGGAGGCACGCGCCTGCCTGAGGACGAGCGTGCGGGAGAAGTTAGTCTCAATGCATTTGAGGCCGACGTCCGTGACGCCTTGGAGGCCCGGGGCGTCGAGACGCGACCGCAGTTTGGCGCGTCTCGCTATCGCATTGATCTGGTCGCCATGCATCCGGAGAAGCCGGGTCGGCCGGTGCTCGCGATCGAATGCGATGGGGCGTCTTATCATTCGAGCGCCACCGCACGGGACCGCGATCGGCTTAGGCAAGCCCATCTCCAGCGGCTGGGCTGGCGGTTCCACCGCATCTGGTCGACCGACTGGTTCTACCACCGCGAGCAGGAGATTGAGCGCGCGATTGCGGCATACGAGGAGGCTGTCCGCCGGGCGGATTTGTCGGACGCCGATACCCGCCCCCCACAAGCTACGGGCGGGGCTCAACCCGTGAGGCAGGCTCAGCAGCAACCAGTCGCGCGGCAGCGCGGGCCACGGCCGCGCGTGCCGAAGCGCAAGACGATCGACCAGTACAGTGACCGCGAATTACGGCAGATCGCCGAGTGGATCACGTCCGACGGTTTGCTACGTACAGACGAGGAGCTCATCCGTGAAATGCTCGAGATGCTGCCATTCGAGCGGCTAGGCAACCGAATAAGAGAGCGTCTGAAGACAGTCGTGGAGGTCGTGCGACGGCATCAGAGAACTGGGAGTGTGCCATGATGAGCACGGATACCCGCCTGACGCCTAACGATAGGACGCAGCGGACGTCGCTCCGCGCCGCCGCTGATGCCGAAGCCGTTAGGCCACAAAGATTAGGAGATGCTGACCACCTGAACGCCAGTCCTGAGAGAGCAGCAATCTGACTCGTGCTGGACCGACGGAAAGTGGATGTCAACGAGATGATCGAACTTAACGGATTCCGGCTGGGCTTTTCGGCCGCGACCTTCACCGCCTATAGGAAGCCCATGCCAGACAGTGATCAGTTCCGAGCACTGAGAGAGCGGCTAACAGATGCCTGGTTTCTCTACTGGGACAGCGGTACGGTGTTCGGCATCCCGCGCACGGAGGACGCGCAGCCGTTCGGCGAGCCGATGGAGCTATCGACCGATCAGCACCTGAAGCTGCTGGCGGCGCGCATCGCCGACGTTCTGCCGTACCAGTTCCCTGAGAGCGCGTTCAGAAATTGATTGATGGGCGGCTCTCGCAGCATGATCAGTCCGAAAATGCGCCGGGGTCTGGCGCGAATGGGAGGGCTGATCATGGCGAAACTGGGTCCGGGCCAACGCTATCCGACCGATCTGACCGATGCCGAGTGGGCGCTTCTCCGGCTCACAAATGCGTCCGGCCCAGGGCGGAGACCATGAACAAGCGCAGATCGGCGCGAGGCCCTTGAAACGTGAAGGGAGCGTGGAGAGAGACAACCTATGAGCACGTTCACTCTCCACCTTCTCAACATCTCGGACTGCGAGACTGCTGTCGAGCGAGGCTATTACGATTGGGGTAGGGGGCGACCAGCCGACTCGCCCGAGCCCGGCTGGGACGCGGCATCGCCGGAGCAGCGACGGCAGATTGCCCTCCGCGGATATGCGCTGTACGACGGCCTGCCCGCCCTGGGCGGCAATCGGCTGGGGCCGCTGGAGGTCTACGCCAGCATCGGCATCAACTCGCGCATCATCCTCCTGGATGCCGTTCGCTTTCTGCTGCGGGCCGATCAGGCCGAGCTACTGCTGGCGCGCATTCCGGATGAGGTGCTGCTGGAGAACGGAACCGACGACCAGATCGCGACAGCCGGCGACCTGATCGACCTCTTCGACAACGCCTACCAGCTCGGGCGCGGCAAGGTCAC
>Ga0315298_1005642_pt1 | contig 17590 bp, 22 predicted proteins | sample WHS_1_MG_FD_203077 | JGI IMG/M metagenome (GOLD analysis project Ga0315298, IMG submission 203077) | Extremophilic microbial mat communities from Washburn Hot Springs, YNP, Wyoming, USA - WHS_1_MG | ecosystem: Environmental > Aquatic > Thermal springs > Hot (42-90C) | place: USA: Wyoming...
CATAACTTGCTAAACTGATTAACATTCCCAACAAAGATGTTTCTCCAATAGGATCAGATATTGTAAATGCACTAAATCCTGCAAGTAAAAAATAAATAAGAGGATGGGTTGCCTTTTCTGCAAAATATAATGCTATCACTCCTGTCCCCATTCCAAATATTGCAGAAGGTAATAAGGTTCCAATAATAAAACCTATAACAAAAGTAGGAATTAAAGCAATCTTGGTCCACCTTTTTTCAGAATGTTCGGTTAGGTAGCCAATGAAAACCATAATCGGTATGCTTGGGGGGAAAAGTATTATCCAACTCAATACATACCAATAAAACAGATAGAACAAAATAGTTACTAATAAAAAGCAAATAAAAAGCATCTTTTCTACTTATCCTTTCTTAATAATAATTTGTTTCTGTATAATTTTTTTATAAAGTTCTTCATTCATTGTGTTAGGTTGTATCTGTTGCCATCCAGAAGTCCAAACATAATGACCAAGTTCTCTTCCGTATTTATTACAAAGTATTGGAAATAATTCTATTACTGCTTGATTGTCAACATCAATTCGTGTTAATGTTAGTATTGAGTGAACTTTTAATGCTTTTTTAACTGGCACACCTTTTTGTATTAAATAATAAATTGCAAAATTTCTTGTGTCATTATTTTTTATAATTACTTTTACCCAAACTTCAGCAATATTTTTAGTATTCCATTTTACACCTCTATGGCAATAAAATTTATTTCCATTCCAATCTTCCCCAAAATAAATCCATCTTGAATGTATGTATAAGAAATATAATAATTAAAAGCAAACCTAAAATAATTATTGTTGCTCCACATTTTTTTATTTTTAGATTTTTCATTATTCCTTCTGTTTTTTTATTTTTATTGCTTCTATTTCATTGAAATCTTTTACCTCCTTCATTTTGTGGATTACTTTTGATATAAAATATTTTGTTATTTTAGCAAATTAAAACTGAACCCGATATAGATTACCTTTATTGTCTTTGGCAATTCCAAATCCGTGTCCACTCCAAGCATCCACAAAATAATCAACTACAATTATAGTTCCCCTATTACCTATTGGTTAAGTCAATTCTAAATTTTTTAGCATAATACCTACCTATATTTATCAGAATTTGGTCTGATGATGATGGAAGGAATAAAAATTCCTTTGTTTTTTGGAAGTATGCTCTATTTATAATAACCAACGGAAAATCAATGATAAAAGCAAAAACTTGGTAAATCCCCAAAAATGAGGCTAAAAACTGAACTACCAGAACTGCTATTTTGGCAACTGACCCGGAGCGGATGAATAACACTAAGAACACTGCATAAAGAATTGATCGTGGCAGCGTACTGCCAAGAAAAAAAGCTAAATAGTTAAGGGGTTTATTATAAAAAGATAAGTGATATATCTCAGCAATTAAAAATACAACTGCTGCTGTAACTATTGAAACCAAGATTCCCTTATAGTATAAAATGAAAGGGAATATATAAACAGCTAAGTATGTTGGCAACATCGTCCAGAAAACAGCCTCTCCGATTAAATCGTTCAAAGATACATAGGACAAAATCGGACCAAAGTATTCCTTCAATGTTTCTTCCGTGAACCGAAACTTCAAGCCACCTTGAGCATACACACCTTGCCCCGGTACATTTTTGTAATCAAGCCAAAATAATCCCATCTAATCCATTCCTCCTATAACTGCTTGCAATTTGATTGAATTTATGTTGAATAAGAGCTATTCCAATAGGGGGAAAGCAGAAAAAAAGCCAAAAAGAGATTTCAGTAAAACCCTTGTCTTGAATAATATATTCAACCCCTTCCAAGTAATTACATAACCAAACGATATTAGTGATAGGTATGAATAACCACCAGGCTGGGGGGATTTGAGCTCCAAGAGAATTCATCTCGTTTTTTGTGTGAGCAAGCCATATAAATATGTATACACCAGACATTGAAAGAAAAAATACTGCGATTGGATTTCGTTTTTTTATACCACTTCTCTTCTTATTAAGTATTTCTCTTTTTCGGAAGTTGCATATCTCCTCCCAAAGTATTTCCATTAAAGTATCAGGGATAATTGGTTCCCAGTATAAAACACTATGAAAATCGGCCGTATAAATCTCATCTCCATTTTTGTTATGTGCTATTATATATAACATCTTCCATTTTTTATTTTTAACATCAATTCTAAATAATGTTATATCACTATACACTTCCGATGTTCTTTCAGGTGAGATGCCACTTTTTATTAAAGAAGAAATAAGTTCTTGTTTCATTTTGCTATTTTCACCCAAAATTCTTTTTTCCCATATTTCAACGACATCTTCTGTAATCCAATTTATACTTTCTATATCACAATAAAATTTATCCCCCTCAATTGTTTCACCAAAATAAATCCATTTCTGTCTTGTTAAAACATTTTTACAGAATTTAAAAAACGAACTTATAGTTATTAATACTTTTTTCATTTCCCTTGTTTTTTTATTTTTATTGCTTCTATTTCATTGTAAAACCTGTATCTTCCTACATATTTAATTTTCTGGAATTTGCCTTCAACTTCTACTTTATCCCCTTCTTTTATATTTTGTTCTTCTATTCCTTCCCATCCCCATAAGAAAACTTTTAAAGAATTTCCTTCATTATCAAAGATTGAAAAAGTGGTATATTTGTTTCCTCTTTGAGAAATTTTTTGTTTTATATTCTGGATGTATCCTTCAACTGAAATGTATTGGTTATGATATTTGTCTGGATTATTTATTATTTGGCTTATTTTAACTTTGGGAGGACTTGCTAATAGAATAACTGGAAGGAGAAATAAGGTAAAGAAAATTTTGCTTAATAACATTCTCATTTTTTCTCCCTCCTCCTTTTTTATACCTTATTATTTACCCTTTAAATTTTTTTGTCAAATTTTTATTGGGGAACAAGTTTAAGTATTGCCAGCATATTATCCCTTCCAGCCAATTTTTAAAAATCCTTGATATATCTATAAATCCCTTGATAGACAATGGTTTTAACCATTTTTTCATTTCCCCACATTTCCCCAAATTTCTTCCAAAATACCCTGTTTTATGGCAAAAATATGGCAAAAAATTTTATATAATTTTTCCACTATTTTTGATGATTTTTTATAAGATGATATAATAAAACAAAAGGAGAAAATAAATGAGAAAGACAGTTACAAAGGACAGGATAAAGGTGGTGAGAAAAGTTATAAAAGAAGCAATTATTGAGGCATTTGAGGATATTGGAATGATTAAAGCAATAGAAGAAGGCCTTAAAACTAAAAGAGTGAGTAAAAAAGAAATTTTTGAACTCCTTAATAAAAATATATGAAAACAGAATTCACTTCAGGTTTTCTTCAGGACATAAAAAAAATCAAAGATAAAAAATTACTTAAAAAAGTTAAAGAAACAATATTAAACTGCGAAAAATCCCAATCAATTCAAGAGATAAAAAATATAAAAAAATTGAAAGGTAGCAAAAACTTCTATTCTATTAGAATAGGTGATTACAGAATAGGTCTTGCTTTAGAAAAAGATACATTAGTTTTTGTAAGATGCCTCCATAGAAAAGAAATTTATAGATTTTTCCCATTTTAAAAAGTTTTCACAAGAGAAAGCAAACAAAAGATAATGTGAAATGAAAAATAAAATTGACCCAGAAATTGCAAAATAAAATTAACCCACCCCAAAACACAAAATAACTTTTTTCTGGTGTAGAATATCATTTTTAACCAGAAAAGAATTCAATAATAACATCAAATAAAAGTTTTATAGAATGGGGTGATATATTTCTTTAAATAGGTGGGTCAAAATTAAATTGCAAAAAATGGGTCAATTTTCCCTTACAATTCACAATACTCCAAATCCGTCACCAGATAGGTCTAACATTATGATCAACAAAATCATATTCTTTGATAATTTTCAGATAGTCTCCAATGTATTTTCCAATCTCTGTTTTCATTATTTTACTTCCTTTTTATACTATAACTATTCCTTTGACATTTACTAATTTCCTCACCTCTTCTTCTGTAAAGCGCTTTGAGTTATCATTACAATAAAAATTTCCTCCTACTTCCTTTGGAGCTCCTTTAAGGGTTATGAGTTTGTTGCAACTACAGGAAAAATCTTTACCTACATGTTTTGGTGCACCTTCAAGCGAGGTAAGATTATTAAAACTACAAACAAAATCTCCACCTACTATTTCTGGAGCTCCTTCAAGGGATGTAAGGTTGTTGAAACTACACCAGAAATTTCTTACTACTCCTCTAATAATTCTTATAGGTATTTCACGTAAACTAGTAAGCTCTAAAAAACTTAAATCTACATCTCCCATCACATCAACTTCAAATATACCGTCCCCAAGGTCAATAGCAAAGAGTTTTTCTTCGTCTACAAACTTTCTAAGTTCGGGTAAGATGTTTACGAGTTCTTCTTCGTCTACAAACTTTCCATGTTTTTTCATTTTTCACCTCCATTTTATCGTACTGCACATTGTAGATAATGGTTGGCAGATAAAAAAGTTGCCGAAGGCAATTTGGGCGAAGCATAGCGAAGTCTTTTATCCGTTGTTTGACGAAGATGTTTTTATTCCCCACTTATTCCCCACCTTTTCCGCATCGGGTAGAAGATTTCTTCTATTCTTTCCTTCGTTAACAGACCTTCTTTAATTTCAACCTTATATACATGAACCTGAAAGTCGCTCCACCTAATCATAGGATTAATCGGGCGGTTTGGTTTAAGTTCTATTAACTCATAGTTTCTCAGTTTTTTTCTCAAAGCCATATCTAAGTCACTCTCGTCAAAAAGAATTTTATCATCAGCAATTAAATACTCAGTTTTTAAAACTGAAAAATAAGGATATATATTTGAAACACTTTTTCTATTTCCGCCATAACCACATCCTTCCCTTACCTTTACTATATAGGTGACATTTATTCTATGTTTAAGTAAAACTTCTCGGAAAAAGTTTATATTTTCAAAGAGAAAATAAATTACAGGTTTTTCAATTTTCCCCAATTTGTTTGAGATTATCTCAAGGTCTAATAAATAAATCTCAGGATTTTGAGGAGCAAGTTCCGGAAAATCAACAAAATTTCTATTAATCTCATATTTTACTGAAGGGTCAATAGATAAAGGATAAATTCCTTTCGCTATTACCTTTGTTTTGCCATCGTAAAACAGGACACCTTTTTTTAGCCATTCATAATATGTAGTTTTCTTATCATAATCCGTATGTATAAAAAGATCAGGGGCAGGAATTCCATAATCTGCTACAATATTGATCCTACCTCTGATGTTTTTCTCGTCTATTTCAACTTTTGACAATTCTAAGATGTCGCGATAGTCGCCACCAGCACTTGGATACCATAAGATTTTCGGATTATCTCTGAGCGAATCAAATAATTTGCTGAGTCGTTCTTGCGATCTTTCATTCTTTCCCTTTAAGAGTTTAGAAATTTTCATTTTTGAAAATATTTAGTAAACTTTGTATGCATTTAATTTATCACATGTAATCTCACTAGTCAAGAAATTTTGTAGTTGGAAAGATAAAATGTCGTGTCATGAAAAGATAGAATGTCGTATTCCAATTTTTCTTTTTCCTTGCTACACAATGAATTTCAAAAAGCATGGTTTTTAATTTCCTATAATTTCTATTGTTTGAAAGATAAAATGTCGTATTTTACCAGGATAACTCGTCAATAAATTGGTCATTATGCCATACCCTGATTTTTTTCTCAGGATGAATATGATGCCTTACTTTTCTCCCTGCAAGATTAATGCGATGATTCGGAATATGAATCTTGCCATTATAAGAAAAAGAATTTGTTCTATCTATCTTCCTGATATCCTTAAGACAAAATACATCATCAAGATTTGTTTCTTCAGGTAATGGAGTAAAAACAGAGAGTGTCTTTCTATTATCAGGAGAACAGCCAGTATCTCTATTTATCCATATCTTGTTATACCAGTTTATCCATGTCTGGAAAAGATTATTTGTAAAACCTTGTTAAACCCCGTCAAAAAGAAAAAGATTAAGGTGGTTTCCGAGTTAGGTTGTTTATCGTAAATCTATTGTGTATCAAGGGCTTTTATATCTCTTGACAAATTTCTGGGGGTATAATAAAAGTGTGGTATAATAAAACAAGTTGAAAAATTGGGTTAGAGACAAAAATTGACAAGTGAGATTAGATGAGGTGTAAGATAAGTAAAAGGAGGTGAAAAAGAATGGATAATAATGAAATAAGGAAAGAGATGGAAGAAGTTACTACTAAAGGAAAGAAAGTTTCATTTAAACCCAGAAATGGAAGAGAAAAAACTTTGAAAGGGAAAGTAGAAGATGAAGTGAGTGTAATTTTAGATAATAATGATAAACACTTTATTCAAAAAATTAGAGGGATAGATAACAAATATTATTACAGGCATTGTTATTACGTTTGGAGCAAGAAATCTAAAAAAACTGTTTTTGGCCAATTTGCTTCAACAATTCCAGAAAAAAAATATAAAGAACTTATAGAAAAAGCAAAAGACCTTATAAAAAAAAGCAGTAGATAAAAATGGGTTAAATAGATAATAAAAGAGAAAAAACCAAAATAGAAGATTAATAGGAGGTAAAGATGAAAAAGTTAGTTTTGTTGATTACTCATTATATTATTTCTTTTTTAGGTGGTTGTAATCGGCAAAAAAAGAAAAAATTGCAACTCCTTCAGATATAGAAGGAAGAATTGAGACCAAACCTGTAATAGGTTGGGTTGATTCCTCGGGGGCCCCTTATAACTCATCTATTGAATATGAAGGAACAGTCACAAATACAGGTGAAGGGAAAGCCCCACTTGTAAAAATAAAAATAACATGGGACCTAACATGGGAACTGCCGAGCGGAGAGAAGGAGGAGTTCGCAGCCTTCCAAGAAGAATCATTTAAAAACCTACGACCAGGAGACACAAGACAATTTAAAGGGATAATGCCCATCTGTGGGTTAGATAAAAAAGCACAGGATTCTATTTCGTTTTTTGGGGGGATATTTGAAGAACAGCTCAGGCGGGGTCGGAATAAATCTTATTATACTGTTGATGTTCTTCCTCAAGAAAATAAAAATTAGTAAAGAACGGGAATATTTCCAAAAAGAAGTAAAATGAGAGTAAATACTTCTAAATGTCCGAGATGTAATGGAAAACTTGAAAAATGGATTGGTCATAATCTTTATAAATGTGAGAATGGACACCTCTTTGCACTTGAATTTGAAAGCAGTCTTAGAAGAACAAAAAAAGAAAGGGTTTTATGGGTAGATATAATTGAGAATAAGGAATATCCTGTAGAATTGTTGAATGAATAACCTTAAAATTTTCAGATATATATTCTATTTTTAAGGTAAATTCTTGTTAAACCCCGTTAAAAAGAAAAAATTTAAGGTGGTTTCATAGTTAGGTTGTTTATATTACTCTTCCTGCCCAATTAACACCAGGTATCTATTAGAGGGCGTAATTTTTCACTTAACAAACTAATTATTTTGTTAACTCTTCTTTGTTCCTTTCCCATACCTACCACCCTCTTTTACTTACCTTTATTTTTCTTTTAGTTAACATTACACTTTATTTTGTTTATTCCCTTTTTTACGCCAATTTTAAGGAGTTTTTTTATCCAGTTAAGTATTTTCCTATCCCTAAATTAAAATTATGTCTTAAATTTCTTTTTTTTAAATCTTTTTTATTTTCTATATATCTTTTTTAAATTTTACTTTTTTTACTTGACAAATTTTTTAATATAAGGTATGTTATAAATAGGAAAATGGAAAACAAAAAAGAAAATGGAAAGATAGGAAAGACCCAACTGGAAAGATTACTGAAACTGACAAGGGAGATATTTATAAGTCAGGTAGTAAATGGGATGGTAGAAGATGGTTTTTATAATATTCCAAATTTCGGTAAATTCAAAATCACAAAAAGGAAAGGTCAGGTTATAAAAAATCCGCTTGGTAAATTCACTCTCCCAGATACCTATGTCATAAGATTTACTCCTTCAAAAACATTAAAAAAACGCATAAAAGAAAAATTAAAGATGAAACAAGGAGGTCCAGATGGCTAATATTACACCAACAACTACTTTATCTATGGTTCTATCTCAAAAAGTCCCTATCTATATCACAAATGAAGAAGTAAAACTTATACTGGAAGAAATAAAAAAAGACACAGATAAAGCAAAGGTAAAAGGGCAGAAAAAGAAATTACAGGTATATAGAAGGATGTATTTGTTTGTAGAGGGGCTATTTCAACTCGGAGCAAGAGTATCAGAATTACTTTCAATTACACCAAGCCATATTAACCGACTGGAAAAAACTATAAGATTACCGAATTTAAAAAGAAGAAAGAAAAGACCACAGGGAAGAACACCAAAGGATTTTGTGCCATATCAGGAAAAGATAGTTCCGATAACTGATAAATTCAGAGCAGACCTTGTAGAATATTGCCTTGACTATGGGATAAGACCAGACCAGAAAATATTTTCTTTTAGTAGAATTCAGGCATTCAAAATTATCAGAAAATATGGTAGAAAAGCAGGTATAGATGAGAGAAAATTACATCCACATGCATTTAGACACGAATTTGCAGTTCATTGTATAAGAAATAGAGTTCCTTTGACTGTGATTCAGGAGTGGCTGGGTCATTATTCTGTATTAAACACAACAATCTACACAAAAATAACACAGATAGATAATAGGGACTTCTTTGAACAGGTGGAGTGGTGAAAATAGAATTATTAAAACTCATAAAATTGTGATAAAATGAAAATAGGTTAAAATAAGAGGAGATATATGCAAGGAAGCGTAAAATTAACCTGGAATACAAAACCTAAAAGAGCACCATCAGAAAGAGATATTGAATTTCAAACCGCAGAAATTGTTATTCCTAACCCTAAAGGAGTAAAAGATTTACCACTTTTTAAAACTAAACCTGACATATTTGATATTGGCGAGATTGATAAACAAAAAATGAATCGTCTCATCTGGGGCGATAATTTACTTGCTATGCAGGCATTATTAGCACAGGGATACGAGGGAAAAATTAACTTAATCTATATTGACCCACCTTTTGGTAGTGGAAGAAACTATAATTTTCAGACAAAAATAGAAGTGGGTGATGATGAATACGAAAAAGAATGGCCTTCTATTGAACTTTTAGCGTATACAGATATCTGGGAACGAGGACTTGATTCTTATCTTGACTTCCTTTATCCACGACTGCATTTAATGAAAAGATTACTTGCAGAAAACGGCTCTATTTATGTGCATTGCGATTGGCACGTAAATTCTTATATTAGGATATTACTGGATGAAATTTTTGGATATGAGAATTTTAGGAACGAGATAGTTTGGAATTATGTTAGCGGTGGTATAACTTAAAAGGCATTTGCCAGAAAACATGATATTATATATTTTTACACTAAAAGTGAGGATTATTTATTTAACCATTTGAAAGAACGCAAGAAAAAATTTGCTGATATAGATATTGCTAAGTGTTTAGAAGATGAAAACGGGAAATTTATTTGGTATATTAGACCAGGTACAAATCCCAAAGTTCCTAATGGTGTTAAAACATATGGATTTATGCAAGATGTTTGGCAAATTCCTATTGTAAACCCTCAAGCAGCGGAAAGGGTTAATTTTGACACCCAAAAACCCGAAGCCCTCCTAAAACGCATCATCCTTGCCTCCTCCAACCCCGGCGACCTTATTGCTGACTTTTTCTGTGGCTCTGGAATAACAATGGTAGTTATTGAAAAACTTAATGCTGAAAATCCTGATAAACCGCCAAGAAGATGGATTGGTTGTGATTTATCAAAAACAGCAATACAATTGACTCGTGAGCGGTTAGTTTCTATTGGTCTTACTTTTAATAATAAAACAAAACAATGGGAAGGAGAACCGATATCTTCGCCATTTTTAATTGAAAACATCGGTAATTACCAAAGAGAAATGATTTTCTTACAAGGATATAGGATTTATGAAATTTTAAATGTAGTATTAAAACTTTATGGTGCTACACCAAGAAAAGATTTTAAAGAACTTGGAGTAAGAAAAGGAGAGGATGGTATTGACGAAGTTGTATATGTAAGTTATCCAGACAGACCAGTGACTGCAAAACTTGCAATGGAGAAAGCAAAACTTGTAGAAACTCTTGATGGAACAGGATATAAACGGCTTGTTATTTTAGGTTGGGATTATGAATACAATTATCAAGAACTCCTTAAAAATTATCTTGAAGCAAAACCTACAAAAGTAAAAATAGAATCCAAAATGATACCTCCTGAGATTTATAACTATCTTAAAAAAATCAAGTCAGACGAAGACATTGACTCATTAAAAGATAAAGTAAAATTTTTAGAAAAACCATATCTTAAACTTGCAGAACCTCAAATAAAGAAATATCAAGATTATGCAGAGGTTGAAATAAAGATTGAAAGATATGTTGTGTTTGATATACCTGTTGAAAAAGAAGAAGACAGACAAAAAATATTAAAACTTGCAAAAGATAAATTTGAAGTGCTAATTGATTATTGGTCAGTTGATTGGGATTATGATGGTATTACATTTAGGTCATCGTGGCAAGAGATTAGTGGTTTTGGGAGAAGAAAGCGTATAGTTTCAAAAGTTGCAAAAACAACCCTATCTCTTGGCAAAAAATATACAATAGCAGTTAGAGTAGTTGATATTTTTGGTAATGACTCTACTGCAACTATAGAGGTTGATTTACAAAAATGAATAGACAAGATATCCTCTCAGAAATATTACCATTAGTGAAAGTTTTAGAGGGAGAAGTTAAATCTTGGAGTGACCAGGGATATCACGACGGAGCAACCCAAACAACAGCCACTTTACTTAATTACTGGTTTAATAGAGATATAACTTCGCAAGAGAGATTTTATCCATGTCAGCAAAGAGCCATTGAGACAGTGATTTACTGCCACGAGATATTAAGTATTACAAGTTTAAGAGAAATGTATTATAAATTATGTCCTGAGGTTTTGGCAGCAAGACAAAGGGTAAAAGAAGAGGTAGAAAGCACTTTATTCCCTAAGTATTGTCTCAAAATGGCAACAGGTTCTGGCAAAACTTGGGTTTTACAAGCATTAATTGTATGGCAATATTTTAACTTCATTAACAGAGAAAAACCGGGAAAATACACTAATAATTTTATAATTGTGACACCGGGTAAAGAAGTTTTGAATAGAATATTAGATGCCTTTAAAGGAAAACAAGACCCCATAACAGGTGTTCGCAACCCTTCTACCAGAGATTTAGAAATGCCATTATTTATGCCTCAAACACAAGAGTGGAAAGGCCGATTTAATCTATTGGAAAAAATTTTAGAACCTGAAGATATAAAACCAAATATGAACTTACCAGAGGATGGTTTTATTTACATTACGAATTGGCAACAATTTAGATTAAAAGAAAGACAAAATTCTGTTTATGATAGGACAATTGGAAATATAGAAGAACCATTGAGAGGTGAAATTATACTTAACTTTTTGGAAAATTATAATAACCTAATCATAATGAATGATGAAGCCCACCATGTTCACGGACAGCCAAACCAAGATAACGAATACTTGGTGTGGAGAGAATTTATAAATAGGTTATACGAAAGATTAGAAGAAAAATATAGAGATAAAAAATTGTTTTTACAGATTGATTTTTCGGCAACCCCATTTTACGGAAGTAGAGAAAACAGAAAGTATTTCCCTCACATTGTATATGATTATCCATTAACTTCAGCAATAAATGATATGTTGGTAAAGCAACTATTTTTAGAAGAAAGACAAAGTGTAAATCAAGAACTTGAAAGATTAGATTTTCGTGCAGAAAGAGAAGGTGGAAGAAGAGGAAATGTAATTGGGCTTTCCCAAGGGCAAAAAATGATGATTGAGATAGGACGATTAAAATTAGAACAATTACATAAAGAATTTAAAGAAAAGAAAATAGATAAAAAACCTGTAATGATGATTCTTTGTGAAGAAATAGAAGTAGCAGATTTGGTTTATAACCATATTTTGAGTTTACCTTCTAACCTTACTGAACAGAATTATCAGCCAGAAGAAGTTATGGTTATTTATTCAGGAATGGAAAAAGAAAAATTTAACTATACCGAAGAAGAGGCACAAAAGATGTTATATAAAGTAGATGACAATAATGACCCATTAAAAATTGTTATCTCTGTTTTAAAATTAAGAGAAGGGTTCGACAGAAAAAATATATGTGTAATAGTAGTTTTAAGAGCAACAGAATCAGATTTACTATTAGAACAAATTGTAGGAAGGGGATTAAGATTGATGTTCCCTCAAGAAGAATACCCTCAATTTTGGGAAGAAAAAAAAGAAGCAGTAAATGCTATAAAGGCAAATCAAATTCCACAGAGTTCATTGGATTTTTTATTTATTGTAGAACATCCACGATTTAGACAATTTTATGAAGAATTAAGAAATGAAGGATACAATATTGGAAGTGGAGATACAGAACGAGTAAGAAGCACGGGTTCAATTATACCTGTAGAAGTTATACCACAAAGAATAAAAGATTATGATTTATACTGGCCACAACAAATTTTTGAACAAAGTGAAACTATAGATTTCAGTCAAATTAATATATCATCACTACCACAATATAATATTGATTTCAATATATTGAAAACTCAATTAAGAAATGTTTTAATAGGAGATAGACATTTACCCACTGAAAAAATTGCAAAAGTTTGGAAATTAAAAAATGAATTTTTTGATTATAATTTATTTTTAAGAGAAATCTCAAAAGCAATTGCCACAGAAGGGAAAGAGCAACTTTTAACTGGATATCTTTCAGAAATTGCTGAAATAGTAGATGAATATGTATCAAAATATTTATTTGGTCAGGAAATAGATTTTACACAAAAAGAAAATTATTGTGTTTTAAATTGGATAGAAATATGGGATTTTGTAAAAAGGGAAGTAAGAAATAAAATTATAGCATTATTAGGAGAACCAAAATATGTATATACAGGCAAGTGGAGACACTTATCTGAAGTAGAAAGGATTTATTTGCGAGATAATTATAAAGTAGAAGTTGAAAAATGTATTTATCCATTTATAGGATTTTCTATAGTAGGTGGTGGATTTGAAAAAAGATTTATTGAAAATGTTTTAGAAACATCTCCTGAAGTATTATCATTCTGTAAACTTCAACGAACACATCCTCTACGAATTCCATATAGAGATGAAACAGGAATACAAAGAGAATATGAGATTGATTTTATAGTAAAAACAAAAGATTGTATGTATCTTGTTGAAACTAAAAGTGATAGAGATTTGGAGTTAGAAATTACAGGATTAAAAGCAAAAGCAGCAAGTGTTTGGTGTATAAATGCAAGTCAAGTTAGTGTCCCAAGTGAAATCAATCAACCTCAAAAGTGGGAATATCTTCTTATCGGAGAATCCTTGTTTAATGCCAACCCTTATGGCTCTTTTTCAATGTTTATAACAGAAGGAAAATTTTTAGCCCAAAGTGTAATTAGAAGATTTGAAGAAAAAATTTTTTAAGCGATATATGAAAATTTTAAATTTAGTAGAAACAGGATGGTATTTCCTTGGCACTTTTGGGATTTCTCTAATTTGTGGGATTATATGGTGGTGGAGATTTGATAAAATGAAAATTGCAGAAAAACTTCATAATCGTATATGGAATACTTTAGTCCAATTTTTAGGATTTCTTTTTGTATATTTTCAAATATACATTCTCAATATCATATTGACAACAAATGAGAATTTTAAAATAGGAGTATTGGGGATTTTATTCTTAATTCTAATGTTCTTTTCTGTATTTTGTCTTTCTGGAAGAGGTATTCAAATAATTCAAGGAGTTTTAGATAAAGGTATTGAAAAAATAACTATCTCTTGGCGAGGGATAATTATAGAATGTGAAGAAGATGAATCCAATCTTTAAAATTTTACATTCCAAAGGTCTTTTGTTTCTTTTATGCTTTTTATCCATCTAAGATTATCTTGTGCAATCTCCATAGGCAACATATCAAGAAGGTCAATCAATTCAAGAGTCCATGTTCTTTTTTCCCCAAATTTATTGTAATACTCAACTTCCAGTTTACCAGTATAAAATTGCACTTTCACCTCTGTGCGTGCTCCAGTTCCCTCAAATTCTCTGGATATAGAAAATAAATAAGATGTATCTCCTTTCCCCAATATACGGATTTCCCCCTTCTTTCCCTTCTTGTCTTTGTTTGTAGTTTCCCAAGTACAACTCCATTTTATATCCTTTGCTACCCCTCCTATATTTTTCAAACCAATAAGTAAAATGGGACCTTCATCAGACCTGTCAGATTGTTTTATATCTAAAGTAAGGAAAGGTTCTTCTTGTTCTTTAATATATAAATTATTTAAATACCATCCTAAAATTGTACCTACAATTATCCAAAGACCTGAAAAAATCCCTTCCATTTTCCTCCTTTCATTTTTATTTTCCTATCGTTAAAATTTTATCATAAATCAAAAAATTGGGTTCTTTCGTATTTAGTGTGGAAGAATTTCTGGAAGTACTTAAAAATACAAGAGGTAGAGGAAGATGATACTTAGGAAGCGAAAAATGGTATAATTGAAGTGTTAATTTATGTATAGCGGGACGTAATAAATTGGTTAAAGAGAATGGCGTATGGTTATAAAGATATTGAATATTTCAAATTAAAAATTCATCAGTACTGCGGACTATTAAATCCGATATTGAATACTTTAAAAACCACATGAAATACGAAAGACCCAAAAATTGTAAAGTAAAAGATGGAGTATAATTCACCTTTTGCTTCCGATATGTTTATTTATTTCTTTATTTGTAGTATCTTCAAGTAGTGTTTACAGATTTATATATGAAGGTAGTGAAGGAAACAAGTTGATTAAAAGCCGATATATTTCATCGAGCAGATAAGAAGAAAGAGACAATAACTTATCTTTGTAAGAAATATGGAGTTAGCAGGACATGGTTTTATAAGTGGAAGAAAAGAAGAGATAAGTATGGAGATGAAGGATTGAGAGTTAAAACAAGAACAAAGCCAAAGATGCCAAATTGTGTTAGTAAAGAGACAGAAGCAGAGATTTTAAGATTCTGTTTTCAATATCCTACATATGGGCCAGAAAGGATAGAAGGGGAACTGAAATCTGCTGGTATTTCTATAGGACATACTGGTATTTACAATGTCCTTAAGAAAAAGGGTATAAATACAGCCAAGAGCCGTTGAGAATGGGTCAGAAGATTATCCGGAGGGGTAGTAACTGCTGATGAGATAACCAGAGACAAAGAGAAAGCAAAGACAAATCACATAGAAGCAAATTATCCTGGAGAGTTAGTAAGTCAGGATACCTTTTATATTGGTTGTCTAAGAGGGATAGGAAGAATCTATCACCAGGTGGCTTGTGATTGTTTCTCTTCCTTTGGAGCAGCTAAAGTTTATAACAACAGGACTACCGACGCCTCTACGGACTTTGTAGAGAATCTTATTAAGAAGTTTGCTCCGGTGAAGATAGAAAGAATCCTTACCGACTGTGGGGCAGAATATACTACCTGGCACCAGGAGGCAATATCAAATCACAAGTTTGAAAAGGTCTGCAATCATCTTGGAATAAAGCATACTACCACCAAGGTGAAGCATCCCTGGACTAATGGTTATGTAGAGCGACTAAATAAGACCCTATTAGATGAGTTTTATTCTGTTGTTTTTAGAAAGAAGAGGTATGAAAGTATAGACCAACTTCAGGTTGACCTGGATAATTTTATGGATTATTATAATTACAGAAGAACACACCAGGGATACAAACTAAAGAAGAAGGGTTATAGGACACCTGCAGAGGCGCACTTATCAAGGGATTTGACAGAACACAAAGAAAGTAGTAAAGTAAAAATATCAGAATCAATCAGAGGCGAAAAGGAGGCGATAGAAAAGAGCTTGATTTTTGCCTGCGGTTCTGATAAAATAAATGGAGTAAAAGAGGAGGTTCTGGAGTGTTCACTTGTAACCACATCTTGAAGCCAGGACAAATAAATTCAATTTTTTATCAAGAATTATGCACAAAAATTTTATAGTTTTTCCCATTTTGTTAATTTTACTGTTTTCTTTTAATCTCGTTTTTAAATTATAATTATATTTATATATAAATTCAGTATACTGAATTTATAATTTTTTGAGGATAGGAAGATATTTTTAAAAATTAGGAAAATTCAGGCCCAGTTTTAAAGGGTTATTTTTTAAACAACAAAAATACAGAATTAAGAGAAATAAATAAAAAGTTTGTTGTTAAAGGTTTTTCCTACGCATAAGTTTAAATTCATATTTAGAAATAACACTGGATTAAAGATTGAAAAAAGATTTTTAAAATAGAGTTGGTCAAGTTGAACAATAAAAGGAAGGTCTTTTTCTTTCGCTTTTTAATCCCTACTTTTTATTGGCTTTACAACTCTTGACAGATATAAAAATATTTCAGTAAAATATAAGTAGAATTTGTGGGGCTACCTGAAAAAAAGGGGCTGGCTTTTAAGGCCAGCCCCTTTTTATTTTAGTATCAGTAGCAAATGGAAAACGGTAGAAAAAAGATTGTTAACGGTAAAAGAGTCAAGTGAGGAGCTAAGAATAAGTGCTTTATGTGGCTTCAGAGATGAAATTTATCTATATGTTTTTAACAAATATTGCAAAAATGGAGGTAAAAAATGAAAAAACTATCGCCATTAAAGGCAGTTCATAAATATTGCATGTGGTGTGTTGGTGGAGGTTATAGGCATTTAGATGAACTATGCAGTGGTTCAGATTGTCCTCTTTACCCTTACAGACACGGCAAAAATGAATATGAGGGTAAAGAAATTGAAATAGAAGTTTTAGGTGAAAAAAAGAAACTTTCAAAGTATTCAGTTCTCAGAGCCATATATTATAGATGTTATGATTGTTCAGCAGGGGATAAAAAAGAAATAAAAGATTGTCCCTGTTATGAACGAGACAACAAGGAATATGAACCTTGTCCCCTTTGGCCTTTTAGAGAGGGTAAAAATCCCAATAGAAAGGGTATAGGGAGATTCAAAAAAGTTTTACCTGAGGGTTCTAAAAATGCCCAACTGAATGCCAGGATATCTCAAAAATGCCCAACTGAATGCCAGGACACAGAGGGAAAAAATTCAGTTAATATAAAACCCCTAACCGATATAAATTTAATTAAAAAATAAGCCGTGGGTGATGGATTTTAAAAGATGGCGGAGAAAAGATTATTAACAATTAAAGAAGCAAGTGAATATCTGGGAATATCAGTAAAAGGACTTTATCATATGGTAGAAAGAAGACAAATTCCTTTTGTTAAAACTGGAAAAAGATTGAGATTTGATAAAATTGATTTAGATAACTGGATAGAAAAACACAAAATTTTTGATAGTGAAACAATAACAGAGAAAATTTTGAGTAAAATTTGATATATGGAGTATAATATAAAACGGTAAGTAAATCACCCAGGACAAAGTTAGGTAAAAAAGAGTAATTCTACACGATAAAAAAATGGAAAAAACTTGTTATTTAAA
>Ga0315298_1005643_pt1 | contig 17590 bp, 13 predicted proteins | sample WHS_1_MG_FD_203077 | JGI IMG/M metagenome (GOLD analysis project Ga0315298, IMG submission 203077) | Extremophilic microbial mat communities from Washburn Hot Springs, YNP, Wyoming, USA - WHS_1_MG | ecosystem: Environmental > Aquatic > Thermal springs > Hot (42-90C) | place: USA: Wyoming...
AAAAAGGGAAGACGTTCGGAAAAGCCAAGGCGAAGGCTATCTCATCGCTTCTTCGAGCCTTTTGCTCACCGCCTCCCAATCGACCAAGTTCCAGAATGCTTCAACGAACTTTGCCCTTTCGTTCTTGTAATCAATATAGTAGGCGTGCTCGAAGACGTCTAGGACCATAAGGATCCGGAACATCGGATAGACGTTCGCGTTGTGCTTCTCTATCTGCATTATCATGGGCCTCTCGGTTTGTCGGCACCAAGAGAGAGCGGCCCATCCAGAGCCCTCAACGCCGATGGCAGCTTGGGAGAACTCCCTCTTGAACCTTTCAAAGCTTCCGAACTCCTTTTCTATGGCGCCGCCCAAGGTCCCGCTGGGTATCTGGCTCTTGCCGGGCGGCGCGAGGTTCCCCCAGAACAGCGAGTGCAGGACATGCCCGCCTATGTTGAAGGACAATTCCTTAAGGGTCGCCTTGATGTCCAACTCAGCCCCATCCTTCCTCGCCTTCTCTAACCTCTGGAGGATCGCGTTGGCGCCGTTTACATAAGCTTGATGATGCTTCATGTGGTGTATCTTGAGTTGTTCCTCCGATATATATGGCATCAAATCCTTATAGCCGTATGGCAGGGATGGCAGGGCGTAAAGCCTATCGGATCCCATATACGATCCCAAAAGGGGTATGCCTCATCAGCGTTTTATACTTTTCGGTTAAGGACTCCATTGATATCGAGACATGGGTCCATTAGATCGAACTCTCCCATGATGACGGCTTAGCATCCCATTGGATAAAAACTGAGTTATGTAAAGGCCCTCCAGCCTCAGGATCGCCTCGCCCTTTCCAAGGCCCCCGGGTTCAGGAGGTTCTCCGGGAGGCCCCCGCTCAAGACCCTGACGACCTCCCGGGCCGCCCTCTCCTGCAAGTCCCGGAGGGACCTCTCCGAATACCAAGCCACATGGGGCGTGATCATTACATTGGGGAGCGTCAACAAGGGATCCTTGGGGTCGGGCGGCTCCTCCTCCATGACGTCCAAGCCCGCGCCGGATATCCACCCCTCCTTGAGGGCCCTGTAGAGGGCCCTCCCGTCGACGACCTTGCCCCTCCCCGCATTCACGAGCACCGCCGTGGGCTTCATCATGCGGAGCTCCTCCTCCCCGACCAAGTGGAACGTCTCCCCGGTCAGGGGGAGGTGGATGCTCAGGGCATCCGACTCCCTGAAGAGCTCCCCGAAGCCAACGGGCCTCGCGCCCGCGGCGAGCAACTCCTCCCGCCCCCTCCTCGGATGATGGGCTATGATCTCCATCCCGAACGCGGCCTTGGCCTTCCTCGCGACCTGCTGCCCCACCTTCCCGAAGCCCAGTATCCCCAAAGTTAGCCCATCCAAGGCCGGGAGCGGCAGCGCCGAATGCCACTCCCCCCACCTCCCCGCCTTCGCCAGGCCATCTAGGGCCGGCAGCTTCCTGAGGAGGGCGAGCAGCAGGGCTATCGAATGGTCGGCCACCTCCTCGCCCCCGAACCTCGGGACATTCGCGACCATGATGCCCATCTCGGTCGCCGCCTCGAGGTCCACGTTGTCATACCCGGTCCCTTGCCTAACGACGAGCTTCAATGACCCGAGGCCCGAGAGGACCCGGCGGGTTATGGGGGCGTACGTCACGATGAGGGCGTCCGCCCCGCTCCCCGCCCTGAGGACGTCCTCCTCGGATCCGCACTGGTGTATTTCGCAACTCGCCCCGAAACCCTCCAAGACGGCCCTTCCGTACTCCAAGGTAGGGTAGACGTGGTCGGTGATGACCACCTTTGGGCGCCCTCCAGTCAACCGATGGATCCCCCGGCTCCCACATGGGCGCGGGCGTATGAAAAACGCTTTCCGTTTCGAAAGCGGGATGAATTGGATTGGTGGTCCCGCGGGCCGGATTTCCACGGGCCCCGGCCCGATTTGAACCAGCGACACTCCGGTTTCTGTCGCCTGACAGGCTCGATCGGCGTGCGCCGGCTGGGCGCGCGCCTACAGCGTCTCCGCCGGCCTCCCGGGCCGGCTCGGAAGCTCTACCAGGCTGAGCTTACGGGATGCCCCGGGCATCTTACCGCGGGATCCGCGGGACCGGGATGGAAGGGAGGGATCTAGAACATAAAATTTTTGCTCGGCTTCCCAGCCCTTTAAAAAGGGTTATGGGGGAACCGCCCTAAGGCGAGCGGGCTGTGGGGGCCATGGAGCCTCGGGCCGCGACGCGGAGTTGGCGCCCCTCGCCAAGGGATCCGATCCCTTTTGGGCGGGATTTGAACCCGCGTCGTGCGGGCGACAGCCGCACATACTAGGCCGGGTTTTACGGTATTTTCGATACCTCTATACTACCAGGGCAACCCCATGCGCTTCGCCCAGGGCAGGGGATCCTCCCTAGGGGACGTTGTTAAAAATATTGCGCCGGGATCCGGCGGGCCCGCTCCGCCCTCAGGGCTTCCTCTCCCTAAGGTACAGCAGCCTATTGGCCGCGTTGATGATGGCCTCCACGCCCGCCATCACTATGTCCTCCCTCACGGCCCTCGTGGAAACGAGCCTCCCGCTCTCGTCGGCCAGCTTTACGATGACGTTCGCTAGGGCCTCCGTGCCGCCCGTTATCGAATCGAGCCTGAACTCCACCAAGTCGAACGCCACGACCCCGGAGACCACGTTCTTCACGGCCTTTATGGCGGCATCTATCGGGCCGACGCCGAAGTGGGAGCTCCTATACTCCTTCCCGTCGATCGTGAGCCTGACGGTCGCGACGGGCGTGGTCCTATTCCCCGTCACCACCACCACGTCCTCGAGCCTTATCCTCCTCTCCTCCGGGGGCAGGCAGCCCGTCAGGGCCTCGGCCATGCTCGCTAGGTCCGCATCGGTTACCTTGCCGCCCTTGTCGCCTATCTCCTTCACCTTTGCCAGGATCTCATCCAGTTGGGGCTTGGTGAGCGAGAAGCCCATCTCGCGCAGCATCTGCTCCACCCCATGCTTCCCGGCGTGCTTACCGGCCACCAGCCTCCTCGAGCGGCCGACGAGCTCCGGGCTTATGGGCTCGTAGGTATCGGGGGACGATATTATCCCATGCGTATGGATCCCGCTCTCGTGGGCGAAGGCGTTGCCCCCCACCACCGCCTTGTTCGGCTGGACGATGACGCCGGTCATCGAGGAGACCATCTGGGACGTCCGGTATATCTCGCTCAGCCTTATATTCGTGGGGACGCCGTAGAGGACGTTGAGGCATACGGCCAGCTCCTCCAGGCTCGCGTTGCCGGCCCTCTCCCCTAGGCCGTTGACGGTCACGTGGACCTGCTCAGCCCCGGCCTCTACGCCGGCGAGGGAATTGGCCACCGCTAGGCCCATGTCGTCGTGGCAATGGACCGATACGGGTATCCGGACCTCCTCCTTCACCTTCCTTACGAGTTGGAACATGGCCTTCGGGACGGCGAACCCCACCGTATCCGGTATGTTTATCCTATCCGCCCCGGCTCCCTCGACGGCCCTGTATATCTCCGACAGAAAGCTCCAATCGCTCCTCGTGGCATCCTCCGCGGAAAATTCCACCACGACCCCCCTGGACTTCGCATACTCTACCGCCTCCACGGCCTTTGCCAATACCTCCTCCTTGGTCATCTTGAGCTTTTTGGACATATGTATCTCAGAAGTCGCTATGAAGGTATGGACGCAATCCACGCCGCAATCCACCGCCGCGTCTATGTCCTTCTGGACGGCCCTGGCCAAACCGCATATCTCGGCGTTGAGGCCCGCCTCCGATATCATCTTGGCGGCCTCCATCTCGCCCTTCGATATAACCGGGAAGCCGGCCTCTATCACGTCGACTCCTAGGGCATCTAGTTGCTTGGCTATGACCAGCTTCTCCTCCGGTGTGAGCGATACCTCGGGCGTTTGCTCGCCATCCCTCAGCGTGGTATCGAATATATGAACTCGAGCGGGGAGGTGGACCCCATCCTTCAAATGACCCCTCCAAGCCAAGGCGAACCCCTCCGGAGGCTAGCGCGATGATCGATCTAACCAACCCCCCCTTAAAAACCAACCGGATGGCGGCCCTAGCAGGTCAGATGGAGCGCCGCGAACGTCCTCTTCGCCTTGGAGCGATCGTTGTAGGCCCTACAAGCCTCGGCCGTCCTTTCGATCATCAACTCGGAGGCGGCCCCCTTCAGGAGCTGGACGGCATCGGGCAGCACCTTCATGAGGCCGTAGCGCCCAGTGCCCACGATCGCCACCTCGATGCCCTCCTCAAGGAACCCCTTCAGGTCCTCGGCGCGCAGCTCGTGGCTGGACCTCCTCCACCAGCCCTCCCTGATCCCACTCGGGGTTATCAAAAGATCCCTATAGTAGGCCTTGCCATCGATGACGATCTTCCCGAAATCGTAGAACTCTATCTCCAAGCCCGACCGCCCCAGCCAGAGCTCCCCGGTTCCGATATTTAAACCTCGGGAAAAATTAATTAGAAAATGGCGCCGTCTGCCTAACCGGCGGGTCTGCTGGGCCCGTAAGCTCTGGGAGCCGTGCAGCTCAGTCAGGTAGAGCACCGGTGGCGCCGCGAGAGGGCGCCGGCGAGGCTTTTACCCCCGGGAGAGACCCGGTGGCCCCGGGTTCAATTCCCGGCGGGCCCGCCAACCATGGGATCGCCTCGGTTTGGCCAGATTTGAAGCCACAGGGGATCGCGCCCACAAAAAATTTATTAAATCGTTCAATTTCTGCTAAATGAGCCATCCTAATGATGCGTAAAATCGTAATTTTGGGGAGAAGTGAGATTTGATAAAGGGCGATGGGGAAGGCGGGCCGGATATATTGAAGCACGTCTTGGTCCCGACTCACGTGCTTCTGAATGAGGATGAGAAGAGGAAGGTCTTGGAGGAATACCACATAAAACCCTACCAGCTCCCCTATATCAGGGCCTCCGATCCTGTGGCCAAGGCCCTCGGCGCCAAGAAGGGCGATGTGGTAAAGATAATAAGGAAGAGCCCCACCGCTGGTGAGAGCATCGCGTATAGATATGTGGTCGATTATTGAAGGCGAGTTGGATGCAGGATAAGTTGCGTTGGGAGTTGATGAAGGAGTTCTTCGCCGAGGAAGGCCTGGTGAGGCAGCATATATCCTCATACGATGACTTCATAACCAAGGGCCTACAGGAAATAGTCGATGAAGTCCGGGAGGTCCCGTTGGAAGTTGAGGGCAATCCAATAAAGATAAAGTTTGGGAAGATAGAGATAGGCAGCCCCCGCATCATCGAGGTGGACGGCTCCGAGAGGCTCATCTATCCGAGCGAGGCGAGGATAAGGAACCTGACCTACTCCGCTCCATTATTCCTCGAGATGACCCCGGTCGTGGGGGAAAGGGAGATGAGCGCCGAACTCGTATACATAGGCGATCTCCCGGTGATGCTGAGGTCGAAGATATGCCCCCTCTCAAGGCTCTCGCCCGATGAGGTCCTGAGGATGGGGGAGGATCCGCTGGATCCCGGCGGCTACTTCATCATAAACGGATCAGAGAGGGTTATGGTCGCGCTGGAGGACCTCGTGCCCAACCGGACCTTGGTCGACATTGAAAAACCGGGAGTACATCCGGTTTACAAGGCCAAGATCTTCTCGACGACCGTTGGGTTCAAGGCGAGGACCGAGGCGACCCTGAAGAGCGATGGGGTGATATACATTTCGATGCCAGGGGTGCCCTCGGAGATACCGTTCAGCATAATGATGAAGGCCCTGGGGATCGAGAGCGATGCCAAGATAGCCGCCCTAGTCTCCCCGGATCCTGAGATCCAGAACGAGTTGGAGCAGACTTTCGAAAAATCCATAGGGATAAACACGACCCGTGAGGCCATGCTATACATAGGGAATAGGGTAGCGCTCGGGCAGGTCGAGGAGTATAGGATAAAAAAAGCCGAGGGGACCTTGGACAAGAACTTCCTCCCCCACCTGGGGAGGAACCCGGGGGACAGGATGGGCAAGGCGATATTCTTGGCCGATGTGGCCCTCAGGCTTGTGGAGCTGAAGCTGGGGAGGCGGGATGTAGACGACAAGGATCACTACGCGAACAAAAGGCTGAAGTTGGCCGGATCCTTGCTGTCGGAGCTCTTCAGGATAGCCTTCAGGAACTTGGTCCGAGATCTGAAGTATCAGCTGGAACGCATAGCATTGAGGCGATACTTTGAGTTCTTCCCATCGAGCGCGGTCAGGCCCGGCATAATAACCGAAAGGATACAGCATGCGATAGCTACGGGCAACTGGGTGAGGGGCAGGGTCGGCGTGACCCAGCTCTTGGACAGGACGAATTTCTTCTCCACGATCAGCCACTTGAGGAGGCTCCAATCGCCTTTGAGCAGGAGCCAGCCAAACCTAGAGGCGAGGGATCTCCATCCAACCCACTGGGGCAGGCTCTGCCCGAGCGAAACCCCAGAGGGGTCGAACTGCGGGTTGGTGAAGAACCTCGCGCTCTATGCCGTCATATCGATCGGGACCGATCCGATCAAGTTCGTCGAGAAACTACATGGCATGGGCGTGGTACCCCCGCTCGAGGCTACCGATGAGCTCAAGCTTCAGGGCTCAAAGGTCATAGTCGATGGGATCATCGCCGGTTACATCGAGGATGGGCCGAAGTTGGCGGAGGACATCAGGGCGCTCAGGAGGAAGGGGCTGATAAGCCATGAGATCAACGTGGCCTACTTCCCGCCGAGGCATCCCGGCCCGGGGGAACTATACGTGAACTGCGACGCGGGGAGGATAAGGAGGCCGCTCATCGTCGTGGAGGGCGGCACGCCTAAACTGACCCCAGAATTATGGGAGAAGATCGCATCGAAGGAGATCCATTGGTCGGACCTGATCAATAATGGGGTCATAGAATATCTCGATGCCGATGAGGAGGAGAACGCGCTTGTAGCGTTGGACGAGGGGGCGATCAAAGAAAATACGACCCATATGGAGTTGGCCCCAAACCTCATACTCGGGGTATCCGCGTCCATAATACCTTACGCCGAGCACAATCAATCGCCCAGGAACGCATATGAGTCGGCCATGGCGAAACAGGCCCTAGGCGTGTTCGCCATAAACTTCTCCAAGAGGACGGATTCCCGGGCGCATATACTGCACTATCCCGAGGCACCGCTGGTCAAGACGAAGCCGATGGAGATAATCGGCTATGACAAGAGGCCGGCTGGGCAGAACTACGTGGTGGCGGTCCTCTGTTATCAAGGCTACAACATGGAGGACGCCATAATCGTGAATAAATCCTCCGTGGATAGGGGGATCGGGAGATCGAGTTTCTTCAGGGTATATGAAGCCGAATGTAGGCAGTATCTTGGAGGATTGAAGGATAAGTTCGAGATACCGGAGGCTGGGGTGAGGGGTTATCGCGGGGAAAAGTACTACAGGCTCCTCGAGGAGGATGGCGTGATCTCCGTCGAATCCAACGTCACCGGGAATACGGTCCTGATAGGCAGGACGAGCCCCCCGAGGTTCTTGGAGGAATATAGGGAGTTCGAAGCCAAGGGGCCGACGAGGAGGGACTCCTCGGTGACCATGAGGCCCTCCGAGGAGGGGATCGTGGACAGCGTCTTCGTTACGGAGTCCATGGAGGGGGGGAAGCTGATCAAGGTGAAGGTCAGGAGCAATAGGGTGCCGGAGCTAGGCGACAAGTTCGCCTCCAGGCATGGACAGAAGGGCGTCATCGGCCTGCTGATCCCTCAGGAGGACATGCCGTTCACCGAGGACGGCATCGTTCCCGACTTGATAATCAATCCCCACGCGATCCCATCCAGGATGACGATAGGGCAATTCGCGGAAAACATGGCCGGAAAGCTAGCGGCCATGCTCGGGAGACAGGTGGACGGGACCCCGTTCGACAACGGTGGCCTGAAATCGCTGAGGGAGGGCCTGCTCAAGATGGGCTTCCAATATAGCGGCAGGGAGGTCATGTACAACGGCATCGGCGGGGAGAAGCTCGTGGCCGATGTCTTCATAGGGATCACTTACTATCAAAAGCTCCATCACATGGTGGCCGACAAGATGCACGCGAGGGCCAGGGGCCAGGTCCAGATGCTGACCAGGCAGCCCACCGAGGGCAGGGCCAGGGGCGGGGGTCTGAGGTTCGGGGAGATGGAGAGGGACTGCCTGATAGCGTATGGGGCATCGGCTCTCCTGAAGGATAGGCTTCTGGAGGAGTCCGACAAGGCGGCCATATATGTCTGCGAGGGTTGTGGATTGTTGGCGTATTATGACGCGAAGCAAAATAGATACGTCTGTAGGATATGCGGCGAGAGGGCGGTCATATCCCCCGTGAACGTTTCCTACGCCTTCAAGCTCCTGCTGCAGGAGCTTTCGGCGCTCGGCATCGCGCCAAGGCTGAAGTTGGAGGAGAGGGCGTGACCTTGATGGAATTGAGCGAAGAGGCCTATAAGCGGATCGATAGGGTGCTCTTCTCCCTCCTATCCCCAAACGAGATACGCAAAATGTCCGTGGCCGAGATAACGACCCCCGACACCTACGATGAGGACGGGGTCCCCATACCCTCGGGCCTGATGGATGGGAGGTTGGGGACCTTGGAGCCGAGGCAGAAGTGCAAGACGTGCGGTAATACGGCCGCCCTCTGCCCCGGGCACTTCGGCCATATAGAGCTCGCGGAACCTGTAGTGCATATATCGTTCGTCAAGATAATCCACAAGCTCTTGACGATCACCTGCAGGAATTGTGGTAGGATACTCCTCCCGACCGAGAGGATGGAGGAGTATAGGAAGAGGATAGAGGAGGAGAAGAGGCTGCTCAACATGGTATCCAATTCCCTCTACGAGGCCATAATGAAGGAGGCGAAGAAGAGCTCGGAATGCCCCCACTGCGGCTCCATCCAATATCCGATCGAGCACGAGAAGCCCACATCGTTCTATGAGATAGTCGACGGCGGCGCGGTGAAGCTCACGCCCAGCTTGATAAGGGAGAGGCTGGAGAGGATCCCGGATGAGGATTTGGAGCTCATGGGGATAAACCCCGAGACGGCCAGGCCCGAGTGGGCGATACTGCAAGTGCTGCCCGTTTCCCCGGTCAGCATAAGGCCATCCATAACCCTGGAGTCGGGGATACGCTCCGAGGATGACTTGACTCATAAATTGGTCGATATAATCAGGATCAATCAGAAGCTGAAGGAAGCCCTCGAATCGGGCGTCCCGGTAAATATAATAGAAGAACTCCACGAACTCCTACAATACCACGTAACGACTTACTTCGACAACGAGGTTTCCGGCATACCTCCAGCGAGGCATAGATCCGGGAGGGCCCTCAAGACGCTCGCCCAAAGGTTGAAGGGGAAGGAAGGCCGGTTCAGGGGTAACCTCTCGGGTAAGAGGGTGGACTTCTCCGCGAGAACCGTGATATCCCCAGACCTGAACTTGGAGATAGATATGGTCGGGGTTCCGATCGAGGTCGCGAGCAAGTTGACCGTGCCGGAGCGGATAACGGAGTGGAACATCGAGTACGCTAGGAAGTTGATAGAGAACGGGCCGGAGATATACCCGGGTGCCCTCTACATCGTGAGGCCCGATGGGAGGAGGATCAGGCTGGAGTTCGTGGCCAATAGGAAGGAGTTGGCCGAGGCGATACAGCCCGGGTTCATCCTGGAGAGGCACATCAGGGACTCCGACATAGTATTGTTCAACAGGCAACCATCGCTGCACAGGATGTCCATCATGGCGCATAGGGTCAAGGTCCTCCCCTACAAGACCTTCAGGCTCAACCCATGCGTCTGCCCTCCTTATAACGCTGATTTTGATGGAGACGAGATGAACCTCCATGTCCCTCAAAGCGAGGAGGCGATCACCGAAGCGGACCTCCTGATCAGGGTACGGGACCAGGTCCTCTCGCCGAGATACGGGGGGCCCATAATAGGTGCAAAAACGGACTTCATCACGGCAGCGTACCTCCTGACCAAGGAGGGAACTTATCTGACGAAGGAGGAGGTCGGGATAATGCTCGCGGCGGCCAATTACGATGGAGGGTTGCCGCCGCCCAAGGATGGGAAGAATCGCCTATGGAGCGGGAAACAGATATTCAGCCTATTCTTGCCGAAGGGCTTATACTTCTCGACAAAGTCCAACCTTTGCAGCGTTTACAAATGCGAGAAGTGCTTGGAGGATAGATGCGAGCATGATGCCTTCGTGGTGGTGAAGGATGGAAAGCTCATCAAGGGGGTCATAGATAAAAACTCCATAGGCGCTGAGAAATCGGAAACCCTGTTCCACAGGATAGTGAAGGATTACGGTTCCGAGGTAGCCGCCGAATTCCTGAACTCCATATCGAAGCTTCTGGATAGGTTCCTTACGCTGAGGGGCTTCACCTACTCCATAGACGAGTTGGACCTCCCAGATCCGGTCAGGGGGAAGATCGCGAGGGTCGTGGAGAAGGCGGAGGAGAAGGTCGTTTCCTTGATAGAGGCCTACCGGAGCGGGACATTGGAGAGGTTGCCGGGCCAATCCTTGGAGGAGACATTGGAGATACATATAATGAATGAGCTCTCCAGGGCGAGGGACCTGGCGGGCGAATACGCGGAGGCTTACTTCGGGATGGAGAACAGCGGCATCATAATGACCAGGACGGGGGCCAGGGGATCCATGCTTAACATAGGCCAGATGACTGCGTGCCTGGGCCAGCAATCGATAAGGGGGAAGAGGATATTGAGGGGTTATAGGGGCAGGACCCTCTCCTTCTTCGAACCGGGCGACGCAGCCGCCGCCGCGAGGGGCTTCGTCTATTCCTCTTACAGGGATGGGCTCAATCCGATAGAGTTCTTCTTCCATGCCATGGGCGGGAGGGAGGGCTTGGTCGATACCGCCGTCAGGACGCAGCAGAGCGGCTATATGCAAAGGCGTTTGGTCAATGCCTTGGAACATATAAGGGTCGAGTACGATAACACGGTCAGGGATCCGAGCGGGAACATAATACAGTTCAGATACGGTGAGGATGGGACGGATACATCAAAGAGCGATCGCGGGAAATCCGTCAACGTCGATAGGCTGATAGCCAAAGTCAAGCTCACCATGGGGAAGGGGAGGAGGGCCACTAAGGAGTACGTGAACAAGAAGATCTCCCAATATAGGGGCAGATTGACCCCGAAGCTGGTGGATGAGCTGAAATCTAAGCTCCCGGCCGCGAAGCTGACGAAGGAGGCCGTGGAGGAGGTCGTGGAGGAGGCCGCGAGGAGGTATGAATCCTCCTTGGTCGAGCCCGGAGAAGCCTCCGGGATGGTATCTGCCCAGTCGATAGGGGAACCCGGGACCCAGATGACCCTGAGGACTTTCCACTTCGCGGGCGTTAGGGAACAGAACGTCACGCTGGGCCTCCCGAGGCTCATCGAGATAGTCGATGCCAGGAAGATGCCGTCGACCCCGGCCATGACCGTTTACTTGGACAAGGAGCATAGATCGAGCAAGGAGAAGGCCGAGAGGGTGGCATCGATGATAACCCATACAACTTTGGGGGATATAGCATCTAGCATAGAGTCGGATATAACGGAGATGAAAGTGACCTTGAGGCTGGACCCGAACTCCATGAGGGAGAGGGGCGTAACGGTGTCGGAGCTCCAAAGATCCATAAAGTTGGGGCTTTGCGATGTGAAGTTCCATGGCCTCAACATGGAGATAATCGCGAAGAATATGGAATTGCAACAGTTCAGGAGGTTGCAATCTAGGATAGAGGCATTGCATGTGAAGGGGATCCCCACCGTGAAGAGGGCATTGGTGGTGGAGGAGGACGGCGAATGGGTCCTGAGGACGGAGGGATCTGGGCTCGCGATGGTCCTGAGGACCCCGGGGGTGGATCCCACTAGGACCATAAGCAATGATATCCACGAAGTGGCCGCGGTCCTCGGGATAGAGGCCGCCAGGAACGTCATAATAAAGGAGGCGATGACCGTCTTGGAGGAGCAAGGCTTGGATGTGGATGTGAGGCATGTGATGCTGATGGCCGATGCCATGACGGCCTCGGGCAGGGTCCTCCAAGTCGGCAGGCACGGCGTCAGCGGTGAGAAGGCCAGCCCGTTGGCGAGGGCCGCTTTCGAGATAACCGTCCCGACGATAGTCGATGCCGCAATGAAGGGGGATGAAGATCCCTTGAGGGGGGTCGCCGAGAACGTCATCGTGGGGCAGCAGATACCCATGGGCACGGGGCTCATAGACCTCTATATGTCCATGCCATCCGACGGCGAGGGATGAATCGTGGACCTAGAGAAGCAGCTTCCCATCGCGATCAAAACCGGGAAGGTGGAGTTTGGCTCGAAGAGGGCATTTGAAGCCGTGAGATCCGGTAGGGCGAAGATGGTGATATTGGCTTCAAACATGCCCGAAGGGAAGAGGAGGGAAATGGAGCGCCTCGCGAAGCTCTCAGGCTTGCCCGTATACGCTTACGGTGGAAGCGGCCGGGACTTGGGATCGATCTGCGGTAAGCCGTTCGTGGTTTCGGCGATAACGATAAGGGATCCAGGCGACTCCGAGCTACTTGGATTGGTGGAGGGCCGGGGTTGACAGCCCAGAGGATAAAGCTGACTCCGGAGGAGATGAAGTACATAGCCCTCTTCGAAAACATGACGGGCGCGACCGCGAGGGATTGCATAATAGACGAGAGGGCCGGGAGGATAATCTTCCTCGCCAAGCCGGGGGACATGGGCCTCGCGATAGGGAAGGGGGGGAGGAACATAAACATACTGAAGAGGATGACGGGCAAGCAGATCGAGGTGGTCGAGTACGCGGATTCTCCGGAGAAGTTGATAAGGAACTCCCTCTCTCCCGCGAACGTCAGGGAGATAAGGCTGACCGAGAAGCCGGATAGGAAGATAGCGGTGGTCGAGATAGATCCCAAGGATAAATCGATCGCGATAGGGAAGAACGGGAGGACCATAGAGAAGACGAGGATGCTGGCCAAGAGGTACTTCCAAATAGACCATGTCGCGATAATTTGATCTATACGGGCTCCCTCACAGCTCCCTCCTGATCAAGAACTCCGCCAATGCCCTAATCTTCTCCTTGGCCCCGGTTTCCGGCAAACCCTCCAGGCTGCGCAGCCCCTCCTCGATGAACCCCCGGGCCAGCTCCCGCGCGAATTCTATCGACCCGTATTTCCGGTATAGGCCTATGGCCTCCCCTATCTCCTCATCGCTTATATCCCCCTTCCCGAGCAGCTCCAGGAACCTCTCCTTGTCCTTTGGCTCTGAAGCCCTCGCCAAATGCGAGGCCATGACCGTTATCTTCCCCTCCCTTATATCCCCGCCGATCTCCTTCCCATACTTCTCCAGTTGCCCGTCGACGTTTAAGACATCGTCGATTATTTGAAACCCGATCCCTATGGACTCCCCGAACCTAGCCAGCGCCCTCAATTCCCCCTCATGCGAGCCGCCCGCTATGGCGCCCAGCTCCAATGCGAGCGCCGTCAGGGCCCCGGTCTTGTTCCTGAGTATGCCGATGACATCGACATCGCCGGGGTCGCGGCTGCTCAGGGCCTCGAATTCCATGGCCTGCCCCATCGTCACTTGGAAGGCCCTCTCCGCCAGCCTCCTTATGAGCTTCAGCTTCAACTCCGGGGGGAGGGGGCCATCGCTCGCCACCTCGAACACCTTTATCAGCATCGCATCCCCGGAGTTGATCGCCGTCGGGACGCCGTATATGACGTGTATGCACGGCTTCCCCCTCCGGAATCGGCTCCCGTCCTCGATGTCATCGTGGATCAGGGTCATATTGTGGAGGAGCTCCACGGCGGCCGCGGCGTTCACGGCCTTCGCGGGATCCCCCCCGACCGCCTCGCAGGCCAATAGGGTCAGGGCGGGCCTGAACCTCTTGCCCCCCCTATCCATCAGATCCCATACGGATGAAAAGAGGCTCTCCGGCCGCCCGGATCTGGGGATGTACCTCTCGATCACCGGGTCGATCGCGCCCTTCACTGAGGCCAATAGGCCCAATAATTCCTTGAAATCCCCGCCCCCAGCCATCCCAAAAACCGTCCGCTGCGGCGCCCCCATTCGCTAGCCATGCAAAATATATAAATAATTTGAGGCGCTGGGAGATCCGAACCAAGCCATCTGAGAATGGTGGAAAATGGCGAAGTCACCGAGCGGCTTGCTGGCGGCGAGGAAGCTCCGGAGGTCCAGGAAGGCCATGAAGTGGAAGTTCATGCCCTTCAAGAGGAGGGCCCTCAAGTTGGACATCAAGGCCGACCCCCTCCACGGGGCACCGCAAGCCAGGGGCATAGTCCTCGAGAAGGTTGGAGTGGAATGCCGCCAGCCCAACTCCGCCGTGAGGAAGTGCGTCAGGGTCCAATTGATAAAGACCGGCAAGGTGGTCACGGCCTTCCTGCCCGGGGACGGGGCCCTGAACTTCATCGATGAGCACGATGAGGTCCATATAGAGGGCATAGGCGGCCCGGAGGGGAAGGCCTACGGCGACCTCCCGGGGACTAGGTACAGGGTCTTCAAGGTCAACGGCATAAGCCTCCAAGCCCTGATATCGGGCAAGAAGGAGAAGCCGAGGAGGTAATCCCCAGCTTGGCCGCCGCGGCTCAGGGCCGGGGGGAGGCCCCCTCGGTCATCAGGGTTGAGGTGCCGTCAACGGCGGCGAACCTCGGCCCGGGGTTCGACGTATTCGGGATGGCCGTCGGGGCCTTCTGGGACGCCGTGGAACTGGAGGAATGCCAGAAGCGATCCTTGGAGCTGGAGCTCTCCGGCAGATATGGCAAGCTGATACCCAGGAAGCACGATTCCAACTCCGCTTGCTTGGCCGTGAAGCACTTCCTGGAGAAATTCGGCATAGAGCGCGGGATCAGGATAAAGCTCGAGAAGAACATACCCGTTGGAAAAGGCCTGGGCAGCAGCGGGGCCTCGGCGGCCGGGGCCATAGTGGGGCTGGACAGGCTACTGGGTTTGGGCTTGCCCGCCGATGAGCTCGTGGCCCTAGCCGCCTTCGGGGAGCTATGCTCAGCTGGATCCCCGCACGCGGACAACGTGGCCCCCGCGATACTGGGCGGCTTCGTTCTGATACAATCCTACGACCCATTGAAGGCGATCGGCATGAGCCCACCGCCGAACCTGGAGCTCGCGATGGCCATACCGGAGATTGAAGTGAGCACCAAGGAGGCCAGGGCCATACTCCCTACTCAGATCCCCCTTGGAGAGATGGTGCACAACGTGGGGAGGGCCTCCAGCATGGTGGCGGGGATCCTGAAGGGCGATGTATCCATGATCGGATCTGGAATGATAGACGCGGTGGTGGAGCCCCTCAGGGCGAAGCTGATACCGGGCTACGATGTGGTAAAGAAGAGGGCGAAGGAGGCGGGGGCGTGCGGGGTCGCCATAAGCGGATCTGGGCCGACGATGTTGGCGGTCGTCGATAGCCGGGTGGCCAAAGCGGCGGAGGTCGCGAAGGCGATGGCGGAGGGCTTCTCCGAGGCGGGCTTGGAGTGCGAATCCCTCGTCGCGAGGCCCTGCGGCGGAGCGAAGATCGCCTGGATGCATTAGGCGTTAGGATATGGACCACTTCATCAGATGCATAGGTTGCGGTGGGGAGTTCGAAGGCGACACCATAATCTACAGCTGTCCCAAATGCGGGGACCTCTTGGAGATCGGGTATGACTTCGGATCGATCGGCGAAGGGCTCAAGGGGTTGGATTGGGCCTCCAGGCCGCCCTCGGTCTGGAGGTATAGGGAGTTGTTGCCCCTGGGACCGCGTGTCGAGCCCATAACCTTGGGCGAGGGCGGGACCTCGCTCCATCGCTGCCCGAGGCTGGGCGAGAAGGCCGATGCCAAACGCTTGATGGTGAAGAATGAGGGCGAGAATCCGACGGGCTCATTCAAGGACCGGGGGATGACCGTCGGGATGACGAAGGCCCTCGAGCTCGGTAAGAGATGGGTCGCTTGCGCATCCACTGGGAACACCTCGGCATCGCTGGCCGCCTACGCGGCGAGGGCTGGTATGAGATGCACCGTTTTGGTACCAAGGGGCGGGGTGGCCTATGGGAAGATGGCCCAGGCGATCGCCCACGGGGCCGAGATCGTCGAGGTGGAGGGCAACTTCGACGAGGCCTTGAGGCTCGTGGTCGAATTGGCGACGAGGACCCCGGAGCTATACCTGATGAACTCCGTGAACCCATATAGGCTGGAGGGGCAGAAGACGCTTGCGTTCGAGCTGTTCGACCAGTTGGGGGGGAGGGCCCCGGACTGCGTCGTAGTGCCCGTGGGGAACGCGGGCAATATCAGCGCCATATGGAAGGGCTTCCGAGAGCTCGAGGCCTCTGGCCTCTTGGAACCCCCCTTGCCGAGGATGATCGGGATCCAGGCCGAAGGGGCGGCGCCGATCGTGGAGGCCTTCAAGTCCGGATCCGATGCTATCGACCCGATCGAAAAGCCGAGCACCGTGGCCACGGCCATAAGGATCGGGAGGCCGGCGAGCTGGAAGAAGGCCCTCAGGGCCGTCAGGGAGTCGGGCGGGCTCATGGAGGAGGTGAGCGATGAGGAGATACTCTCCGCCCAGAGGCTGTTGGCCGCCGAGGAGGGGATCTTCGTGGAGCCGGCGAGCGCCTCCTCGATAGCGGGCCTCATGAAGCTCAGGGAAGCCGGTGAAATATCCAAAGAAGAGGCGATCGTATGCGTGGCGACGGGCCACGGCCTCAAGGATCCGGGCGTGATAGTCGGTGCCTTCGAGGGCCCCAGGGCGTTCCGGGACTTCCTTGCGGCGATGGAGGTCAGGGCCACTTGAAGATGCCACCTCGCCATCTCGAATCCAATATCATAAATCCCCTCGGATCGCATATCTATCCCCTTTGGGCATCAGGTGATCAAAGATGGCCATAACGAGGGAGCTGGCGAGCTTCGTCGCAAGGGCGAGGTTCGAAGCCCTCCCGGAGGGGGTCGTGGATCGGGCCAAGATCTGCATCCTCGACTGGCTCGGCGTAGCGCTCGCCGGCTCCTTGGAACCCCCCTCCAAGATCGTCGCATCGATCGTGAGGGATATGGGAGGGAAAGAGGAATCGACCGTCATAGGGACTGGGATCAGGACCACGAGCATAAACGCCGCATTGGCAAACGGCGTGGCCGGCCACGCGGTAGAGTTGGACGATATAAATGAAGATTCCATAGTCCACCCGGCCGCGCCCGTCGCCCCAGCCGCCTTGGCGATCGCGGAGCGCGAGGATCTGAGCGGCGTGGATCTGCTAACGGCCGTCGTGGTGGGTTATGAGGTCGAGAATAGGATCGGCAGGGCCATGAACCCCTCCCATTATCAATATTGGCACGCGACGGGTACCTGCGGTACCTTCGGGGCGGCCGCGGCGGCCGGGAAGCTCTTGGGCTTGGATGAGGATGGAATGATCCGGGCCTTCGGCATCGCGGGGACGCAAGCCGCCGGCTTGGTCGAGGTCTTCGGGACGATGAGCAAGCCCTTGAACCCAGGCAAGGCCGCCATGAACGGCGTGATCGCAGCCATATTGGCCAAAGGGGGCTTCACCGCCCCTGACGCGATACTGGAGGCGGAGAGGGGATACTTCAGGGCCGCATCGAAGGAATCGGGCCTCGATAAGGTCGTGGAGGGCCTTGGGAAGGACTACCAGATAATGGAAACGATA
>Ga0315298_1005644_pt1 | contig 17589 bp, 13 predicted proteins | sample WHS_1_MG_FD_203077 | JGI IMG/M metagenome (GOLD analysis project Ga0315298, IMG submission 203077) | Extremophilic microbial mat communities from Washburn Hot Springs, YNP, Wyoming, USA - WHS_1_MG | ecosystem: Environmental > Aquatic > Thermal springs > Hot (42-90C) | place: USA: Wyoming...
ACAATTTGAAAGCGCAATATTTATGGGCAAGAGTAAGACTGTGAATGATATGAAAAGAAGTATGAATGATAGAATGAGGTATATGGAAGATAGAATGCTGGAAGATAAAACCGGCATGATGAGATATGAGGTAAAAATGATGAAATATTGAATTAAAAAAGATATATAGAAGCATAGCAGAGATAGAAATATGGCAGACAATGTCATGCCAGTAAACGCATTTCCCAACAGATAAAAGGGATAATTTTTAACTTTTACAATATAGCAAATAATGATTTAAAAATAATTCTATATTTACTGTGTTGTATAATTTTTTGAGGAAATATAAATGATCAATCTATATTTCGTAAATGTAGTTCTAACCTTCAATCATCTTTGAAATTTGATTATAAAAATTCCTTTTCATAATTATGACAAATACTTGAAAATGATTTCATTTGAGATATTTTTGACAATCGAGGCGAATATTACATTATCTTTCTTGGAATTATTACAATAAATTCATTTTCATTTGCAATTAATTCAACATCGAACCCAGTATAATCCTTTACTAATTTTATCATCCTTCTTACTCCGCTTCCTAAATTTGTTACAAAACCGAATTTTGCAAGCATATTATAGATGTGAGGGTTTCTCAACACATGGGAGCCTCCAACCCTAATGCTATCGATAGTCACTGTATTTGGTAGTTTACCAGGGCTGCGAATTTCTACTCTGTTAGTGAAAATTAAAATCCTTATAGGCCCACTTATAGTATAATCACGGTGTGCGATGGCATTTACTACTGCTTCACGTAGGGCTGCCATTGGTATTTCAAACTTAGTTTCTGGTTCAAAATCTTTTATAACGTGCTTCTCTTTAAGATATATTTTAAAAAATTGTTCAGTGTCCTTTATCATTTTAGGGATAACACCATTGATATCCTTCTTATCCGAAGGAGCTATAGAAATATCATCTCCTTCTATATAAGCGCAAATAATTCGTGCTTCTGGTAGAAAATATTGGGGTTTTTTGCCAAAAAATAAGATTCCTGTTACAGTGGGAGTAAAATCTTTGTCCGCTAAATGTAAATTTTTAAGGTAAGACAAAGTTTCTTGTTCATCAATCGGTATAATATCCAGTGACATATAATCTTTTAAAAATAACTTAAAAGATTCTAAATCAATATCTTCTAAGATAGCGCTTGTTATGGATAATTCGTCATAATAAATACTTTCAGAACTTTGAAATAATCTAAGGATCTCTTCCCTTGTAGCTTCTCTACACCGGTTAGAGGAGCGAATATAGAATTTACCTTTAAACTGATAAGGTCTCTGTATACCTTTTGGAACATTGATAATAACTATATTTTTATCATCGATCACAGTAGTTTCCTGAAATATTGTAACAGGAGGTTTACACGAATTAAATGCTACATCATCGATTCGACTCATGAACTTATCAACATCATTAACTCCAATTATTGTTCCATCGTCATCAACTCCCACTAAGATTTTGCCACCGTCTGAATTTGCAAATGAGACAATTGTTTTCGCAAAATCATCATTATTCTCGTCTTCTCTTTTAAATTCTACGTGATAACCTTCTCCTTTTGCAATAAGTTGTCTTATTTCTAATTCAATCATAATTTAACTCCATATTTCTGAATTCTCTTTTTGAAAGCCTCTTCCCCACCTTCCATAATTTTTTTAACTTCTTCTGCAATTGATAATTTATCTATAGAACCTGAATTTCTTATATTGCAGTGATCTGCTTCAACATCCAAGACAAATACTTGCTCTGAATCACCTAATACAGGGATGTTTGCATTATGCGTGGCAAAAATTAATTGTCTTTTCCCTTTCATCTCTCGTAGCATTACTATTATATCATCATAAATAAACCTATTATCTAAATCCTCTTCTGGCTGGTCAATAATAAGAATTCTTTTTTCCTGCGAAAATAGTAAAATGAGAAGAGCAGTCGCCTTCTGACCATCAGATAGTTTTTCAAATGGTTTATAATCTTCTCCTACTTTCAATTTTATAGTAATTAAATCCTCAGGGAAAAATAATTCTAATTGATATAATTTGCTTTTATCATTAAACCATTCTACAATTCTTTTAGACATTGCATCTGTTAGTTGAAATTTCGCTTTTAATTCTTCAGCACCTTGTGCTACAGCATTTGAAAGTTCAATGCCATCTATTGTAATCCTTTCATTATCTATAATTTTTGAAATAGCATCTTCACTGACTTTAGAACCATACAGCAAAGAACCTAATTTGTCTTTAAATTCATTTTTATCTAACTGATAACTAACTTCAAGTATTACTCTACCTGCAAGCTTTTTATTTATTTCTTCAATGCGTTTTCTTCTGAATTCGAAAAGATTATGCCTTTCGTTTTGAAGATCTTTCTTTAATAATTCCCTTTCTGATTCTAATATTTGTTTTTGCCTTTCTAATTTTTCGTATTCTTTTAATAGGGGTTCCAACTGAACTTTTTCCTGAATAAGTTTTTCATATTCATTTGGAGATAAATCTTTTGCCGATAACTCTTTTTTTATCTCCTCAGATTCATTTCGACATATTTCGAAACTTTTGTTCCAATCAGAAAGAATAATATCTAATTTCTTTTCAATATCAGCCGATTTATAAGAAAAATCTTTCAACTGGTTTTCCAAATATTCTTTGTATTTACTTAGAATATTGCTGGCATTTGATAATAATTGTTTTTCAGGGCTTTCACCTTTAGCCAATATATTTTTTGCATTATTTATTTCAAGAATTAAATCATTGTATTGGTTAATTAAAACATCTTTTGATGATTTAAATTTTGATATAGCTGTGTTTAAAATACTGCTATCTTTAGTTAATAAGGTAAGTTTTTTCAACTTTTGTGCCACACCTAAATCTTCAAATATTTTTATTTGCTCATTGATCTTATTAAGTCTTTGCTCATAATCCTCTTTTTGAAGAAGTTTTTCTTGCAAATTTAAAAGTTTAGCTGCATTTTCTTTCAATAAATTTAATTTCTTACCGAATTCAATTTTCCTTCTTTTTATATCATCACCTATGAGCTGGTCCACTAATTTTCGTTGAAACTCCTGATTATTAGATAATACATAAAGTTCCTTCTGACCTAAAAGAATAGGAAGATTTTCCTCAAATAATTCATCAGGTAGAATATTTTTGCCTTCTACAAATGGTTGCTGACCTATGATTCTACTGACAGTATAATGTATTTTTCTATCACCATAGCATTTCAAGAATCTTACAGTAATTTTTCCACCACTTCCCACTATATTTTGAACAAATTCTTCTTTAAATGATTGGTCAGCGTAAAATGGCAAATTGAGGCAATAACGAATTGATTCTATAATGGCAGATTTACCGACGCCTCTGCCGCCTATAAGGCAATTAAGGTTACTATTGAAATTTAACTTTACATTCTTTAAAAATTTGGAGCCTGAAATTTCAATTGATTCAATTTTATCTCCTAATTCTTCTGGTTTTTCGTACAACTTTATTCGTAAAGAAGGGTCCTGAAAGGCAATTCGGAGAGAATTTATAGAAACACTGCTTAATTTGATATATGTAGATCTTATTTTATCACCTCTTTGTTTTGAGCCGATTTGATCTATCGATTTGGGGTCTGAATTTTCTATAATAGCAAAATTACCTAAAAATGATTTTTCTAATACATTTGTATCTATGATTCTCTGTATTTCTCTGTCATCAATAAATTCTATAGCATCTGCGTATTTTAAAAATTCTGCCGCTTCTTTAGGTTGAAAAGAACTTAGCAACCCATTTTTTTCATTAAGATGTGGAAAAATTATTAGCCAATTGAATTCTTTTTTTATCTTATCTAGAACAACTTTTAAATCTTCTCTTAGAGAAATATCTCTATGTTTCCTTTTATTTATTATTAAAGGTTCGTTTGGTTTTTGATCAAGTGCTTTGATGTAATCATTTATTCCATTTATATCTTCGTCATAAGGGAATAACAATAAAATATGTAATCCCTTACCATAATTTATTGATAGTTCGACACCAGGAAAAACATAAATCCCATTTTCATAAGATTTCTTTTGAAAATTAATAAACCATTCAGGTCTTATCTGTTGGTAATCGGTTATGGCACATAATTTTATTTCTGTTTTTTTAAGTTGTGATATGTATAGATCAATTAAATTATCAAGGTCAGAATCAAAATTTAAATTGACACTAGAAGGCAACGTGAAACTCTCGACTAACGGCGAATGAAGATGTAAATCGCATTTTATCCAATCTGCACCGTGGTCGAATAGATTTATTTCTGAAACATTTTTCATATTTTTCACAATAACATTTTATTTTTAATATTATTTTTGCACCTCTTTTTCAATCCATTCTTTCCGGATGTATATTTTCTTACTGCATTTCTGTATAAACTTATAAACCACATCATCAATATCATTAAACCCGTTCACATTATTTAAATCCACGGCAACATTTTTATAATTGTAAAAGCAAACCGTTGCTTTTGGCATACGTAGTCTGCATTTTTAATTTTTTCCTGTCCCCAAAACACCACAAAACGGCGTTAGTGTTTAATATACTCAAAACAGCATCGTTGTTTATTATAAAGATTAAACGCATTAATGAGGTTTTGAAAGGATTTTTGTGATTTGTTTGTAGGAGATTCGGTTGACGGATCGTAAGACTGTCAAACGTAAGTGTGAAGGTGGTGGTGATGTCGTGCAGGAATGGTCGTTTTACTATTAACAACGCCGTGAACCTTGATGGATACTGAATGATAGTTAATGGATAGATGATGGATTGAGGACTCAGGAGGCTTGGATAAAGCCGAAATAATAAATGGTTTTTTGGGGGGAAGGGACAGCGATAAACCGACGGTAATTTAACGCCATGCAAAAAGTGGTCGGGGCGGTGAGATTTGAACTCACGACCTCTTGTACCCGAAACAAGCGCGCTAGCCAGACTACGCTACGCCCCGACTCTCTAATTATATTTGCCACGATTTTTAAAAAATGCAATACTGATTTTTAAAATGGTTTACGGTGTTTTTAATGTGTAAAAAGCGCATACGGTCTGGGTCAGATTGGTGGATGGAGTTATGAAGATGTTCATAAGAATTTTCGCAATATTGTTGTTTTTATCATGTGCCGCAATATCTCACGGACAACGAGTCTGGATTGAAAGGACGCCGGACGGCAAGGCGCAGCTCAGGTGGCAGGATGTTCCGCAGGCTTCGCATTACCGCGTGGAATACAAGGATAGTCTTTCAGGAGATTTGTGGAAGCCGGCGCCACTTCCGGATCAGTGGGTAATCGGCGGGACGTCTTTTACAGATTTGTTTTCGATGACTAACCGGATGCGGTTTTACCGTCTGGTAGCAGTGACGGCGCCACGTGGCACGTTATCTTATACAAGGATGTTTCAGCAACTTACAAAGGCTCAACTTGCGGCATTGTTAGCTTCTGCGGGGATTCCTATCACGCCGGTTTATGATGTAAAGGCTTACGCAATTTATTACGACACGGTTACTCCTGATGGTCTGCCGGTAAAGGCATCGGCAGCGGCAATTATCCCTGTGGTTTCGGGGAAGTCCCTGCCGCTGATGAGTTACCAGCATGGAACGGAGTTTTTAACAAATCGGGTGGCGTCCCAGGGGTACGGCGAATACACAATGGGGCTTGCGTTTGCATCTGTGGGGTATGTGGTTTCGATGCCGGATTATCTTGGAATGGGCTTGCCGATTGGGATGCTTCATCCGTATGTTCATGCTCGTTCGGAGGCAACGGCTTGTGTGGATAGTCTGCGGGCTGTGCGGATTTTGTGTTCGCAGGCAGGGGTGAGCCTGAACGGTCAGTTGTTCTTGATTGGTTATTCACAGGGAGGACAAGCAACAATGGCGTTGCACCGCGAGATTGAGTTTTACCATACAAATGAGTTCACAATAACCGCATCCGCTCCGATGGCAGGTCCGTATGACATGAGCGGCACAATGTCGGAACTAATGATTGCCGACCGCGCCTACGATTCGCCGTCGTATCTGGCATATACCATATTTTCATACAACAACGTTTACAGGCTTTATAATTCGCCTTCGGAATTTTTGGTTCAACCGTATGACTCGACGCTGCCGCCGTTGTTCGACGGAGCCCACTCGTCCAGCCAGATAAACTCAGCTATGCCATCTGTTCCGTCGAGGATTTTAAAGCCTGAATTTATAACGCAGTTTAAAAACAATCCTGACAATCCGTTCCGGATAATTTTGCAGGCAAACGACCTTTACAGGTGGCGACCACGCGCGCCGATGAACATATATCACTGCGCAGGGGATAATCTTGTTCCTTTTGCAAATTCGCAGGTTGCGCTTACAAATTTTCACGCGCTTGGCGCAACTCATGTTCAGCTGATTGATCCGTATCCGCAGGGGACTCACGGGACAGGAGCACCGTACTGTTTTTACGCGGCTTATCAGTGGTTTGAGACTTTGAAACAATAGGGTGATTAGTGGAAATGACCATCAACATCTTTCAGCGCTCCAAGGTTTTAGCAATTATTTTGTTGCTTGTTTTGTTTCGGAGCGAATTAAAATCAGATTCGCGGATGCTTCCTTCTAAAACCTCATTCACAAATGAGGAATATGTAATCCCGAGGGCATTTGTAAAGGGTAACGACATCAGGATTTACTATCCGTCCACAAACAAACCGATCGTTTACAAGGCGAGCTGGAAAAAATCGCCGATTCACGGGTTTGATTTTGTGCAATACATAGCCGAACTGAAACCGGACAAAACGCCGCCCGGTTTGCCCGGACCAAAGAGCGAATGGAGAGAGGCGTTCGTGGTTGATTATCCACGCTGGACAAATCTTGTGATGCAAATTGCAAGGCAACTTACACCTGAAAAACCGCTTGCTGGGGCTTATTTTAATTTCCTGTTTCACGAGTTTGCAATTTACAGGGATAAAAACGGTGTAATCAACGTTTCGCAGGTTGGACGTCTTCCTGAAGGCGTGGAAATAGTTCAGCGGTATTCAGTCCGCGAGTTTTCAAAAGCGGCGTCGCATATTGTGGAATCCACCTTGCTCACAGATAACACAAATCACCTTTATTTATTCATTGAACAGCAGAATCCGTTTTCAGGCCGGTTTTTGTTATTAGACACGAGGCATAAGTATTGTGTCTCGCTTTACAATCAGCGTACCAGACACGAGCCCGACACAATATTCCCGCTCGACTATTCGCTGCGGGTGTTGACTTCATTTGCGGTGGAGAGTCATTTAATTTCTGCAGTAAAGAATCCGTTGTCCACGACATGCCGTCTTTTGAATACAGCGTGGCAGTTAAGCGCAGGGCTGTTGCATGTGCGATTGCCTTATTTAAGCACGAACATCCCGCCCGTTGCCGACAATCCGCCGATGGACTTGACAGAGTGGGAACATTGGCTTGACAGAAAGACAGGAAGAAAATCCTCTTTGGCAAGGATACGGTTTCTTATTGATGGCGAGAATTATTTTCCGGAACTTAAAAGATCCATAAAAGAAGCAACGAACAATGTGTATGTGCGGGTTTCAATTTTTGATAACGACGACGTGGCAGTTGATGTTGCGGATTTGTTGAAACAGAGGTCGCGGGAAGTAAAAGTAAATGTGCTTCTGGATTTGCTGAGCACTCAGACGTCGTGTCAGTCTCCCCCTGAAACACCAATGCCGGAGGGGTTTGTTGCGCCGCGTTCAATCCGCTCTTATCTGAAGAAGGGTTCAAAGGTTCACGTTCGCGCTTTTCTGAATCCATGGTTTACCGCAGACCATTCAAAACTGGTTATTATTGACGACAGAAAGGCTTTTGTTGGCGGGATGAACATCGGGAGGGAATACCGTTATGAATGGCACGATCTGATGGCAGAGGTGGAAGGTCCGATTATCAAAAGTCTGAAGTTCGATTTTGAGAAGGCATGGGCGCATGCGGGGATTCTTGGCGACATCGGATGTTTCTTTACCTTTTTCGGAAAACAACCGAGGGAGGACGACCAGTCAAAAGTGCCGAAGGGCGAATATTATCCTGTGAGGACGCTGTTTACAAAGACCGCCGACCTCGAAATCCACAAGGCTGTTTTCGAAGCCATAAACCGCGCGCAAAATCATATCTACATAGAAAACTCGTATATGTTTGACAGTTCGTTTGTGTCTGCGCTTGTTAAGGCAAGACGCCGCGGCGTGGATGTCAGGGTAGTCTTGCCCGACAGGTGCGACGCCCCCGGCGGCGAAAGCGCAATCTACGTTGTCGCAAACTACCTTTTCGAAAATGGCGTGCGCGTTTATTTGTATCCGGGTATGACACACGTAAAAGCAGCGCTTATAGACGGATGGGCATGTTTTGGCTCGGCGAATTTTAACCGGTTGAGTTTAAGGAGAAATCAGGAGATTAACCTCGCAACCTCTGCGCCGGCAATTGCGGAAAAATTAAGAACAGAACTTTTTGAGACGGATTTCAAAAAATCCTACGAACTGCGTCAGCCGATCGAAGTCAACTGGACTGACCACATTGCCGAAAGCATTCTTAATCAATTCTGAAAACTGTGATTGTGGTTTTACCACAGAAGAAACAGAAAATACATGGAGAAGAAAGATTTAACCACAGAGAACACAGAGGGTGAAAGAGAGGATTTTTTAAAAAATATTAACCACAGAGGACACAGAGAACCACAGAGAGAAAGAACAAAGAGATTAAAAAACAGAAAAAAATTAACCACAGAGAGCACAGAGGACACAGAGGATGAAAGGCATAGTTTTAAAACAGATTTAAAAATAAACCACAGAGGGCACAGAGGGCAACAGAGAGATTAAAAAATAACCACAGAGGACACAGAAAAAATAATTTAATAGGATTGTTAGCAAATGAAATACTAAATTAAAAAAACACAGAGAACACAGAGAACCACAGAGGAGACCATAGAGAATTAAAAAAGGAAATAAAAATAAAACCACAGAGGACACAGAGAACCACAGAGAGAAAGAACAAAGAGATTAAAAAACAGAAAAAAAATAAACCACAGAGAACACAGAGGACACAGAGAGAAAACAAAAATTTAAAATTAACATAATAGAGATGATTTTCTTTGGTTTTCTTAAATCCATCAATTCCTAATTATACTGATAACAAATTTTTTATTTTTTTCTCTATGTCACTTTGTGTCCACTGTGGTCAAAAACGATAAAATCTTACTCATCCTGTTAAATTGAAAAATCCTCATCATCCTTCGAATCCTGTTAAAAATTTTTCCCCTCTCTGTGCCCTCTGTGTCCTCTATGGTTAAAATTTTTTTTATTAAATTAATTCCTCTGTAACCTCTGTGCCCTCTGTGGTTATTTTCTCTTTTTAATCCCTGTATTTTCCCTCTGTGTTCTCTGTGTTCTCTGTGGTTAAATAATACCTTTATTTTCTTTAAGGTTAAAAAAACCTCTGTGTCCTCTGTGGTTAAAATTTTTTTGTAATTTATTCTTTTATTTTTGAATCAATTATTATTGTGACGGGACCGTCGTTGATCAACGAAACTAACATATATGCTCCGAACTCGCCAGATTTGACAGGTTTTCCAAGTTCTTCGGATAATTTTTTCATAAACTTTTCGTACATCGGGACTGCAAAGTCTGGTTTCGAGGCTTTGATAAACGATGGACGATTTCCCTTTTTAGTGCTTGCGTAGAGTGTGAACTGGCTGACCACAAGGACGTCTCCGGCGACATCCTGAACAGAGAGGTTCATCAATCCTTGTGGGTCGGAAAAGATTCGCAACCGGGCAATCTTCCCGGCAAGCCATTCGATATCCTCGTCTGTGTCTGCGTCTTCTACCGCCAGCAAAACGAGCAAGCCCTTTCCGATTTCCGAAACAATCCTACCGTCAATTTCCACAGATGACCGCAACACCCTTTGTATTACTGCGCGCATAACCCACTTCTACCAGATAACACCGAACCTTGGAAATAATTAATATATTAAAGATTGCAGCATTTAAAATTTAAAGAAGGGTTGATTCAGCAGAGCGGGGGTTATGATTTATTACCAAATTCGATAAAATATTCTAACTCTTTATCAATTTGCTCAAGGTCTAATAATAGTTTTTCTTTTCTTGGCGAACCATTGGAATTTCTGAAATCTATTTGAAATGAACCGCATTTAACTAATGTATCATCTGTTATTTTAATGAAAGAAATTTGCTGTAAGTCAAAAGACACTTTTCTTAACCTTGACCATGCGCCTCTTTTTATGCGTTCAAGGGTATAATCTGAAGGTCCTCCTTTTAATGCTTCATGCCATTTTTGAAATGTTCTGTCTTCATCGTTGTACATTACTTTGCCAAGGGCGAGAATTAAGCCAACAGCGCCATAATCCTTAATCCCGCTCGCAATTGCATTACTATCATTTACGATAATTTGGTGGCTGCTCGTATTCATTGCATGGGCTTTGAAATCCCATGGAATATCTTTAAATGCATCAAACCTCGCATTTCCATAATTTGGTCCGGGAATTTCCATAATATCGGATAAATATTTTTCGCATAAAAACTGAAAATAAAAACCTATCCATTCCATTTGCTTCCATTGAGGATAATTAGAATCTTTCATCTCCAAGATTGATTTTCTACCGTCCCATTTTTTTGGAATTTTTCTTAATACTTTCCCGATTTTTTTAGCAAGTTCTATGAATTTCATTTCAATTCTTCAATATTAAATAGGGTTAGGGTTTTTTGATTTTCGATATTTTTTTCTTCTTCTTTAATCCTATAAATATCCTTTTCTAATCTTTCTTTTGCGAATTCATAATACTCTTTAACAATTTCAAATCCTATATATTGTCTCTTCATCATTTTACTAACCACTGCCACCTGTCCCGAACCCAGAAATGGATCTAAAACGATATCACCCTCTTCACTTGAATATTGAAGAATTTTTTTTATCAATTCAGCGGGTAGTTTAGTCGGAGTTTTTTGGTCGCCTGTCCAATATTCCCTATTGATAATCCAAACATCTTCCTTGTCTTTGTAATGCATACTTCCGCCTTTAGGAGCGCTCTCTTCTTTTCCATATCTTGCATAGGGGAAAAATTTACGTTTCTCGTCATTTTTACAGACATAAAGGCAGTGGTAATGCGACGTCACAAATCTTCTTTTTGTAACCACTCCGAATTGGTATTTCCAGATAATATGATTAACAGTAATAAAACCAATTTCATCAAGCGCTACTAAAATGTCTTTTAAATTATTCCACCCTGAAAAAACATACATACTACCTGATTCTTTTAGGATTCTATAAACTTCTGTCATCCAATTAACTGTAAAATTATAATATTCTTCCTTTGGTATTTCATTATAGCCTTCCAAAACACGTGATGCAGTTCTGTTATAATTTTCTCGTTTTGCCTTAAAATTTATTGCAAATGGGGGATCAGTAATAACAAGGTCTATTGTCTGGTCAGGAATAAATTTCATCCCCTCGATGCAATCCATATTATATATTTGGTTGAATTCTAAATCGTTCATTTTTAAACTGTTTTACATAAACAACCATAACTGACAAATCAAATATATCTAAGGTTGCAAATAAAGAAAAGGATTTTTATTATGTATTTAGTCTATGTATGCAGGGAAACATTATTCGATTAAAGTCATAGATTTCATTAAATTCCAAATTCTACCCGTAATATTTCTAAAGAACTTTTGGGAAATTCTTAAAAAGTTATGGAAAAGTTGATGGGGGGTATAGAGAGGTTTCAAGAAAAATTAAGGATGAGAAAATGTCAAGTATGTATGGTGGTAATGATGGTTCATAAGCGGTTGAGAATAAGATGGTTGCGAATTTAGTGTTGAGGGGATGGGGTGATTTTAAAAATTTTTATTTTCATTTTTTATAAATATGTATTAACTTTACAGGAAGTTTATTTAATAAAACTTAAACTTGAGGTTGAAATATGCCATTAACGACGACAAAAGAATTATTTGCGAAGGCGCTCAAAGGCAAATATGCCGTTGGCGCGTTTAACGTGAACAACATGGAGCTTGTGCAGGCTATAGTTGAAGCCTGCGAGGAAGAAAAAGCCCCTCTTATTCTGCAGATTTCCCGTGGGGCTCGGAAATACGCAAATCCGGTTTATCTGAAAAAACTGATTGAAGCGGCGCTCAGCCTTTCGAACATCCCGATTGCCGTTCACCTTGATCACGGCGATACGTTTGAACTTTGCAAGGAGTGCATAGACGAAGGGTTCACAAGCGTAATGATTGACGCCAGTCATGAACCGTTCGAAAAGAACGTCGAAATCTGCCGCAAGGTGGTGGAATATGCTCATAAACACGGCTGTGTTGTGGAAGGCGAGCTCGGACAGCTGGTCGGAGCGCAGCATGACGTTGGAGAAGAAGGCGGCGGCTTTTCAAAGAGCGGTCTTTACACTGACCCGCAACAGGCAGTTCAATTTGTGAAACTTTCGGGTGTGGACTCGCTGGCTGTTGCAATCGGCAATTCGCACGGCGCTTATAAGTTCAAGGGGAATCAGCGTCTTGACCTCGACAGACTGCGCGCAATTAAGAAGGCGTTCATGGATGCTGGGCTTGGTGATTATCCGCTTGTTCTCCATGGCGCTTCCAGCGTTCCGCAGTATCTGGTTGACATGATTAACAAATACGGTGGCAAGTTGAAAGACACAGCCGGCGTGCCAGAAAAGGATATTGAGGAAGCGCGTCGCAACGGCGTGGCAAAGGTTAATATCGACACTGACCTGCGTCTTGCGCTTACAGCGGGAATCCGCAAGGTCTTCTTTGAAAATCCGGAGAAATTTGATCCGCGCGAGTATCTCGGACCGGCGCGGCTCATGGTCAAGGAACTCGTCAAGCACAAGGTCCGCAACGTTTTGTGCTGCGCGGGACATGCATTTGATTAATCCCACGCTTAACTGATGACCCTTGATTAAAAAGGATAGATAAAGGATATCCACAGACGCGGCTCTAAAAGCCGCGTCTTTTTTTGCATAAGTCCTTGCAACAAAAAGAGGGGTTTTGCTGGAAATTGGATTTAGTTTTATCATTTAGAAAAACTTGAATAATCCGTTTGGGTGGACAATCTTTATAAGAAGCTATGAAAAAGACAATTTTGGCGCTGGCGTTGATTTTTGCGGTTTTTGTCTCTACCGGTAGTTCGGCGGAAACAAAGAAACTTGTGTTAATCGCGGGAAGACCGAGTCATCCTCCGGGAATGCATGAATTCAGGGCTGGCGCATTGTTGCTTCAGAAATGCCTGCAAAATGTCCCCGGTCTTACTACTGTTGTATATTCAAACGGCTGGCCACACGAGCCTAATGCTTTCGAAGGCGCAAATGCAATTGTAATCTATTCCGATGGCGGTGGTGGGCATCCGGCAATTCAGAACGACAGACTTAAGATACTTCAGGAATACGCACGCAAGGGCGTTGGTATCGGCATGATGCACTATGCGTGCGAGGTGCCGGCTGACAGGGGCGGCAAGGAGTTTCTGGAATGGATTGGCGGATTTTACGAGGACAAGGTCTCCTGCAATCCAATGTGGACACCGGAGTTTAAAGAATTTCCAAATCATCCGATAACGCGTGGGTTAAAGCCATTCAGCATCCTTGACGAGTGGTATTTCAATATCCATTTTCGGGACAAAATGGAAGGAATAACCGGAATCCTCGTGGCTGTCCCATCCGATGAGGTCAGGAAAGGACCGTATGTTTGGCCCAAGGGACCATATCCACACATCATTGCTGCAAGCGGTAGACCTGAGGTGTTGCTATGGGTTGTTGAAAGACCGGATGGCGGACGCGGTTTTGGTTTTACAGGCGGGCATTATCATAAGAACTGGGGCGACCCGAATTTCAGAAAGGTAATTCTAAACACGCTTGTGTGGCTTGTTAAAATGGAAGTCCCTCCAAACGGCGTGGAATCCACAGTAACGCCTGAAGACCTTGAGAAAAACCTCGACCCGAAAAAATAAAACCACAGAGAACACAGAGGTATTGTTTAACCACAGAGGACACTGAGGGTGAAAGAGAGGATTTTAAAAAGAAAAAAATAAACCACAGAGAGCACAAAGGACACAGAGAGAAAGAACAAAGAGATTAAAAAACAGAAAAAAATAAACCACAGAGGACACAGAGAACACAGAGGAATTAATTTAATAAGAAAAATTTTAACCACAGAGGGCATAGAGGAATTAATTATTAAAAATGACAGGGGGATTAATAAAATTAACCGCAGAGAACACAGAGTTCACAGAGGGAAAAACAGAGTTTTAATACTTAACAGAGAGGGTGGCATAAAGGACAAAGAAATAAACAGGATGATTAGTATAAATAGGATTGAATAATCGAAATTCTAAAATTTGAAAATCATAAAATTCTATTCAACTTAAAAATCTTTCTAATCCTCTCTATTCTTTTAGAAATTTTATTTCTCTGTGTTCTCTGTGCCCTCTGTGGTTAAATAATACCTTTATTTTCTTTAAGGTTAAAAAACCTCTGCATTCTCTGTGATTAAAATATTATTATCCTATCCATTTTTTCCTCTGTATTCTCTGTGGTTAAAAAATGTATATGGTTGGGCTATGGTTGTTTTAGGCTTGAATAGTTTTAGTAAACTGGCAGACTTTCTGAAAAAGACTTGCAAACCATGAAAACGAATGCATTAATAAAAGGCGTTTCGAAGGGGATTTTAGCGATTCTTATGACAACATCAATATCACAGAATTCTCAGGCGGCTTCGCCGACCTTTGGTTCGGACGTAGATTTTTTAAAGAAATACGTTCAGGTAATTGTTCTATCGGACGCCTCGGGGAAATCCAAGGTCTCCGTTGTACCAGCATGGCAGGGACGCGTGATGACTTCCACGGCGAACGGAGATAAGGGACTAAGTTACGGTTGGGTGAACCGCGAACTGATTGCTTCGCGAAAGTTCCAGCCACACATAAATGTCTTTGGCGGCGAAGACAGGTTCTGGTTAGGACCTGAGGGTGGACAGTTTTCGATATTTTTCTCGAAAGGTTCGAAGTTTGACCTCGACCACTGGTTTACGCCTGCGCCAATTGACACAGAACCGTATGATGTTGTCAGATTTGATTCTTCCAGCGTGCTTTGCAAAAAGCAATTCTCGCTTACAAACTATTCGGGCACAACTTTCAATCTGGAAGTCCAGAGAGAGGTTCGGTTATCAAATCCGGAGTTGCTGTTGAGGAAGTTTGGTGTTGAACCGTTCAAGGGGATGCTTGCCACAGGCTTTGAGTCCATCAATACGGTTAAAAACACCGGTGCAAATCCGTGGGTAAAAGACACAGGACTGCTTTCGATCTGGATACTTGGGATGTTCAACGCCTCTGAAAAGGCGACCGTGGTTATTCCACTTGCAGATTCGGCAAAACAAGACCCGTGGAAAGCCATCAACGACCGGTATTTCGGCAAGGTTCCGGCAGATCGTCTGGTAATCAAAAATAATGTTGTATTTTTTAAAGCTGACGCCAAATACCGTTCAAAGATTGGCATAAAACCCGAATACAGTAAACCTGTTCTTGGCAGTTATGATGCACAGAATAAGGTTCTAACGATTGTTCATTTTACCCTTCCGGAAGGGGCTAAGGAATATGTTAACTCGATGTGGGAATTGCAGGATAATCCTTACGCTGGCGACGCTGTTAACAGTTATAATGACGGTCCGCAATCGCCGGGCGGTAGCCAACTTGGAAAATTCTATGAATTGGAAAGTTCTTCGCCGGCTCTGGCATTAAAACCGGGCGAGTCCGCAACACATGTTCACCAGACTGTCCATATTCAAGGCAGCGAGAAACAACTTGACCCGATTGCCCGGGCAATTCTCGGGGCAAGCATTGAGGAGATAAAGAACGCATTTAAAAAGAAGTAATCAGCGGGATGTTATTCTCAATCCGCAGACCAAGATATTGGTAAGAAAATAACTGCAAGGGATTTTTCCCTGCCACATTTGAAGGTTTGGCAAAAAGTGGTAAGTTATTAATAAGTTTAGGGTTATTTTGTTTTTTCCCAACGGACATGTGAATTGCTGAAGGATTTTTATGTTAGCATCAGGCAGACCGTTACCGCACAACAGTAATGTGCTGGTCGTTATTATGGGTGGCGGACAAGGGACGCGGCTTTTCCCGCTGACACGCGAGAGGGCAAAGCCTGCTGTTCCGCTCGCAGGCAAGTACAGACTTGTGGACATTCCAATTTCGAATTGTATTAATTCGAACCTGAGAAGGATTTATCTGTTGACGCAATTTAACTCTGCGTCGCTGCATAGGCATATTTCGCAATCGTATAAGTTTGACCATTTCAGTGGTGGTTTTGTGGAAATCCTCGCTGCTGAACAAACCCCGACGAACATGTCGTGGTATCAAGGTACGGCTGATGCAGTGAGGAAAAACCTCCCGCACTTCATGGACCAGCATTTCGATTACATGCTTATATTAAGCGGCGACCAGTTGTACAGGATGGATTTCAGGTATCTTCTCGAGCAACACGCAAATTCGGACGCGGACATAACTATTGGCGCAATCACGGTGGAAAGAGGAGCCGCAACCTCGCTCGGGATTATGCAGATTGACGAAAACCGCCGTATTGTCAGGTTTGTTGAAAAACCGAAAGACCCCGTTGTTCTGGACTCTCTGAAGCTCGATAGGTCGCTTTACGAAAAATTTAAAATCCGCGGTGATGCCGATTATTACCTTGCGTCTATGGGCATTTATGTATTCAACAGGGATATTATTTTTAAACTGTTAGATAATTCATATTCAGATTTTGGCAAACACATAATCCCGATGGCAATCCAGACGTGCAAGGTGAACGCCTTTATCTTTCAGGGCTACTGGGAAGACATTGGGACAATAAAATCGTTTTTTGAAGCAAATCTTGATGCTGTATCCGAGTTGCCAAAGTTTAATTACTTTGACACACTGGCGCCGATTTTCACGCGTCCGCGTTTTCTGCCGCCTTCAAAAATAAACGGCGCTTCAATAGACCACGCTATTATTTCCGACGGCTGCATAATTAACCGCGCAAGTGTGCAACACTCGATCATCGGGCTTCGCGGTTTTATTGACGCTGGAAGTTATTTGCACAGGGTGATTATGTTCGGTAGCGATTATTATGAGAGTGCGGAGTCTATTGAACGAAATGCAGCATTAGGAAGACCGAGAATCGGCGTTGGCAAGAATACCCGCATTGAAAATGCAATATTGGATAAAAACGTCCGTATCGGCGACAACGTGGTAATTTCTCCTGCTGGGAAACCAGCAAATGTTGACCATCCGCTTTATTATATTCGCGACGGAATTGTTGTAATCCCCAAGAACGGCGTTATCCCGCACGGCACAATTATTTAGAAAAAATTTGTCAGGTTTTGGTAAGCGGGGTTTGATAAACCGACTCATTCAATTGATCAAAGATTCTCAAACCCGAGGGGGATGCGAGATCTAAACTTTTTATTTTTGCTTCAAAAGATTCTGGTGCAACATTGCAAATTTTTCCGGATTGGCGCGGTTGTTAATTGTTAACTCTGATTACTTTGAGTGTATCGAGGTC
>Ga0315298_1005646_pt1 | contig 17584 bp, 16 predicted proteins | sample WHS_1_MG_FD_203077 | JGI IMG/M metagenome (GOLD analysis project Ga0315298, IMG submission 203077) | Extremophilic microbial mat communities from Washburn Hot Springs, YNP, Wyoming, USA - WHS_1_MG | ecosystem: Environmental > Aquatic > Thermal springs > Hot (42-90C) | place: USA: Wyoming...
CTTTCATTGACCACCGCTTCAATGAATATCTCCAGCAGAAAGTGGGCTTCTTTGGCTTTTTCGACGTGTTGAACGATTATGAGGCAGCGGAGGCTTTGCTGAGTGCCGCCCGCGATTGGGTGCGCCGACGCGGTATGCGCGAACTGCGTGGGCCGATTAATTTTCACCGCGACCGCGAGCGTGGCATCCTGGTCGAGGGTGCGGATTGCCCGCCTCCGATGCTCTGCGCACACAACCCACCTTACTACAAGGAATTTGTGGAACGCTTCGGCATGGTCAAACACGCCGACGACTTTTGCCGCCGCCTGCGGGTAGCCGATGTGATCGGGCCCGATGGCAGCCTGCCCCCGCGATTGGCGCGCCTGGAAAAAGTGGCGCAGCGCCGTACCGACATCAAAATCCGCCATGCGCGATTGGATGACTGGGATAACGAACTGCAACGCGTGCGCGAACTGTACGATGCGACCATTGGCCAGATGCCAGACCACGTCCCGTGGACGGATGAGGACATCCGCAAGTTCGCCGAGGAGTTGCGCCCCATCGTAGACCCGGATTTCGTCCTATTTGGGGAAGTGAATGGGAAAACGGTGGGTTGCCTAATCGCCTTTCCCGATTTTAACCAAGTGCTTATCCACCTCAACGGGCGCTTGGATGGGCTGCACAAACTGCTGGCTTGGTGGTACATGAGACGCATCGATCAGATCAGCATGAAAATAGGTGGAGTGCTGGAGCCGTACCAAGGACGCGGCATCGAAGCGCTCATGCTGCTGGAGTTGGCAAGATGTGGCGTGCCGCGGGGGTTTCGGTGGGTGGACCTCTCCTTACAGGCTGAGGAGAACGACAAGATGACCACGCTTGCCTCCCATTTCGGAGCGGAAAACTACAAGCGCTACCGCGTTTACAAACTGCCGCTGGAATAACTGTCCGATGGAATGGGGCGATGCAGGTCAAAGATAACCAGTTGTACCTCGGGGGGATACGCGCGGCTGATTTAGCCAGAGAATATGGCACTCCCCTGTATGTTTATGAAGAGGACACCATCCGCGCACGGTACGCTGAACTGGTGGAAAGCATACCGTATCCGAAGCTGCGCATCCATTATGCGTGCAAAGCGAATGCCAATGTCGAGATCTTGAGACTCCTGCGCGAGTGCGGCGCCAATGCAGAGACGGTCAGCCAGGGGGAGATCCTTCTGGCACTCCAAGCAGGGTTTGAACCCAGCCAAATCCTCTATACCTGCAGCAACATCACGGTGGAAGAACTCCGCTTTGTACTCCAAAGCGGCGTAACTATGAACCTCGATTCCCTCAGCCAACTTAGGCGATGCGGCGAGTTGCGCCCAGGTTCATCCATCTCCATCCGCGTCAACCAGGGAATTGGTGCTGGCCACCACGTCCATGTCATCACAGGGGGTCCGGAAAGCAAGTTTGGCATTGACGTCTCGCAACTGGAAGAAGCCAAGAGCATCGCGGAGCGATACCATTTGACCATTATAGGCATTCACCAACACATCGGTTCCAATGTGCTGGACGAAGCAATCCTGATTGAGGCAATGAAAGCGCTGCTTGCCACGGCGGCAGGGCTGCCCCATCTGGAATTTGTTGACTTTGGGGGCGGCTTGGGCATCCCATACCGACCCGATGATAGGCGCTTGAACCTCCGTGCCTTTGGCCAAAAGGCTTCTGCCCTGTTCGCCGCTTTTTGTCGTGGTTATGGAAAGGAACTAACCATGGTATTGGAGCCAGGCAGGTATCTGGTCGCGGAGGCGGGCACATTGCTGGCAACGGTTACCGATGTGAAGAGGTCTCTCCATCGGACGTTTGTGGGCATTGACAGCGGATTCAATCACCTCATCCGCCCCGCCATGTACGGTGCGTACCACCCTATCGTGAACGCAAGCCGTGTGCAAGGGCAGGAGGAAGTGGTTACGGTGGCTGGCAACCTGTGCGAGGCGGGGGATGTATTTGCTAGGGATAGAACGCTCACCCGCTGTGAAGAAGGGGATATACTGGCTATCTTGAACGCCGGTGCCTATGGCTTTGCCATGAGTTCCAATTACAATGCCCGCCCCAAGCCAGCGGAAATCCTGGTCAGTGCGGGGCGCGCAAGGCTGATCCGCGCCAGAGAACGCCTCGAATGGTCAAGCCCATATTAGGGCGACCAACTAGGGTGCTGGCTAAACCGGCATAAGGATTTGCCTAACGCCTCGCTGCCAAAAAGCGGGCAACTTCCTCTGCTGTGGGCAACGAAGGCTGCGCACCCATTTTGGTGGCTGCCAGCGCGCCACAGGCATTGGCAAAACGCACTGCGTCCGCCAATGTTTGTCCCTCTGCCAGCGCTACTGCCAACCCGCCATTGAAGGCATCGCCCGCCGCAGTCGTATCTACCACGTCCACCGCAAAACCGGGGACAAGTTGCTGAAAGTCGGACGTGACAATCAAGGCACCGCGTGCGCCCAATGTGACGATGACCACTTTCACGCCTTGCTCAATCAAGCAACGCGCTGCAGTTTCGGCATCGGTCAGGGTGGTGGCTTGGGCAATTTGCCTGCCAGCGAGCAAACTGGCTTCCCCCTCGTTGGGGGTGAGCACATCAACCAGAGTCAGCAGGTCAGCCGGCAATGGCTGTGGTGGTGCCGGGGCTGGGTTCAGCACTACGCGCACACCAGCGCGCTGCGCAATTTCCGCCGCTCGTTGCACCGTTTCCAATGGTGTTTCCAATTGGAGCAACAGGACGTCCGCCTCCTCGATGGCTTTTTGGGCACGCTGCACATCCTGTGGCGTCAGGCGCGCGTTAGCACCAGGTGCTACGGCGATGCTGTTCTCGCCGCTTCTATCCACAAAGATCAACGCTACGCCAGAAGCCGCTTCGGGGTCAACGGTAATATACTGCGTGGCGATCCCTTCCTGGCGGAAGCCAGCCAGTGCCCGCTCCCCGAAGACGTCCTGGCCCACCCGCGCCACCAGAGTTACTTGTGCGCCTAGGCGTGCCGCTGCTACTGCCTGGTTAGCGCCCTTGCCACCTGCCGCCATGACGAACTCGCCACCCAGCACCGTTTCCCCTGGTGACGGGATATGGGGCACTCTGACCACCATATCCGTATTCGAACTGCCCACCACAGCAACTTTAGCCATTTCGCTCCTTTCCGTCTCCTTGATGTGTTGCATCGAGCCTGATTGTCCGCAATGCCTACAGACTTGGAGCACCGCCCCATTGGGGCAAGGCCTGTTCAAAAAGGAACGGCATCCGCGTCGAAAATTATTATAGTGTATACCACTCAAAAGCGAGAATGGGGTATAATGGGGTATCATTCCTTAAGGAGGTCAGCCATGCCAACGATTGGCGAACTCGCACCAGATTTCGAGCTCCTCTCCGATGAGGGCAAGAAGGTTAGGCTCTCGGACTTTCGCGGCAAGAAGGTTATCCTCTACTTCTACCCCAAAGCAGGCTCATCAGGCTGAACGGCACATGCCCAGGGATTCCGGGACGAATCCGCCAAGATCGCTGCCGCCAACGCTGTGGTCATTGGGGTAAGCCCTGATGCACAGAAAGCACTGCAAGATTTCCGCCGCAAGAACGACCTGCCTTTCGTTTTGCTCTCCGACCCCGACCATCAGGTTGCAGAAATGTACGGGGTATGGGGCGAGAAGAAGATGTATGGCAAAAGTTACATGGGCATCATCCGCAGCCACTTTGTCCTTGATGAGCAAGGGCGCATTGTGGATGCTCAGATCAAGGTCAGCCCCGAGGACAGCGTCCGCTTGGCTGTGGCGGCAGTTACTGGCTGAAGGCTTATCCTAGCGAAAGAGTATAGGCAGCGCCAGAATCAAGAAAACCGTCCAGATGATATAAGCGATCGCTCCTGTTCCGATGGCGCGTTGTATCGAGCGATTCCACCGCTCTGGGCCTTTTCTGAATTGCTGATAGATCATCAAGGCCATGATGCCGATGTTGATACTATTCCAACCAATCACAGTAAGACGGTTCGGGGTAATCATATCTTGAACCGTTCTATAGATGGTGGCAGAGAGGGCATACACGCTGACCAGCACGGCTAAAATGGCCAGCGCGAGGATGCCCATGCGCAGCGCTTTTTCGTGTTCGAGAGGCGGGTTGCTATCGAGCACAGGCGTCGCTCCAATGAATAGCCCCATGATGGCAAAAAGCATGGCGTTGTACACAATCAGCACCTCCCGGCTGCGAAATGGCGCCATAAAGTTAAACGGGATGACGCACAAGTAAATCAGTAGCACTAGCAAGGTCAAGGGTAAAAGCAAACGCATTAGGGTGGAAATCAACTTGCTCAATCCCTGGTCAAAGCGCTGGGCTGTGGGGCTTAGTTGTGGGTGGTATACAATAGCCACGGCAAGGACCGGTATCGCTCCTCCTCCACCTACCGCTAGCAAGCGTATGGCCGCATCAGACAATAGAATCCCCAGCGCTTCAAATAAGCCGTAGGTGATACTGGCGAAGATGCCACCAGCCGCCGCAAAAATCCCCATAGTAATGAATGCTTCTATGGCCTTGACCAGAAATGCAAAGCGATCCGTGTAGTGAGATCGTAACCCCAGGACATACAAGCCCACCCCCATCCAAGCCAGCAGCGGGAGATGCAGCATTGCGAGGGTGGGATATTGTGTGTGGCTGGGGAACCAGGTGAACACGCTTGCGTAGAGCAGAAAGCCCAATAAGCCTAGCAAAATGGGCGCAATGGATTGGAGAGATTTCCGCGCTGCTAATGCCAAGAAGACGATAACAAAGCAGGCCTCAATAGGAGCCCAGGCGAGGGCAAGGAACGGAGTCTGATTAGGAAAAAGCAAACGAGGGTCGCTGAGCAACCAGAGGAGAAGACCTGCAAAAATACTGAGCGGGATAGCCAGTTTCCAATGGATGCCTTCATCCGTTCGCCGCACAACAGCGGGTTCTGTCTGCAAGCGATAATACCATGCCCCGTACAGGATATTGTCAGGGGATTCCTGGTAACACAAGAGCATGTCGGCAGCAAATTCCGCGGTCTCGTTTTGGCGCTGCGCTGTCTGGTACAGTTTTTCTAGCGACTGCGGGTCATGACCAGCGGCACGGATTTCCGAGATGTATTTCATGCTTTCGCCCCCTTAGGCGCTAATTTGGGCTCATTCTGTCCCTGAAATAGGGACGTATATGATGGTACGCGAGTTCCACCGGATACAGGCTTCTGTTTGTGCCAGGTTATCCGTGAAGACGTTTTTTGCAAGGACGAACATTTACTCCACCAAGTGGCCAACAGGGATCAGGTAGAGCGGCTTTTCTGTAGCGGGCAGTTGCAGAGCAGAAGCCACCATTTCATCATAAAACGCGCCAATGACTACCGCGCCCAGGTTCAGAGCAACTGCCTGCAAGAGCAAATTTTGCGCTGCATGTCCTGCCTCCAGCTTGACGTACCGTTCTGCCCGGTCTCCATACTTGATCTCTGTGCGTCGGTAGACAGCAGTGATGATAAAGGTGACCGGCGCCTGCGCCAGTGATTCCTGGTACAAGCCAGCCGCCCACAACGTTTGCCGGATGTCCTCTGACATCGTTATTTCTGCGCGGTGCTCACGGGGCAGGTAATGGTACACCCTATCGGCTGTGGCAGCGTAGATTTCCAGAGGATACAGGGCACCCGCTGAAGGAGCCGTGCGCCCACCCCATGAAACGGTCACCCCTTGCGCTGCCCAGAAGAGTTGGGCGATGTCTTGCAGGCTCAATGGGCCATGCCGGTACATGCGCACGGAGCGCCGCCGGAGCAAAGCCTCTTCCAAGGACAGTGAGCCCTTGGTACGCGGTTGAGGCAGAGAAATCTCCTTTGCCTCTGCGGAAGCGGCCGGGGGTTCTCCTGCACGCAGTGGAGTCGGAGTTGGGGGCAATTCCACAGATGGGGGTATGCCTTTTCCCGCGCAGCCACTACACAGCCCGCTGCCAACCAGTGTAACAACACCCATTGCTGCCAGCCGGCGCAAAAACCACCGTCTTGACTGGCTTGCCTTCGCCGATGCCACATGAAAAATGATGGGCATAGCACTCTACTCCTTGCACACATGACAGTCATCAAGGTACGAAAGGATAGTTACTTAACCATTCTAGCAGAGAAAACCCTGTTCACCAAGCGCACATTCTGAAGTTCAGACATGAGTTGGGACAAGGCATAAACACGAGGTTGTGAAGATACCCAGGGCATCCAGCAGCGCTTGTTCGAGGTCGTCCGCTGAGAACCTAATAGGCTGGTGGAGCAAAAGGAATAGCCCTGAATAGTACTTCCATCTCTTGGCATTGCTCGACAGATGGTCGCGCAGCTTTTCCCCAATCAGCAGCCCAATGGCATAGGCTATCATCACCGAAGCCATCACTTGCTCCAGGTATCTCCGGCTCTTGTTCGTGGCGCGATGAATGCCCATAAGGCTTTTCATATTGCGGAAGCTCTCTTCGATTTTCATCCGCTGCTGATAAATGGACAAGGCCTGCTCAGGCGGCAAATCTGTCATGATCCACAAAGGTTCGCGAAAATCGCGTTCCCAGCACCCGATCACATTCACGGGCACTTGTCCTTTGTAGCGCACCCCTGCATACCCCATCTGTTGTCCCTGACTGACCGCCAATTCGACGCGCTTCCCCTCTTGATGGTAGAAGAGGGGAGGGTTGCTGCCCAAGTTCAGGCGAATGACGAAGTGCACCCCTTCCGCCACCAGGTTCAGCAAGAACTCCCAGTAGCTGAACTCCCGATCCAAGGCCGAAGGCTTTTCACCAATGAGCTCCTTGAGTCCTTGCAAGGCATGGAAGTGGTTCATGTTGCGTGAAGTGGCTTCCTGTCGTATCGTCTGGGAAGAAGAGGTGATGAAGTGGAAGGGGATGGCTCGACCCCGCAACGGGGTAGCCAGGACGAACAGCGAGAAACCACGCCTCTTGCCATAGTTCGGCAAAACGCTCTATTTGTTTATACTGTATCATGAAGCCTCCTCCTGATGAATTTTCTTGTTTTGGCTGTATAGTTTACTCATGTGAGGAGGCTTCGTTTATTCCTTGTGTCCCAACATCAGGGCGTATCTTGTATAGCACCTTAATTGGACATCGCATATGAACTCCATATAATAGGCTTGAATAGCTCTTGCTCTCATGATTGCATCTTGATTGAGGAGGTTCGCTTGGCACAGTACAAACTTGCCTATGGCCATGCGGTACAGACCATCTCCCTGCAGGACAATAATACTATCCTACTCGCAGAACACAGGCAGCCTTTGCCCCAGGTTTCTGAAGAGGACATGGTGCGGCGTGCGCTGGAACAGCCCATTGGTTCGGCGCGTCTCGGCGCATTGGTACGCCCTGGCCAGCGGGTTGCGGTTGTGGTAAGCGACATCACGCGTCCCTGCCCGACGGCACGTTTGTTGCCTTTCCTGTTGTCTGAACTCCAGTCTGGAGGCGTTGAGGAGAAAGACATTCGCATCGTCTTTGCCCTTGGCAGCCACCGCTGTTTGAAGCCGGAAGAACAAGCAAAGCTGGTTGGCGAAGCCGTATTTGACCGCGTTTGTTGTGGAGACATCGGATCTGGGCCCTTCATCGAGGTGGGACGTACGAGCAGGGGCACGCCCGTGCAGGTATTCCAGCCCGTGGTTGAAGCGGATTGGCGCGTATATGTCGGCAATATCGAATATCATTACTTCGCTGGCTACACGGGTGGAGCAAAAGCTGTTTTGCCTGGAGTATGCAGCCTGGAGACGATTACAGCCAATCATTCGTGGATGGTGCACGATAGTGCAGTAGCTGGCCGCATCGCAGGCAATCCCGTGCGCGAGGACATTGAAGAAGCAGCCTCATTTCTTGGTCCTGCGTTCCTCCTCAATGTGGTGTTGGATGGCGAGAAGCACATCGTGGAGGCGGTGGCGGGTGACGTGATACTCGCTCACCGACAAGGCTGCCACAAGGTGGATGCACTATACCGTGTACCACTAGCCCAGCGTGCCGACATCGTGTTAGCCAGCGCTGGTGGTTGGCCTAAGGACATTAACCTGTACCAGGCGCACAAAGCTTTGGAAAATGCCGCCCATGCAGTGCGCGACGATGGGATTGTTATCCTTTTGGCAGAATGCCCAGAAGGCTTTGGCCACCCACGTTTTGCGGAGTGGATGACCTGCGGAGATCCACCGGAGAGACTGCTCCAGCGCATCCAGGAGCAATTTGTGCTTGGTGGGCACAAAGCGGCGGCTATCGCCAAAATTCGCAGGAGGGGGGTGCGCATTTTCCTGGTCTCTGCCATGGATGCCGAGGTAGTGCGGAGCACAGGCTTTGAGCCCTACGTGTCGGTGCAAGAGGCTCTAAAAACGGCGCAGAGAGACATGGGAGATAATGCCCGATTGGTCGTCATGCCTCATGCCGGTTCCACTCTGCCTGCTAGTCTTCCCGCTTCAGAATAGTCGCAATGCCTAAACCACCCCCGCAGCACATGGTCTGAAGGCCGTAACGGCCGCCGGTGCGTTCCAAAGCGTGGATCAAAGTCACCATCAGCCTAGCCCCCGTTGCCCCCAATGGATGGCCTAGAGCGATGGCGCCGCCTTGCACATTGACCCGCGACATGTCCGGTTGCAACTCACGCTGCCACGCTGCTACGACGGAAGCAAAGGCTTCATTCACCTCCATCAAGTCCATCTGCTCCAGCGTCAAGCCGGCACGCTTCAATACTCCTTTGGTTGCCGGTATTGGACCGGTCAACATGCTGTGAGGATCCACGCCCACGACGTACTGCGCCACGATGCGCACGCGCGGGCGCAGCCCCAAGGACTCGGCAGTGTCACGGCCCATGATCAGCAGAGCAGCTGCTCCATCCGAGATCTGGCTGGAATTGCCGGCGGTAATCACTCCATCCTCTTTGAATGCAGGCTGCAAACTAGCCATCTTTTCTAAGGAAGGGTTATAACGGATTCCTTCGTCCCGGTCCATGATTGCCCGGCTGCCATCTGGCAGCGTCACGGGTAAGGGGATAATTTCGCGCTTGAACCAGCCGGCGTTGGTTGCCACTGCTGCCAATGTATGGCTGCGGGAACCAATCTCATCCAGTTCGCTCCGAGTAATTCCCCAGCGTTCAGCGATGACCTCAGCCGCAAGGCCTTGAGGAATAATGTGGTACTTTTCCATGATCTCGGGTGTGAAAGGTGAGCCTGGGCCATTCATAAAACTGCTGCCCATGGGCACGCGGGTCATGCTTTCTACGCCGCCAGCGATGATGACATCTGCCACCTGGCTTTGAATGAGGGCTGCAGCCAAGTGCACTGCTTGCTGGCTGGAACCACATTGAAAATCTACCGTTGTCCCTGGCACTTCTACAGGGAAGCCAGCTTGCAGCAACACCTGCCTGGCTACGTTGGCTCCCTGCTCGCCTACCTGGCTCACACAGCCCAAGATGACTTGGTCTATTTGGTATGCCTGCAAGCCAGTTCTCTGCAACAATGCACGGAACACAATGGCACCCAGTTCAACGGGGTGGTAATCCCGCAACAAGCCGTCGCGTTTACCTACAGGGGTGCGCAGCGCTTCGACAATCACTACATCGCGCATGAATTCCCTCCATCGTTGTTGATAGAATTATAGTGCGGTTGCATCCGGTATTGCCAACGGATAAACATTTTGCGTGCTGGCGAGAAACATGCGTTATTCGCTCTGAGCAGTGCCTTCGGAACTAGGAGGTGCCGGTGGTTTCTCCTCACCCTTTTTCGTGCTCAGGACTTCCTTCAGGATACCCTCGATCTTTGCCCCAATCTTGTTGCCAATGGTAACCCAATCGTCGTCAGGAGAAGCATCAGCCCATTTGCCAAGCCCAGTTTTGACCTGCAACTCGACACGACGTCCGATCTCTTCCCAACTTGCACCCTCTGTCGCACCTACGCCCCGTGCTAGTTCGGCGCGCACTTTTTGTTCCACTGTGCGTCCGATCTCTTCCCACGAGGCTTCGGGGGACACGCCAAGGCCAGTAGCCATTTTGCTCCTAACCCTGGCTTCCGCTTTGCGACCGATAACCTCCCAACTATCCTCTTCTCCTGCGCCAGCCCAACTGGCGAGTTCGCGCTTGATCTGTGCTTCGATACGCCGCGCGATTTCAGCCCATTCGTCCTGGCTTTTTCTCTCCTCTGTTGTGCCTTTCGTCTGCTCTTCAGTCATCACTTCACTCCTTTCTTGATCATCAGTGGTCAGCCTGGCTTCCGATATGACTCGTTATCGCAATGGGGGAGCATGGGCGGCCTCTAAGCACTTCTTGGGCAACATGCAGCACCTGTTTGTGAAACGCTGCATTGCTTGCTCCGATGATATTTCGGGAAGCAGTGGTAATTGGCTGGCCGGCAAAGTCAGTGGCAACTCCCCGTGCCTCTTCAATGAGCAAGGCGCCGGCTAGAATATCCCAAGCACTGACCCGGTCATGGAAAGAAATATCCACGCGCCCGCAGGCTACATAGGCTAGATTCAAAGCAGCAGCGCCCATGATGCGTGTGGCTTCGATCATAGGATACAAACGGATGAGCATTGGCAATGCCAAGCCGGGGTTTTCCTCATGCCGCGCGGGGAGGAAGCCAACAGCAGCGACAGCGCGTTCCATATCCGTCTTTTGCGCACAGTGCATTTCCTTGCCATTGAGGTAGGCGCCTTTGCCTGCCTCGGCATAGAAAGTTTCCCCTCGCACTGGGTCATAGACCACACCCAGTACCGCTCTGCCCTTTACCGCAAGCGCGATGGATACGCAAAACCAAGGGATGCCAAGGGAATAATTTCGTGTGCCATCCAATGGATCAATGACCCACAGATTCTCGGCATTATAGCAGGCGGTATGCCCTTCTTCGCCCAGGAATTCGTGGTCGGGAAGTGCCTCTCGGATGGTGTGGACAATGACCTCCTCTGCCTCTTGATCCACCTGGGTGGTGAGGTCAGCCGGCCCCTTCAAATGGACCTCTTGTGGCAGACGGAAATGGCGCAAAATGACCTCCCCTGCTTTGTGCGCTGCTTCAATGGCGACTGTGATGGCTTCCATGTCGGTCCTTTCTCCTTCCCAAACAGTAGTGTTCTGCCTTTATCCCAACCAGCACGAGCGGCATGCTCGCCGCTCGTCGCGTGGACAGCGAGGCAGCACGCACCTAGTATATCGCATTCCTGAGGGTGGAGCAAAGGCTTTGACTCTAATACAAAGCCGCGCTAAATTTCCCATAGGCGGAACTGCTTCATCCTTGCTCAGACCATCCATGCGTGAAACATGGAGAAGGGAAAGAATCGGGGGAAAGCAGTTGTTTTTTCAGTGCAGCATCCCCCGCTATGCACTGACATTGGCTCTTAGGCCGCTCATTTCTCCTGCGTACAACTTGCCTAGTTTTTCCTTATCACCGGCAAGTGCAGCCAGGTTGTGGGCGTCACGTGATGCACGGGAGTTGGGCTTGGCGTTGCCGTGCGCGTAGGGGTGGAGGTTGGCACGAGTGTTGCTGTTGGAGTGGGAGGCGGTGGGCCGCCGCTGTCCTGGATTACCGATACCTTCCTGCCCCATGCTGCAGGGTAATCGCTGTGCGTGACGTAGAGCCGCGAAAGGCCAGAATGCACTGCATACTGTTCAATATCGCCGTCTAGGAAAACGCGGCCTACCAAGAGGCCGGTGGCAGCGTCGGCGATTTGAAACAGGGTCCAACCCGTGTACCCATACACGCGGTTGGTCTGCGTATTTGTCCTCAGTTGCCCGCTCAAGCCTGCGATCATGCCCAATTCAGCATGGGTATTGCCATCCAAGATCAGTGCGCCAGACTGCCCACTACGCGACACCCACACGTACACGCGGTTGGTCGTTGGGTTCACGGTAACGGTGCCGATCGAGGAATAATCTATGGTTTGTATCACATTATCTGTAGATGGGCTGATAATGCGCAGGTCATCGTCCAAGGAATAGGTGCAATAGGCATAACCCGTCGTTGGGTTAACCGCCACGTGACCCGACTGAAAGTAAGCGGAAGTCCCCAGATTGATGGTACGGATGTGCGCCAAACTTACGCCATCGTAGATTTTCAGGCGGTCTGGATCGCCCAGCCATACTGCGTCGTCAGCAATGTACACCCGCCCATTGCTGGAATTCACCGCAATCTCATCCCCACCTCCGAGGTTGCCGATGACCTGGTTGTTTGCACCATTGATTACATACGTTTGACCCACACTCACGGCATAAATGCGATTCATGTTCTCGTTTATGCCGATATCGTAGATAGGTGGTGCATATCCGCCTGAAGAGAGGTTAATGAAAGGCAGTGGGGCTAGCGTAGTCGCATCGAACACTGCCAGGCCGCCATCTACCCCAACGTATAGGCGGCCCGTCACGGTATTCACGGCAATCCCATCGCCATCTTCGGGCAGCGTCAAAGTGGCGATGATGCAAGGTGGCGGGGGCATTGGTGCTGTGCTTGTAATAGCACACTACTCACTCTACCGGCCAGTGGGCAAAGGAGCGGTGCTATAGGGAAAAGGAAGCAGTGATACTGCGGCCGGCAAACTGGGCTATGTGCTCAACGCTTTACTGTTACAACCATTATAACACAAAATGATGGAATGGAGAAAAGCACAGCCGAGGCGATAGCGTCTTTTGCCGCTTTGGAGCGGGTGCAGTATACTGTAATTATTCTGCAAAAAGTTTTGCCATGCGTCCACACTTAGTGGAGCCCAGTTCGTCGAGGGGACGTTCAGCGCAGTGTTCATCAAAGGGGAAATATGATAGAGACCGCTTTGCTTATAGACAGCACCACTACTATACCTCCGACTTTAATCAAAGAGTATGGCGTCACAGTAATCCCAGTGCCTATTCACGCTGCTGGCAGGGAATATCGGGATGGGGTTGACCTCACCGCGGAAGAATTCTGCGCATTGTTGGAGGCATCGAAAGATCGTCCCTCTACGGCTGTCCCTGGATTGGGAGAGTTTGCCTCTTTTTATCAACAGTTGTTGCAAACGCATAAGAACATCCTTTATCCGGTGCCCAGCCCTAGGCTCACCGGCATCTTCAACGCGGCTGTCCAAGCGGCAAGCCAAGTCGAGGGTGCTCGCGTAGTTGCCTTGGACCCTCCTGAAGAATGGGAGGGTGAATGGTATGTGGTCCATTCCGATGATCCGCAACTAAAGGCGCGCTTGGCTGAGATCAATAGGTGGCATGATCCAGTGATCGCAGTGATGAATACCAATTATGTTTCAGGGGCTGCAGGGTTGGTTGGGATGGAGGGTTTCGAGGCTATCTACGATGGCTTGGGTATAGACGAGGCTATTTACAGGATGGCCATCGCGAAGCCTAAAGTAGGCATTTACTTCATCCTCACTACCCTAGACTATGTGGTGGATCGTGTGGGCCACTTGCGTGCACTTGTGGGCACTTTGCTCAAGATAAAACCGGTGCTGACGATCCGCCATGGTATGGTGGAGGAAGAGATCAAGGTCAGGGGCGAAGGCAGGGCGAAAAGGGCGCTGATTGAGTTGCTGAAACAACGGCTCGGTGATAGAGAAGTAGACCTGTTCATGTTGCATTCGCTGGCGCAGGCGGAGGCAGAAGACCTTTTAGCACAGGCGAAGAGCGAATTACATGTCAGGCATTCCTGGCTTGGCGGTATCGGCTGTGCCATCACCAGGTACACCGGTAGAGGGGGACTGGGCATCGCGTTCATCGAAAGGTAAGGTGCTCTCTTGACAATGACAATCAGTTGCAATCTGCTCCGTTGATTCGGCGATAAGCCGCGCCTGCTCTACATATTCCAGCGATTGGTGCCGGAAGTACATATTGTACAGTTCAGCATAGTGGCCCCCCGCCGCCAACAGTGAATCGTGGGTGCCTTCTTCGATAATCTGGCCATCCCGTAGCACGATGATACGATCGGCATGGCGCACGGTGGATAAGCGGTGCGCGATCACAATAGCGGTCCGGCCGCGCATGACTTCCTTCAATCCCTCCTGTATTTGTGCCTCTGTGAATGGATCTACGCTAGCCGTCGCCTCATCCAAGATAATAATTGCTGGGTCCTTGAGCAGAACGCGAGCCAGGGCAACGAGTTGCCGCTGGCCCATGGATAAGTTAGCTCCACGTTCTCCAACGTACGTATCCAGCCCGGCTGCCAGATCGTTAATCCAGTCCCCATTGCCGATGCGCATTGCCGCTTCTTGCACCTGTGCTTCACTCGCCTCGGGACAGCCATAACGGATGTTCTCTCGCACGGTGCCGGAGAAAAGGAAAGGCTCTTGTGGCACCAGTCCGATATGCCGGCGGTATTGGCTAAGGTCCAACCGACGGATATCGCGCCCATCAATCAGTAACTCGCCTCCCTGAAACTCGTAAAAACGCGCTACCAGGCGCGCCAAGCTCGATTTTCCCGCCCCGGTGTGCCCTACAAATGCTACGGTCTCTTTAGGGTGGATAACTAATGAGAAATCCGGCAACACCAGTTCATCAGGGTGATACGCAAATTGCAGATGGCGGAATTCGATACGGCCCTCTACCTCCGGCACAGGTTCAGCCGCCAACTGCACTACGTTTGGTTCCGCATCGATCAGGGCAAACACTCGCTCCGCAGCCGACAACCCATCCTGGAATTGGCTCCAGAAGGAGGAGATGTTCATAATGGGCCACCAGTAAAACCCTACTGTTTGCATGAACAACACCCAGTTGCCTGGGCTGACTGCACCTGTGCGGGTAGCCAATCCTCCGGCATAAACGAGTGTGGCGGTGCCGACACCCGAAGCAATGCCCATGATGGGAAAGATAGTGTTCAAAGTCAAACCGCGGCGCAAACCAACCTGGAACGCCTGCTTGTTCTTGGCGACAAATGCCTCGTAGATGGCTCGTTCCTGCCGGAAACTCTTGGCAATCATGATGCCGCTGATGCTTTCTTGAATTTCAGCGTTGATCTTTGCTGTGACCTGCTTTGCATGCAGGGTTACGCGCCGCGCTACACGGCGGAAGCTGAGCGCAATCGCTGCCGCAATGGGCGTCATGGCTAGCAACAAAATGGTCAGCCTCGCTTCGATCCGGAGCAGCCAGATGGACAACAAAGCCACCAGCAATACCTGGCTGAGCAGATCCATGGTCAACGTAACTACCGTCGCAAAATCCTGTGTATCAGAGGTGATACGGCTGACGATCTTGCCCGAAGAGTGTTCATCAAAAAAGGAAAGGTCATGCCGCACAGTAGCATTGAAAACATCCTCGCGCAATTTGAGCACCACATCGCCCACGACGCGTGCAGAAAACCACTGGCGGATGTAATTGAACACCCAGGCTGATAACCCCAGCAATAACACACCCCCGGTGAGAAGCCAGATTGCTTGCATAGATGGTTTCTTCATCAGGCCATCAATAGCCCTAGAGAGCAGAATTGGGCCGCCGGTTGTGGCTATAGAGTTCATCGTGAGCGTGGCGGCCACCAATGCCATTTTCCGCGCATGAGGCCGGAAATACCGAAGAATACGGCGTAGCAACTCCCGGTCGCTATAGCTCCGATCATACGCTTCAGTGTCAAGGCCGTCTAAGATAAAGCCCATTTCCTCCCCCGTCTACTCATAGCGTGCAAAGATGCGACGGTAAGCTTCGCAACGTGCCATCAACTCCTCATGGGTGCCCTGATCTATCAGCTCACCGCGACGCAACACCAGGATGCGGTCAGCCCAACGTATCTGGCTCAGACGATGGGTGATCAGGAATGTAGTCCGTTGGCGGCTGATGCGGTGCATGGCTCGTTGAATCAGATCTTCTGTGGCGCTATCAATCGCGCTCGTGCTGTCATCGAGGATCAGGATGCGCGGGTCTGTGAGGAAGGCACGTGCAATAGCAATACGCTGACGTTGACCGCCAGAGAGGTTGACACCGCGTTCGCCCAGCTCCGTGTCATAGCCGTTGGGTAGCCGGGCAATGAACTCGTCCGCCTGGGCTTCGCGGGCAGCCCGTTCAATCTCTTCCTGAGTTGCATCAGCACGACCGAAGGCGATGTTGTCGCGTATGCTGCGCGAGAACAGGAAAATGTCCTGCTCGATGGTCGAAATTTGTGAGCGCAGCGCCTCCAGGTTCCAATCCCGCACATCTACTCCATCTATTAAAACCCGCCCGCCGGTTACATCAAAGATGCGGTTGATAAGCCTCGTGAGCGTAGTTTTGCCCGACCCGGTCTCTCCAACGATGGCGATTGTCTCTCCTGGTAGTGCAGTGAAGCTGATGTTCTTCAATACGGGCTTGCCATTGTAGCTGAAACTGACATTCTCGAACACCACTTCGCCACGGATAGGCCGTGCAACCCCCGCTTTGTTTTCGTCCAGAGATGTTTCGGTATTGATGAGTTCGAGGATGCGTTCAGCCGAGGCAATCCCCAATTGCACTAGGTTGAAGGAGAAGATGGAGGTAAAAGTGACAAAGCGCAGCGCTCCCATCAGCCCTATGAAACTCACCGCCTGCCCCAGAGTGATCACGTTCCCGCGCCAGAGCGATAAACTATGCAATAACGCCGCTGCCCAAGCAATGCTGAAAACCAGCATGGGCAGGTAGCGTGCCTCAATCTCCCCTTCTTTAACAAAGTAATCGCGGTAAAGACGAGCATCGCGCGTGAACTTGGCCCATTCATGTTGTTCCTGGACATTCGCTTTGACCACTTCAATGCCTGCGATGGCTTCCGCGAGTCCCGCGTTCATCACCCCGAACTGCTCGCGCATTGCAATGCTGACCGGTTTGAGTTTGCGGTTGTAATCAGCCACCGTGATCGCGAGAAAGAAGAGAAAGATGAGTGGCACGAGCAACAATCGGGGATGAAGGCGGGCAATCAATACAATGGGCATCACGGTGCCAAGCAGGGAATCCATAATGAGCATCACGCCAGGACTGAACATCAGATTGAGCATGTGTACATCATTGGTAGCACGAGCCATGATATCCCCGATACGCTGCCGGCCATGAAAGGTTTGGCTCTTCCCCAGCAAACTGGTGTAGAGCTCTTCGCGCGCATCACGCTCGATGTATTGGGCGAGAAATTCCATGGAATAGTTGCGCAACAGGCCAGTCAGCCCTTGCCCTACCGCCGACCCAACGATGCTCAATGCGACGCCGAGCAAGGTCATCGTGTGCCAGCCAGGAGTCGTGATCACATCAAAGGCGCGCCCGATAAAGACCTGGATATAACTGTAGAAGGTATTATTGAAGATGGCAGCTAGCAAGCCCGCAAGCGGAAGGTATGGGTAGCGCAGCAAATGCGAAAAAATCCAGCGCACTGGGCCGGCACGATTGTAACGATATTCTGTTGCAACGGTGAACTCGCGTTTCTCCACCCTTTGCTCCAGGTAAAAAGTCCGCATGACAAACCCAGAAATAAATTGTACTGCTAACCAGCCTGTGAGCAAATCCAGTCCCTTCCCAGGCTGGTCTTGCATCCTTGCTATGTGCTTTGCAGTGCATCCATTCTGTCATATAATCGTGTGCACGGTGGAGCGCTGTACAGGCTAGCCTCCCCTATTGGCGTCCATGGCGAAGAAGGAATTCAATTCTATGAAGAACAAGAAATGGTTCTATGCCCTGATGTTCATCTTGTTGGCGAGCAATGTTAGCGCC
>Ga0315298_1005649_pt1 | contig 17576 bp, 14 predicted proteins | sample WHS_1_MG_FD_203077 | JGI IMG/M metagenome (GOLD analysis project Ga0315298, IMG submission 203077) | Extremophilic microbial mat communities from Washburn Hot Springs, YNP, Wyoming, USA - WHS_1_MG | ecosystem: Environmental > Aquatic > Thermal springs > Hot (42-90C) | place: USA: Wyoming...
ATCTGTCAAAAAAATCATCGAATCCACATTCTGGCTTTGTCGAAAATTCAGTACGATTTGTTATCTGTAATTTTTCATTTCCAACCACAATTGCGGTTTTGGTGCCGCCTATGTCGAGACCAAGCAAATACTTATTCATAAATTACCTCATTTTTCTAAAAGATTTACCTCTTCAAATGAATTTCTACCGATCTTAATAGTCTTTATTTCATGCTTTTTTATACCCAGAGTTTTAGATTTACCAAAAGCATTCACAGAAAATTCTTGATCTGCTCCCGTTGTCTCCCAAATTCTCATTATCAAATTGTTATCTCGACTTTCGGACATTTTTAACACTTCCATCAATATATTTTCTCCTTCCACTTTCAAAAAAGAATCCCTTGAGGGCAGTTTGCCGATATGTTTAGGAACGCTTAAAACTTCAAGCGGTTCGTTTAAAGATTGGGCAATTTTTAATCCTTTCCATTTTTCATCTTTGAAATAAGGCCATAACCATAGATCGAACTCTTGCATTCCACTGTCTGAAAAATAAAGCGGTCTGTCCTTTCCGATCCTGCATGGCATGTGCCATGCATAAGGAGTATTTCTAAGAATTGTTATGCGTGCCTCGTTGTCCAACACATCGTATGCGTATTTCCCATTGTTTGCAATCATCAATCCATGACTGCCATTTTCGAGAAATATTGCCCTTTGCATTGGATACTCCTGACCGTTCGCGGATCTTTTGATCATTCCATACGGAATTTCTGCAGAAATTTCCGGAGTATCATTCAAAAAATAACCAACCTTAAGCAATTTGAATGGTTCATGCCAATCCACCACGAAGTGTATCTTTAAAACAGGCTCATCTGCGTATACGTTCACGTATTCTACAATCCTTGAATTTTTATATTTATGTTCTATTCTAAAGGTACTCCTCAAACTTCCATGTTCTATAAGTCGAACGTTACCTTTTGTCAATTCATATTTCCTTGGATAGCCGGATATGCCATGGCTCCATGTGTCAGTCTTGTCATCGATAACGAAAAGCAGATTTGACGCTTTTTGAAAATAATCGATCGATTTTCCTTTATCGTAAAAACTTTTGAAGTAGCCATCTTTAGATATTTCAAGACGGTAAAAATCATTTTCTATGATATTTCCATTAACAGACATTGATTTACTGTTAAGAGATTTTCCATTTTTTAGCCAGTATACACTGTATCCCATGGGTGGAATTTTAGCCTTGAAAAGTATGCGATAAGTCTTTCTCATGATTTCCGATGGATTTATTCTCTGGTAGATGATTTCATTTCCTTCTGCGTCAACGAGAATTTTGTTTCTCCACGGTTCCCAGTTCAGCCATGGCTCAAGTTCAACATATTCTTCTCTTTCAAAGGCAGAAGGATTGAAAACAACAAATGGCATACCATTACCTTCGGTATTTATGTCTTTGATAATAGACTGCATGGATATTTGTTTTATCTTTTCCGCTGTGCTAATGACACTACCAAGTTCATTGTAAGCATCTTCGTATGCCTCTTTGATGGCCGTACCGCCGAGTAGATCGTGAAATTGATTGAAAAGCAAAGTTTTCCACGCGTTTTCTAACTCACTGTATGGATAATCAATACCACAAATTATATTTGCAAGTGTTGCGAATTTTTCTGCAGTTAAAAGGGCATTTTCACTCTTTCGATTTAACAACTTCATTTTTGAATTTACGGAGTAGGCACCTATGGAATGGTATTGCAATTCATCTTCAACTATCGACAATTTGCTTGTTTTATCTTTAATGCTATCAAAATATTTTTCTGGAGAACTGAATTCAAGAATTGTGTTTTCATCAAACTTTTTGTGCTTTCTTATGTATTTAACCTGGGACATTGTTGGGCCTCCGCCATGATCTCCAACTCCATAGAAAGCCATAGTTGAATCATGACCTAAAGCATCTTTTATTGAAGTTTCTATTTGAACCGAAAGGTTATCTCTGTCTCTTCTTGTTTCGTAATTTCTGCTAAGACGAAATGCTATAACTTCGCTGCCATCAATGGATCTCCATCTGAAAATTGAAGGGAGTAATTTTTCATTTGGTCCCGGCCTCATAAACACGTAATAGTCAAAACCACTTTTCTTTAGAATTTGAGGGAGACTTCCGGCATGTCCAAAACTGTCGACGTTGTATCCAACCCTGACGTCCACCTTGAATTTTTCGGAGAAGTATCTCTTACCGTAAAGACTCTGTCTGACGAAGGATTCACCGTTTGGAAGGTTGCAGTCAGGCTGAACCCACCAGCCATTTACGATATTCCATCTTCCTTTCTTTACCAAATCCTGTATTTGCTTGAAAAGCAATGGATCTGTTCTTTCGATCCATTCGTACATTGCAGCTTCTCCCTTTGTGAAGACAAGGTCATCCGATTCGTTAAGCATTTTAACCATGGTACGACACGTCGAAGTCATCTCCGACATGCCTTCAGGCCATCTCCATAACCATACAGGATCTATGTGTGCATTTCCTATCATGTGAATGATCATTTTTTCATCATCCTTTTCAGTGATCTTTCAAGATCGTCGATCAATATCTCTGGATCTTCAAGTCCTACATGGATTCTGACGATTGAAATGTTATCTTCTGAAAGATTCTTGTGTGAAACTGCATAAGGCACTACGAGGCTTTCATATCCTCCCCAGCTTACGGCCCTTTTGAAGATGCGCAAATTATCGGTGAATGTCTTTACATCTTCAACTCTTTTAGTTGCTAATTTTATCGAAAAGAGGCCTGATCCCCCTCTCATTTGCTTCTTTGCAAGTGCTAACTGTGGATTGTCTTTGTAAAATGGATAATTTATTTTTTCAACAGCAGGATGATGATAAAGATAATCTATGACCTTCATCGTACTTTGAAAATGTCTTTCCATTCTGATGTGAAGTGTTCTCAAACCTCTCAATATAAGCCAACTTGCAAATGGATCCGGAACAGCACCGATGTTGAGAAATTCCGTGTTGAAAATGTGTGAAATATCTTTCTTACTGCCAACTATAACACCGGCAACAACATCACTGTGGCCTCCAAAATATTTACTTGAAGAATGAACTACGAGATCTATGCCGAAATCGAGAGGATTTTGAAAGTAAGGCGTTGCCCAAGTATTGTCTATTATCGTCTTTATGCCATATTTTTTGGCAAACGCAGATATATTTTCGAGATCTTGAATTTTGAATGTAAAGGTTGTTGGGCTTTCAAGATATATCACTTTTGTATTTGGCCTTACGGCAGAATAAACCTCCTCGATATCACTTCCATCAACATACGTGTGCGAAATGCCAAAACGTTTCAAATATTTCTCAAGCAAAGTCTTTGTCCAACTGTAACTGTCTTCGACACAAACGACATGATCGTTAGATTTCAAAAAAGCCATTATCCCACTCGAAATAGCCGCAATACCTGAGGCAAATAACTTTGCCCTTTGTCCGTGCTCGAGGGCAGCAATTTTTTCTTCAACTATGTTAACAGTTGGATTATTTCCCCTCGTGTAAAGATAATTTTCCTCTTCATTGGAAAGGGCCTCTTTGAATTTATCGAAAGAATCAAACTGGAAGATTGAAGTCTGAAAAATGGGCGGGGTAACCGATCCAAACGGCATGTTTTCTTCTCCGAGATGATGAAGTATTTCTGTGACATTTCTTTTCACGATAATTTCCTCCTATTCTTTAACTGCTCCTTCCGTTAAACCCGCGATTATGTACTTTTGTGCAAATGCAAAAACGGCTATGGTAGGCAATAAAGCGACTACAAGTCCTGCGCTCATCACTCCCCAACTTATGCCAGCTTTTGAAATGAAAGAGTTCAGAGCGGCCGGAACTGTCATTTTGTCATTTGAGGATAGAAACATAACGGCCAAAAATAATTCATTCCATATGTTCACAAAGAAAAAACTGAAAATAGCCATGATGGCAGGCAAACTTACAGGTAGAACTATTCTGTAAAGTACTTCCAACGTTCCACATCCATCTATGAGGGCAGCTTCTTCGAGTGAAACAGGTATTCTGTCAAAAAAACCTTTTGACATTATAGTACCAAATGCTATAACTATATCGATGTAAATAATTCCAAGTACAAAAAGGTTATTTATCATACTGAACTTAGAAAGCATTAAATAGAGGGGCAGCATAAGTAAAAAACCGGGGATCATTTGGGTTAAATACATACCTATAAGAATTCCATTGCTTAACTTTTTGGAACTTATTCGAGAAAGGCCATATCCACTTAAAACGGAAACTATCAATGCACCAAACGATGCCCCCAACGATACAAGCAAACTATTCCGAAAATAGATTCCAAAGTTTGCAAATGTAAAAAGAAACTCATAATTTTCAAAGTTAAGACTTTTTGGTAAAAATGCTATAGGAAAAGTGTACAATTCCTTTGGTCCCTTAAAAGATGTTACCATTACCCAGTAAAGAGGTATAAGGGCGAATATTAAGTATCCACCTAATGCAATAACTTTTAAGAATGATCCAAAAAATCTTTTTAATATTTTCATATTCCCTTCTCCAATCTTGAAAAAGCACTTAAATAAATAGTTGCAAAGATTAAGAGAACGCTCATTATTATAAATCCTATAGCCGCTGCTTGACCGTAATTATAAAAACTGTACATTTTTATTATCATGTAATTTGCCAAAGTGTTTGTACTGTTGGCAGGTCCTCCATCGGTCATCGCGTATATTATGTCGGGAAAGTTCAATATCCACATCGTACGTAATAAAATTGTACTTGCTATTGTTGGCCTTATGTATGGAACAGTTACATTGAATAATCTCTTAACACGTCCTGCACCATCCATCTTTGCAGCTTCATAAAGTTCTTCCGGTACAGATTGTAAAGCTGCCAAAAGCATTATCGCAAAGAATGGTATTCCATACCATATATTGACGATGATAACGGACATAAGAGCAATGTGTGGATCGGATAAGAAACCTATACCTTGATTTATGATTCCCAGTCTCATAAGAATTCCATTGATGAGTCCAAATTGACCATTGAAAATCCATGCCCAGACCAATCCTATGGCAAAACCAGATACTGCCCACGGATAAAAAACCAATCCAGAATAAATGCCTCTTCCTTTGAAAGGCTTTTTTAGCAATAATGCCAATCCAAAACCCAAAGTGAACTGGAAAATCAAAGAAATGACTACCCAAAGTACCGTGTTTAAAACTATTTGAACAAAATTGAAATCAATGTTTGTGAATATGGCTATGAAATTATCAAAACCATTGAAATATATATTCGAAAGATTATATAAATTGTAATTTTCAAATGCTATTTGTATTTCTTGGACTATGGGAATATATGTGAATAATATTAAAATCGCAATTGTCGGTAAAACCATGATAAACAATTTTAGGTTCCTCTTCATATAGATCCTCCAAAAAATCCAGGCATCACTTAAATGAAAATGACGCCTGGATTTTTAATTATTTTCTTATTGCACCTATTTCCAATAGTTGTTCCATTTTGCTAAAACTGTATCAAGTGAAACATTTCCTAATAGTAAGGATTGCATGTCTGCTTGCTGAATGCTTGTCCATCCAGGCCATTTAGATGAATTGAAAGGATAGTTAGAAAAAACGTATTCTTCAGGATGTGCCATCATATATGCCCAGGCACTATAAACACCTGTACTGAAATATGGATCGTTTTGGTAAGTTACAGAACTAATCGGAAGAGGACCATAGTTTTTGTTAAACCAAGCGTTGACTTCTGGACTGGAAGCATATTCTATGAATTTCCAAGCTGCTTGTTTATTTTGTGAATAAGATACTATTCCTAAGCCATTGAATCCATAATTTGGGTAGGCTCTTCCCGTTGGACCAACTGGAAGAGGTACAACGGTATATTGATCTTTGTCAAGCATTGTGTTAAGCAAACCTACAGTATCAGGATCTTGCATCAAAATTGGAGTTATTCCCGATACGAAAGAATTAACTTGAGAATCAAAACCCCAATTTATTGAATCCTGCGGAGATGTTTTAAATAGTTTAATGTATAATTCCCATCCTGCCTTATACTGAGAGGATGTGAAAATCGTTTGTCCATTTGGTAACATATAAAGATTGTTCGGATTGGCATTATCAACAAAAGATGTGGCAAGAGTATCTGGAAATATAAATGGTGAATTCTTGCCTCTGTTATCCCATCCAAATTGATTTTTCGATGGATTGTACAATTTTTGGCATGCATTTAAAACATCCTGCCATGTCTTAAGATCATTTGGATCAATACCGTATTTGCTTAATACATCGGTTCTTACAAACAATGCCTTGACAAAGAAGGATTGCGGGATCATATAAGGCGTATCATTTACAGTTTTTGCTGCCTGCCATGCAAGAGGAATAAGAGTCTTAGATGCACTCCAGGTGGCTATATAAGGCGTTAGATTTGTTAACCAGCCATTATCGACAAGTTGTTTTATTGTGTAATCTCTAACTTCTATTATGTCTAATGGTTGTTTTCCCATGAGCGTGGTCGTAAGTTTGTTATCTGCCTGTTCGTACGGAGGAGAAATAAGATTTATCTTTATGTTTGGGTTAAGGGTTTCGAAGTCTTTTATGACTTGTTCCCACCATGCCGTTCGTTGTGGACTTGTTAATACCTGCATGAAGTTCAAAGTGATCGTTTCTGAAAAAGCAACGATTCCCGCAAGTAACGTAAACACCAAAACCATCAGAATTACTTTTTTCATACTCACACACCCTTTCCATTCTAATTATCAAAAAGCCATTTAGGCTTAATTTTTGATTATCGTGTTTTCAACGTATTTTATTCTTCCATGCGTCGATGCACCGAGTGCAACTACAAATGCATCTCCAAGTTTCGATAATTTAACGTCAACTTTATGTGCGTAGAACAAATTTTCATCTATCGTCTTCTTTATAGACGATAAAAATGTGTTTCCAAGATATGGCGCTTTTCCTCCTAAAAAGATCGTCGATATTCCGGTCAAATGAATCATCGAAACTATAACCGCTCCGATCTCCTGACCAATTTCTTTTATAAATCTAACGACTTTTTCATCTCCACCCTTTTCGGCTTTACTTAAACTTTGAAAGTTTGGTATTCCCAATGCTTTCACTTTTTCAAGAATTGCGTCTGCACCATAAAGATCTTCAAGGTATCTGAACTGTCCGTTATCTTTTATCAGAAAATGGCCTATCTCACCTGCGTAACCATATTCTCCATGATGAATTTCTCCGTTCAAGATAATGCCAGATCCGATTCCTTCTTCCATATGAATGTATATGAAAGAGTTCAGATCTTTTCCCATTCCGTAATATTTCTCAGCGATGGCAGCCACATCAGCGTCATTCTCTACCCATGTGTTGATACCATACTTTTCGGAAAAAATTCTGGCAAGGGGTACATTCTCGAATTCTAAAAATTTTGCAGGTTTTAATATAACTCCTTCATTTGAGTCAAGCGTTCCAGGAGCTCCAAAGGCTATGGCATTAACTTTAGAAGGATTTTTTGAGAGAAGATAATCAGTTATATCAAAAATGGAATTCATCACAGACGTGTAATCAGGTGCCTTATATTTTTGAGATTTCCTGATCAAAATTTTTCCGCTTGCATCTACTAAACAACCCTCAACTTGCGTTCTTAAAATTCCTATTCCAGCAACATGAAAAGCATCAGGCACAATTTCAAGCAAAGTTTGTGGTTTTCCAATCCTGTTGGAATGTTCTTGATCTTTTTCTTTCTCCTGAATGAATCCAAGATCTATGAAATTCTTGGTCATTTCACCAACAGTGGTTTTGGTTAAATCCAATTTTTTTGCTATTTCAACCCTTGAAATATCTTTTACCATAAGAGTTTCAAAGATTCTTAGAGAATTTTTCAAACCTATTGAACTTATGGCATTCATTCATGTGCTCCTTAGTAAGTAAGTTTTACTTTATTATCTGCTTTATAGCATCACAATGCAACGTCAGAAAACGTCGATATTCGCAGTTTATATCCAAATTAAATTGATTACAGGCGTTTAATAAATTGAATCTTATAGAATCGGTGATTATCTTCAAATATTGATACTTTTCTTTTTTACAAAAGTGATATGATTGAAAATAAAACATGAAGTATGCTAAGACCATTGATGGTAAATGATATGATAAAATATCGTTGAGAGGAGAAGTGAATGGCAAAAGTGTTGATAATTGGCGAGATGCTCATCGACATGGTTTCACAGGAATATGTTGATGATCTTGGTTCGGCAGATAAATTTGAGAGACATTTCGGAGGATCGCCTGCAAATATCGCGGTTAATCTTTCGGATCTGGGTGTGGAAGCCACTTTAGTCTCGAGAATCGGTGACGATCCGATGGGTAAAGCCCTTGTTGATAATGCAAAAAAGAGAGGTTTAGAAACAAAGTACATTCAGACAGATCCGACAAGACCTACGACCTTTGTCATAGTCTCAAAGTCTAAATTGACGCCTCAATTCATTCCTTTAAGAGGTGCAGATACGTCAATTGAAATGCCAGAACTTTCTCTTTTCGATGGGGTAGAATTTTTACATTTCAGCAGTTGGCCAATCTCTCACAGAAAATCAAGAAAAACTATCCTTGACATGATCGAATACGCGCACGAAAAAAATGTCAAGATATGTTTTGATCCCAATTACAGAAAGGTCTTGTGGGAGAACGGCAGGGATGGATCGAGATTTGTGAAAAAAATGCTGGCTAATGTTTTTCTATCGAAACCGTCGGAAGATGACGCTTTTCATATATTTGGCCCGATGGAAGAAACGGCATATGTGAAGAAGTTTCACGCATATGGGGTTAAGAATGTCGTTTTAACTTTGGGGAAAGACGGTGCTATCGTTTCGGATGGTAAAAGATTGAAAAGGTTCAATTCTTTTGCAAGACACGTGGTTGATACAACCGGTGCAGGCGATGGTTTTTGGTCCGGCATGTATTACGTTTTAACGAACGGTGGAGACATTTTCGAAGCGGCTCAGTTCGGAAGTGCAGTTGCCGCTTTTCGTGTTGAAAGATTTGGAATCGATGAAAAAATAGATAAAGAATTCATAAAAAAGGAATTTTTATCATGAAGGTCATCTTTGTAAATCCTCAAGGAAATTTCGATTCAAAAGACAGTAAATTATCATCCCATCCAGATTTTGGAGGTCAACTTGTCTATGTAAAAGAAGTTGCAATTGCGATGAACGAACTTGGAGTAGATGTTGATATAGTAACGAGGAGAATAGAAGATCCGAATTGGCCTGAATTTTCTTCAAAATTCGATGCATATCCTAATAGCAACGTGAGGATCGTGAGGCTTGATTTTGGTCCGAAATTATTTTTACCAAAAGAAAAACTCTGGCCGTACCTCGGAGAATTTTCAAAAAACATGGCCGAATTTTATGAAAAGGAAAAAATAAATTTCATAACAACCCATTACGGAGATGGCGGAATCTCGGGGGCAATGCTTGCTAAATATCTCAAGGTTCCATTTTCCTTTACAGCACATTCGCTTGGTGCCCAAAAGATGGATAAGTTGGGCGTAAATGCTCAAAATTTTGGTGAATTAGATGAAATCTACAATTTTTCCGCAAGAATTCTTGCCGAAGGGATATCGATGAAGTATTCATCTTTCAACGTTGTCAGCACAAAAATGGAGAGGTTTGATCAATACGGTCACAAACTTTACAATAAATTCGTAAGTGTCGACGATGACAAATTCAAAGTTATTCCTCCCGGCGTAAACACAAGGATTTTCAAAACAGAAAAAGATGGAAACGAACAAACTGTAAGAGAAAAACTCGAGAAGACAGTCAAAAAAGGTAAACCTCTTTTGATCCTTTCAAGCAGGCTTGATCCGAAGAAAAATCACATTTCGGTGCTTAAAGCATATGCCTCAAGTAAAATGTTAAGGGACAAATTTGACCTTTTGATCGTAACCAATGGATTTGAAAATGTGTATGAAAATGCTGAGAAATATGATCAGGTGGTGATAAAAGAAATTCTTGATTTTGTTTTTCAAAATCATCTCAAAGATAAAGTACATTTTTTGGATATACGAAATCAAAGAGATCTCGCTGCACTTTACAGAGTTGCGTCGGAATCGCGATCGGTTTTTGAAAGCGTTGCGCTTTACGAACCTTTCGGTCTTGCCATAATAGAGGCAATGGCGTGTGGTTTGCCTGTTGTCGCGACCAAAAACGGTGGGCCTGTTGATATAATAAGAGAAAGATTCATGGAAGGATTGATAGTCGATCCACAGAATATAGAAGATATACGTGTTAAAACGGAAAAATTGATCGATCCTGATTTTTACGATCATGTCAGAACAAATGGGATAAAAAGAGTTTTATCAACCTACACATGGAAATCTACTGCCAAGAGATATCTTGAAAATATAGATAAAAATCAATTTGAGTATGAAGATTTTGATATTCCAAATTGTTTTTACAGTGGATCTGATTTTCCAAAATTGTCGATATACTAAACTTCTTTTAAAATTGAAATGAATGAACAGCACGTAGCACGTGGCTCATGGCAGGTGGCGCGTAGAAAAAACAGTGAATAGTGAGAAGTAAGCGGTAAATGGCAAATACTTATTTGCTGTCACGAAAGGCAAATGCCGGAACCAAAAATATCTCATATTTAAAGTTGATCAAACTGAAAGGGGGTTTCTATGGATTTTTTGAAAGGATTCACGGATGTTTTTGAGAGGATCAGAATAAAACCTTTTGTTCTGGCTCCTGTTTTTGGTGTGCTTTTGATAACTTTAATCTTCAACTTGATCTTGTACGGTCTGAGAGGTGATATGAGATTTGAAAATCTCTTTTCCATTTTGATGCTATCTTTCATATTTGGAGTTATAGAATGGGCTTTGGCAATTCTTGCCGTCGGAGTAACGACATCTATGATGATGGAGAATAAAAAATTTGGAAAAGAAGATTCAAGAATATTTTTTAACTTTTTTGCGTTCTCCATCTTTATGGCTTTTTTTCTCATGATAGGTTTTGAAATTAACGTTATAGTGGGTCTTATAATGTTACTTTTGATACTCTACATTCCAAATTGGTTTGTAACATCGAATGCATGCGATCTCTACGGGGGATTCGAATGGAACCTTTCTTTTATCTTTCGGGGAATAAGATCGGCTTATGCCTTTATTCTCATCATAGGAACTGCTTTGTTAACACTTGTACCTTACGTTGGCATTTATCTTGCAATTTTCTTTTACGTTGTTTGGACGGCAAACACTTACATGCACATAATGGAAAACCAAAAATAAAGCCGCTTTCGCGGCCTTTGGTGGGTGTGACAGGGATCGAACCTGTGACCTCTTCCGTGTGAGGGAAGCGCTCTCCCCCTGAGCTACACACCCTTTTAACTTTTTTATTGTACAATATGATAGGTAAATATGTCAAGGAAAGGTGAGATGACAAATGGATAAAGAAGCAATGACGAGATACCAATTATGGTTAAACGATCCATCAATTTCGCAGAAAGATAAAGATACACTCAAAAATATGGATCAAGCAGAATTACAAGATGCATTTTACAAAGACCTTGAATTTGGTACTGGAGGAATGCGCGGTGTGATGGGTCTTGGTGCAAATAGAATGAATTTTTACACGGTCGGCAGGGCAACACAGGCGCTTGCCAATTACATCAACAAAACCGTGAAGTCAGATAAAAGTGTTTCCATTTCCTACGATACAAGACATTTCTCGAAGGATTTTGCGATCGAATCAGCCGAAATTCTTGCTCAAAATGGCATAAAAGTTTATCTTTTCGATGATTTCAGGCCAACCCCTGTTTTGTCATTTGCCGTGAGATATTTCAAGGCAACTGCCGGTATAATGATCACGGCAAGTCACAATCCTCCACAATACAACGGCTATAAAGCTTACTGGTCAAATGGAGCACAGGTAATTCCTCCTCACGATGATGGAATCATAAAAGAATACGAAGCGATAAAATCTTTTGGCGAAATAAAAAGCATGCCCATAGAAGATGCAAAGAAAAAAGCACTTGTTGTGATGATAGGCAAAGAAGTAGATGAAGCATATTTCAAAAAAGCCCTTTCTTACTCTTTTGGGATTCATTCAAAAGCATTGAAGATCGTCTATACCCCTTTGCACGGCACGGGAATAAAGATAGTGCCCATTTTACTTCAAAGAGATGGCTTTGATTTTTATTCTCAAAAGGAACAGAGTATTCCAGATGGATCTTTTCCAACCGTCAATTATCCAAATCCCGAATTTGACGAGGCATTCAAATTATCCATAGCGGACGCCAAAAAACTTGGATCAGACATAATCGTCGCCTCCGATCCGGATGCAGATCGTATGGGAGTTATGGTAAAGCATGACGGGAATTATGTCAGGGTAAATGGAAATCAGATGGGGGCTCTGCTCTTGAATTTCATCCTTGAGATGTATTCAAAAAAAGGGATGCCTAAAAACCCAGTTGTAATAGAGTCGATAGTTTCATCTAAATTGTTTGCCAAGATAGCAAAATCTTTCAACGTTGAAGTCAACGAAGTTTTGACTGGATTCAAATGGATATGCAACGAAGCGGACGATCTGAGATCCAAAGGGAAAAACGTTTTTTTTGCTTACGAAGAAAGTTATGGATACAACATAGGAGACTTTATATACGACAAAGATTCCGGTACGCCGATAATGATAACATGTGAAATGGCAACTTATTACAAGCAAAAAGGCATGACCCTTGTGGATGCCATCGAAGAACTCTACAAAAAATATGGTTATTACCTTGAAGATCAACTTTCACCTGTTTTCGAAGGAGAAGCAGGTGTTGCAAAAATAGAAGGCATAATGAAAAAATTAAGAGAAAATCCCATAAAAATACTTGGAGGATACAAATTAACAAATATCGTCGATTATTCAAAAGGCCATGACCATCTCCCGCCATCGGATGTTTTAAAAATGGAATTTGGAGATAGGTTAACCATATATGGAAGGCCTTCAGGAACAGAACCAAAGGTGAAATTTTATTTCATGATAATGAACATGGAAAACCTTGCGAGTGCTAAAGCGCTCCTGGAAAAGGTAAAAACGGAATTTTCTGAATTTTTGAATTCAATAGAGTGAGAAGATGAGTCTTAAACTTTTTTTAAGTGATTTACACATCGGCGATGGTGCGGCAAATGATGACTTTGTCTATGATTTGGAATTGGTGAGGTTGCTGAATCAACTCAAAGATGTGGATGAAAAATATGAAGTAGTCATAATAGGAGACGGTCTTGAAATACTTGAAGGCGAATCTGTTAGAAAAATTGGCCTTGTCAATTTCGATCAGGTATGCAAATCTGTGAACAAAGATGCAGTTGAATCGATAATAAACAGGCACAAATCTGTTTTCGAATTTTTGAGATCTCTTGCAAGGACAAACAAAATACATTACATCGTTGGTAATCATGATTATTACCTACTCGTCAATGATGGGTTAAGAAATGCATTCGTGGATTTCATGAATTCAGATAATTTTGAGATTATTCCGCATTTTTACGATGAGGAAAATGGAATTTTTGCCCAGCATGGAAGTCAGTATGATCTCATGCATGCTTTTACGATTGGGAAAAACGGCGATCTTATTCCCCCGCTGGGAGATTACGTTACACGTTACACGATGAGTAGTTTTGAACCTATGCTTAAGTCAGTTCATCTACCTACGGAAATTGTAAGAGATTACGATAACGTAAGGCCTACGATGGACGTCGTGGACTGGCTCGAATACATAAATTCCGTTTACAAAATACCCGTTGATTTAGTTGGAGAATGGGTGAAAAGTTTCTTGAAAATTTTCAACACTCAAGAGTTCGACAAATGGATAAAAACCCGATTTCCAAGAGCTTATGAATTTGGAGAATTTTTCTTCAGAAATTCGATTTTTTTCCAGATGGGAAGGAAAATCACAAGGTGGGGCGATGAAATTCAAAGATTCAAAGGCACGAATTACCTGAAGTCAAAAGCCGAAAAAATTCTAAATTCATCCAACATGCCCCAATGGAAAATAAGTGAAAAAGACGTGGCGGGTTATTCAAAAGAAGTGCCGCAAATAGACTATTCCAAACTTAAAGTTGTTCTCTTTGGTCATAACCATCTTCCTGGGTTTTATGTCATTCCAACTCCGCAGGGAGCAAGGTATTATGTTAACACGGGTACATGGAGACCTCTTGTGGAAAAATCTCGTGGAAAATGGGGACAGTTGATCTTTCACAAGAAGACAGAATTGAATTACGCCGTGATCGAAACAAATAAAGGTGAATCGGTAGTCGAAACGCATCTTGTCAGCAGGGTGGTTTTGAATTGATAAAAGCGATCGTGGATTTCTTTTCCAACATTTACATATGGGCAGCCGTGATTTCATGGATTACAGCTCAAATCATAAAGATAATCATAACGTTTTTCAAAGAAAAAAAATTCGATCTCAAGTTGTTCGGTTCAACAGGAGGTATGCCAAGTGCTCACTCGGCAACGATAGCCGGCATAACTTTTGCCATCGGTAAAGGAGTTGGCTTTTCAAGTCCGGCCTTTGGCATTTCTTTCATAGTTGCCATCATCGTCGTGACAGATGCACTTCATCTGAGGCGCGAGGTAGGTCATCATGCCGAAGCCCTTGAAGTGATAACGGGAAAACATTTCAACTCCAAAGCCGGCCACAAATTGCCAGAAGTCATCGTTGGCATAGTGGTGGGGGCCGTCATAGGCCTTTTGATATGAGGTGATTCAATGGACTTTGAACTTGTTACAAAACTAAAACCAAAGGGCGATCAGCCTGAAGCCATAAAATCGCTTGTGGAAGGCGTAGAAAAGGGAGAAAGATTTCTAACACTTCTTGGTGTTACCGGATCCGGTAAGACATTCACGATGGCAAGTGTTATAGAAAAGATCAAAAGGCCAGCGTTGGTTATTTCTCCAAATAAGACCCTGGCAGCCCAATTGTATCGAGAATTCAAGGGATTTTTCCCTTACAACAGAGTTGAATTTTTTGTGAGTTACTACGATTATTACAGACCAGAGGCTTACATTCCATCCAAAGATGTTTACATAGAAAAAGAAGCCGATATAAACGAAGAAATAGAAAGAATGAGACTGTCTGCGATGAAATCCGTTATAACTCGAAAAGATGTCATCGTGGTGGCAAGCGTTTCATGCATATACGCGTCTGGAGATCCTAAGGATTTCCGCGAAATAAACCTTTCCGTTGAAAAGGGTAAGAGTTTAGACAGAAGGTACCTGCTCAAAAGGTTGTCTTCAATGCAATACAAAAGGTCGGACGCGGAAACAGATCCAGGTACCTTCAGATTGCATGGAGAGATACTTGAAGTACACCCTCCTTACGAGGAAAATGCCGTTCGTATAGAATTTTTTGATGACGAAGTCGAAAAAATTTTAATTATCGATCCGGTCAGTAGAAAAGCCATTGATCAAATAGACAGGATAATCTTTTATCCGGCACGCGAATTCACGACAGACCAAAAAAACATAGAAAATGCCATCAAGCCAATAAGAGAAGAACTCAAAATGAGGCTAAAAGAATTTGAAAACCAAGGTAAATTGCTCGAGGCTGAAAGGCTTAAGCAAAGAACAAATTATGATATAGAAATGCTTCAAACCATGGGATATTGCAACGGAATAGAAAATTATTCAAGACATTTCAGCGGTAAAAAAGCCGGTGAACCGCCATGGACTTTGATGGATTATTTCGGTAAGGATTTAATAGTTTTCATGGATGAATCCCACATTGGAGTGCCACAACTTATGGGCATGGTAAGGGGAGACAGGAGTAGAAAGGAAAGTCTTGTAGAATATGGTTTTAGATTGCCAAGTGCATTTGACAACAGACCTCTGAAGTTTGAGGAATTCCTCGAAAGGGCTCCTCAAGTCATCTTTGTATCTGCAACCCCAGGGCCTTACGAACGAAAAGTGTCTTTGAGAATTGCCGAACAAATAGTAAGACCGACCGGCCTTGTCGATCCTGAGGTTGTCATAAAGCCGACGATAAATCAAATAGACGATCTCATAAACGAGATGGAAATTTTAAAAAAGCGCGATGAAAGGGCACTCGTCGTGACTCTTACGAAAGACATGTCTGAAAAACTCAGTGCTTATTTAGTTGAGATGGGATATAAATCCGAGTATCTCCATTCCGATCTTGATACCATAGAAAGAATGAAGGTCCTGACGAGGTTAAGAAAGGGGGAGATAGACGCCATCGTGGGCGTTAATCTCTTGAGAGAAGGCCTCGATCTTCCGGAAGTGTCTTTGGTTGCCATACTTGATGCGGACAAAGAAGGCTTTTTGAGATCTACAACATCTCTTATTCAAACTATGGGGAGAGCCTCAAGAAATATAAACGGAAAGATAATACTTTACGCCGATACCGTTACGGATTCGATGAAAAACGCAATTGAAGAAGCGAGCCGAAGAAGGCAAAAACAAGTGGCTTACAATCTTGAACATAACTTGAAACCTGAAACAATTCAGAAAGAAATAGATGAATTCTTCATGGGACTTCAAACTGAAGAAAAGAAAACCTATCAAAATGTTGGTGATGATGTCAAAGAAGTTATCACACTCAAAGAAAACATCGGTACAGACGAATACATCGAAATTTTATCCGAGAAGATGAGAGAGGCCGCAGACGATTGGAGATTCGAAGAAGCCGCTTTTTACAGAGATGAGATAAGGCGTGTAAAAAATGGCAAATAAAGCATTTGATGCAAAGTATATCTTGCAATATGGTCAAATAATCGGCATAGATGAAGTGGGACGCGGTGCATTGGCCGGTCCGGTGGTTGTTGCTGCCGTAATTTTAAACAGGTTCATAGAAGGAATCGATGATTCAAAAAAATTGACGAGAAAGCAACGTGAATATCTTTCAGAAGAGATCATTCTCAATTCTCAATTTGCTTTTGGAATTGCCACCCCAACCGAAGTGGATATTCACAACGTAATCGGCGCAACAAGAATGGCGATGGAAAGAGCGTATAAAAATTTAGGCATAAAGGCTTTTGCCATTGTCGATGGCCTTGAAATCGGATTGAACTTCGACCATGAATGTATAGTTAAAGGAGACGCTAAAAGCGCATCGATTGGGGCTGCATCTATAATTGCAAAAGTTTACAGAGACAGCATCATGAGAAAATTGGACACATTTTTTGAAGCATACGATTTCATCCATAACGTTGGATATGGAACTAAAAAACACGTGGCTGCTCTCGAAAAATCAGGTCCGACTATCTTTCATAGACTTACTTATTTTCCCGTTCTTAAATCCATAGAGCCTTCGAAAATAGAGAAATGGATCTTTGAAGGCAAACTTTCAGAAGATAGATTAAGAAAAATGTACACGCCTAACATCTGGTGTAAGTGATTCTCTCTAAACAGGCCTGTGATATTCAGTCTCGTCATCCTCCAACTTTCTGTCATTCCGGCCTGCGAGCCGGAATCGCCTTAAAACTTATCCGTAAATATTCTTCCATGAATTTGCTAAATATCGGAAGATAATCTAAGAGATCGTGGGTAAAAACAAAGTAAATATTTATAA